>Ga0224508_10000142_pt1 | contig 75167 bp, 69 predicted proteins | sample SF_Jan12_sed_USG_4_FD_170157 | JGI IMG/M metagenome (GOLD analysis project Ga0224508, IMG submission 170157) | Sediment microbial communities from San Francisco Bay, California, United States - SF_Jan12_sed_USGS_21 | ecosystem: Environmental > Aquatic > Marine > Sediment | place: USA... | reverse complement strand
CAGGGCCCTGTAGTTCGCGCGCGCGCCTGGGCCTCGCGCTCGGCCTGGCTCGACCGGTCGAGCCGCCGGGCGCCGGCATCATCCAGCGTCCGGCCTCCGAAACGGTCGTCGATCCGGATCTTCCCCACTCCGTCGCGCGGACGCCGATCCTCGAAGCGATGCTGCCGGTCTTCGCGAATACGCTCCTGGATACCCAGGCGCACGCGATCGCCCAGCGGCACGCCCTTGCTTCGGCGAAGCTGGCGCCGGATCGGGCCGTCATTGCGCCGGAAACCCCGGTTTGGTGCGGCGGTCTGCGGGGTCAGGCGCTGGGCAAGCTGCTCGCCCGCCTGGGCGGGATGCCAGGCCGGGCCGGGATCGGCGACCGTTCGAGCGGACACCTGGCCAGCCGCCAAAAAGCCGCTCACCAAAACCAGCGCCAAGGCGCCGAATATCCGGTTATGTTGGATCATGTCTCATTCAACGTCGCTGCATCCGGATTCCGATGCCAAGAATTGCTCAATTGCGACATAACGCTTCGTCTTTCGACCGGACAGAACTGTCCAGACAAAGGATAATTAGGTCGAATCACGTTGTTTTCCAGTGGGAACCGCCAATGACCGTCCATCCCAGCGAGCTCGCCGCCGTCACTCAACCTGTTACCAATGCGCGCGGTCTGCCGAACGCCTTCTACACCGATCCGGAGGTCTTCGAGGAGGAGAAGCGCAAGGTCTTCTTCCGCAATTGGGCCGCGCTCGGCTTTTTCTCGGACGTGCCCGAACCGGGCGATGCCAAGCCGCTGACCTTCCTCGGCCAGCCGCTGGTATTAATCCGCGGACGCGACGGCGTGCTGCGCGTCTTCCAGAACGTCTGCCGCCATCGCGGCATGATCCTGATCGAGCGGCCGCAGAAGATCGAACGCGCGATCCGTTGTCCCTACCACTCGTGGTGCTACGAGCTCGACGGCAGCCTGCGCACGACACCGCATGTCGGCGGCCCCGGCACCAACCGTCACGACGCGATCAAGCGGGACGAACTCGGCCTCTTCGAGGTGCGCAGCCACACGTGGCTCGGTATGGTCTTCGTCAATATCGACGGCCAGGCGCCCGCCTTCGAGGAGTATGCGGGCGACGCGATCGCGCGCTACGCGGACTTCGACAAGCCGCTCTACAAATGCGGCGGCGAGGGCACGTTCACGATGGAGGTCAAGGCGAACTGGAAGCTGGCGATCGAGAACGGGGCCGAGAGCTATCACCTGCCTTGGGTGCATCCCGGTCTCAACAGCTATTCCAGGCTCGAGGACCATTACCATATCGAGGCCCACGGGCCGCTTTGCGGCCAGGGCACGACGGTCTACAATCCCTCTCTGTCGGAAGACGGGCGCCGCTTTCCAGAATTCGCGGATTTCGACGCGAAATGGAATCAGGGCGCGGAATATCCGATGCTCTTCCCCAATATCATGATCGGGGTCCACAAGGATCAACTCTGGGGCTTTATCGTCGAGCCGGTCTCGCACGACCGCTCGATCGAGCATGTGCAGATCTACTACGCAGACCCTTCGGTCGCCGGTGACGCGTGGGCCGGCATGAGGAAGAAGAATGCTGAAATGTGGGCCGGGGTCTTTGCCGAGGACATCTTTGTCGTCGAGGGGATGCAGCGCGGCCGCCACGCGACCCAGTTCGACGGCGGCAAGTTCTCCCCGGTGATGGACAACCCGACCCACGACTTCCACGCCTGGGTGGCAAGCCAGATGATGGCATGACAGATCGCGCCGCGCCGGATACCGATCTGGATGCGGCGCTGATCGAAGCGCACGAGGCAGCGGACCATCGCCGCCTCGTGGTGCTTTACGCCGAAGCGGCCGATCACGCCGAGGCGGCAGGCGACATCGACGCCTGCTGCTTCTACCTGACCCATGCCTATGTGTTCGCGCTGCAAACCGGGGCCGGAGAGGCGCGCGCACTGCACGAGCGTTTGCTCGCCCACGGTCGCGAAGAGTAGCACTGTCGCATCCCCTGACGGATTTGCGACAGCAAGCGACGAAAATCTGCGCAAGCCCAGACGCGAAACTTGCTCTGATGCGGCTTGATCAATTCAGACTGCCCGGACCGTGATTCGGGCCGATGGGGGAGGTTCACCCATGCAATCCCATGCGCGCGTGGTCGTGATCGGCGGCGGTGTCGTCGGCTGTTCCGTGCTCTACCACTTGGCCCGCGAGGGCTGGACCGATGTCATGCTCCTGGAGCGCTCGGAACTGACCTCCGGCTCGACCTGGCACGCGGCGGGCGGCTGCCACACGATCAACGGCGATCCGAACGTGGCCAAGCTGCAAAAATACACGATCGACCTCTACAAGGAGATCGAGGATCTCTCCGAGCAGGCCACCGGCTTCCACATGACCGGCGGCGTGATGATGGCGGCCACCGAGGAACGCTTCGACTGGCTCAAATCCACCATGGCCAAGGGCCGCTACCAGGACATCGAGGCGCGCGTCATCACCCCCGAGGAAGCGCACGAGATTATGCCGCTTCTCGACCCGGCGCAGTTCGTCGGCGGGCTCGAGACCTTTGTCGACGGGCATCTGGACCCCTCGGGCGTCACCCACGCCTACGCGAAATCCGCCCGCAAGCTCGGCGCCACGATCCACACCCACACCATGGTCAAGGACGTCCAGCGCAAACCGGATGGCGGCTGGGAGGTGATCACCGACCAGGGCAACATCGCTTGCGAGCATGTGGTCAATGCCGGCGGCCTCTGGGCGCGCGAAGTTGGGCGCTGGGTCGGGCTGGAACTGCCGATCCTGGCCATGGAGCATATGTATCTGATCACCGAGGACATGCCCGAGGTGACCGAGATCAACGAGAAGACCGGCAAGGAGGTGGTCCACGCGGTCGATTTCGACGGCGAGCTTTACCTGCGCCAGGAACGCGGCGGGATGCTGATGGGGACCTACGAGAAGGCCTGCGTGCCCTGGTCCGAACAGGAAACCCCCTGGGAGTTCGGCCACGAACTGTTGCAGGAGGATATCGAGCGCATCGCCCCCTCGCTGGAAGTGGGCTTCGAGCATTTCCCCGCCTTCGGGAATGCGGGCATCAAGCAGATCATCAACGGCCCCTTCACCTTCGCCCCTGATGGCAACCCGCTGATCGGCCCCGTGCGCGGCCTGCCAGGCTATTGGTCGGCCTGCGGCGTCATGGCCGGGTTCAGCCAGGGCGGCGGGGTCGGCCTGGCGCTGGCCAACTGGATGATCCACGGCGATCCGGGTTTCGATGTCTGGGCCATGGACATCGCCCGCTACGGCGACTGGACGACGATGCGCTACACCAACAAGAAGGTGCAGGAGAACTATTCCCGGCGCTTCTCGATCAAGTTCCCGAACGAGGAATTGCCGGCGGCGCGCCCCTACAAGACCACCCCGATCTACGACAAACTGGTGGCGATGGGCGCCCAGATGGGCGACAGCTGGGGCCTGGAGGCGCCGCTCTGGTTCGCGCCCGAAGGCGTCCGGGATGTCTTTTCCTGGCACCGCTCGACCGATTTCGAGCATGTGAAGGCCGAGGTGGCTGGCGTGCGCGAGTCGGTCGGCATCGCCGAGATCTCCGGCTTCTCGAAATTCTCGGTCAAGGGGCCGGGCGCGCGGGACTGGCTGGACCACGTGCTGGCCTGCAAGGTGCCGAACCCGGGCCGGATGACGCTGGCGCCCATGTTGAAGCACGATGGCAAGCTGATCGGCGACCTGTCGCTGGCCACGCTCGCGGACGAGGAGTTCTTCCTGGCGGGATCGGGCATGGCCGAGAACTACTACATGCGTTGGTGGGAGGAGACCCTGCCGACGGATGGCTCGGTCCGGGTCGAGGCGATCGGGCTTGGCCTGACCGGCCTGACGGTTGCCGGGCCGAACGCGCGCAAGGTGCTCGAGAAGCTGACCCATGCGGATGTCTCGGCCAAAGGCTTCCGCTTCATGGCGATCAAGCGGATGGAACTGGGCTTCGCCCCCTGCCTGGTCGGCCGCGTCAGCTTCACCGGCGATCTGGGCTACGAGATCTGGATGAAGCCCGAATACCAACGCCATGTTTTCGACCAGCTGATCGAAGCGGGCGCCGAATTCAACATCCGTCCCTTCGGCCTGCGCGCGCTGAACTCAATGCGGATCGAAAAGAACTTCGGCGGCTGGGCGCGGGAATACCGCCCGCTCTACGGGGCGCTGGAGGCAGGACTCGACCGCTTCGTCGCCTACGAGAAACCGGCCGATTTCATCGGCAAGGAGGCGGCCTTGGCCGAGCGCGATTCCGGCGGCAAGCTGCGCCTCAAGATGTTCACGGTCGAGGCCAAGAACGCCGACGTGATCGGCGACGAACCGATCTGGCTGAACGGAGAGGTCGTGGGCTGGGTCACCTCGGGCGGCTTCGCGCATAACTCTGGCGCCTCGATGGCGATGGGGTATGTTCCGAAGGAACATGCCAACGCCGAGGGTCCGTGGCAGATCGAGCTTCTGGGTGACCTCCTGCCGGCCCGGGTGCAGCATGCGCCGATCTGGGATGCCAACGCGGAAAGGATGCGCGGGTGAGGCAACGCTATAACGCGCTCTCGGTTCTCTGGGGCGGACTGACCGGTCAGAAGCACTGGAAGCAGGTCTGGGGCCGCCCGGAGCCGAAGCCGCATTACGACGTGATAATCATCGGCGGTGGCGGCCATGGGCTGGCGACCGCCTATTACCTGGCCAGCGAACACAAGATCCGCAACGTGGCGGTGCTCGAGAAAGGCTGGCTCGGCGGCGGCAATGCGGGGCGCAACACCACCATCGTGCGCTCGAACTACATGGTTCCGGGCAATACCGAGTTCTACGAACACTCGCTCAAACTGTGGGAGAACCTGAGCCACGAGTTGAACTACAACGTGATGTTCAGTCAGCGGGCCCATGTGAACCTGGTCTTCACGCCCTCCCAGCGCGACGCGATGGCAAGGCGTTACAATCTGATGCGGCTCAACGGGATCGACGGGGAATACTGGGACCAGGACGAGTTGCGCCGCCACGCGCCGCATCTGAATTACGAGAACGGCCGCTTCCCGATCTTAGGCGCCTATGTGCAGCCCCGCGCCGGCACAGCGCGCCACGACGCGGTCAACTGGGGCTTCGCCCGTGCGGCCACCGCGCTGGGTGTCGACATCATCCAGGGCTGCGAGGTCACCGGCTTCATCCACAAAGCCGGCGCGGTGGTCGGCGTCGAGACCTCGAAAGGCGAGATCCTGGCCGACAAGATCGGCATGGCGGTCGCCGGCCACACCTCGGTGCTGGCCCACAAGGCGGGGCTGGGGAAACTGCCGATCGAGACCCACAAGTTGCAGGCCTATGTCTCCGAGCCCCTGAAGCCCATCGTCGATCAAGTGATCGTCTTCGGCGGCATTGGGCACTTCTATATCAGCCAGTCCGACAAGGGCGGACTGGTCTTCGGCGGCGACCTCGACAAGTACAATTCCTATGCCCAGAAGGGGAACCTGCCGGTCTACGAGAATGTCATGGCCGCCTGCATGCAGATCCTGCCCTGCGTCGGCCGGGTGAAGCTGCTGCGGCAATGGGCCGGGGTCATGGACATGTCGATGGACGGCTCGCCCTTCATCACCAAGACCGATATCCCCGGCCTCTACCTGAACGCCGGCTGGTGTTATGGCGGGTTCAAGGCGACGCCCGGCTCGGGCCATTGCTTCGCCCACACCATCGCGCGTGACGCGCCGCACGAGGCCAATGCGGGCCTAACGCTCAACCGTTACCGCGAGGGGCGACAGATCGACGAAACCGGCCACGGGCCGGTCCCGAAGCTGCATTAGGGATGGCTGCGATGGACCTGACCGCGCTTACCGCCCGCCTGGATGACCTGCCGGACCTCGAGCCGGGGCCACAATCCGTCGTGCGCCGGTTCACGGGCGACAGCGTCATGTTCCAGGACGCTCAGATGAAGAAGGGCGCGTCCTTCGAGCCCCATGCGCATCACAACGAGCAGCTTGTCCTGATCCTGGAGGGCCGCCTGCGCCTTGACATCGCTGATCCGAAATCGGGAAAGATCCAATCGGTGACCCTCGGGCCCAGCGATTTCATGCGCCTGCCGCCGAACGTGCCCCATGGCGGCGAGGCACTGACCGATTGCCGGGTGCTCGACGCCTTCAGCCCGCCCCGCACCACCTTCATGGGCGAGCCAGAACCGGAGGCCAAATAATGCTCCGCATCGATTGCCCCTTCTGCGGCCCCCGCGACCATACCGAGTTCTCCTACGAGGGGGACGCGACGGTTGAATACCCGGCGCTCGACGCCTCTGAGGACGAGTGGTTCGAGGCGGTCTTCCTGCGCGACAACCCGCGCGGACCCCATTCCGAGCTCTGGCACCATATCCAGGGCTGCCGGTCCTTCCTGGTGGTCCAACGCGACACGCTGACCCACCAGATTACTGGGATCCGCTTGGCGCACCAGCCCACGGCAGAGGCACTGAAATGAGCGGATACCGCCTCCCCTCCGGCGGCGTTGTCGACCGCGCCCGGTCCCTGGACTTCACCTGGGACGGCCACACGATGAGGGGCTATGCCGGCGACACACTGGCCTCGGCGCTGATCGCCAATGGCGAGCAGATCCTGGGCCGCAGCTTCAAATATCACCGCCCGCGCGGGGTGATGTCGGCAGGCACTGAAGAGGGCGGCGCGCTCGTCACCGTCGGCGCGGGCGCCCGGCGCGAGCCCAATGCCAAGGCGACACAGGTCGAGCTCTCACAAGGCCTGGTCGCCAGCGGCCAGAATGCCTGGCCCAATGTGCGTTTCGATCTGGGCCGTGTGAACGATGTCTTCAACCGCTTCCTTTCGGCGGGCTTCTACTACAAGACCTTCATGGGCGTGGGCCGTGGCACCGGCCAATGGATGTTCTTCGAGAAGTTCATCCGCAAAGCCGCCGGTATGGGTTCGGCCTCGCGCGAGCCAGATCCGGACAGCTATGACATCGTCCACGACTTCTGCGACCTGCTGGTGATCGGCGCTGGCCCTGCGGGCCTGGCCGCAGCCGAACTGGCGGCCTCCGAGGGGCTCGACGTCATGCTGGTCGAGCAGGATTTCGCCCTCGGCGGCGGGCTGCTGGGCATGGGCGAAACCCCAGGCGCCGATCTCGATGGCGTTCGGGTTCTGACTCGCACCACCGCCTTCGGCCTCTACGACACCAACGTGGTCGGCCTCTACGAGCGGGTCACCGACCATGTGCCCGGTGCCGACCCGGCGACCCCGCGCGCCAATATCCGCATCGTCCGGCCCCAGCGGATCATCCTCGCCTCGGGCGCCATCGAACGGCCCGTCGCCTTCGGCAACAATGACCGGCCCGGCGTGATGCTGTCGGGCGCCATGGCGACCTACGTCAACCGCTTCGGCGTCGCCCCGGGCCGCCGCGCGGTGGTCGCTGGCGGCGGCGACAGCATCTATGGCGACGCGATCACCCTGGCCATGGCGGGGGTTCAGACGACGCTCCTGGACGCCCGCGAGACCGCTCCGCCGGAACTCGCCGAGGCCGCCACGGCGGCAGGCGTTGATCTCTGGGCAGGTTATCTGCCGGTCGAGGCGCAGGGCCGCAGCACGGTCAAGGCACTGCAAATCGGACGCCCCGCGCTCGACGGCCATGTGCGCTCGGAACGCGCGCTGCCTTGCGATTGCGTCGGCATCTCCGGCGGCTGGTCACCGTCGGTGCACCTTCTCTCGCACAAGGGCGCCAAGCCCGCGTGGGACGCCCAGATGGCCTGCTTACTGCCCGACGCGCTGCCCGAGGGGATCGGCATCGCTGGCAGTGTCACCGGTGTCTGGGGCACCGAGGATTGCGTCGCCCATGGCCAAGCCGCGGCGGCAGAGGCGGTCCACGCCCTGAACGGCAAGAAGGTCAAGGCGCCGAAAGAGCCCGCGCCCGGAGGCTGGGCCAACCCGATAAAGCCGCTTTGGGAGGTCACGGTGCCGGGCCGCAAGCTGAAAAGCTTCATCGACCCGCAGCACGATGTCACCACCTCGGACGTTCGCCTCGCGGCACGCGAGGGCTACGCCTCGCCCGAGCATATGAAGCGCTACACGACGCTGGGCATGGCCACCGACCAGGGCAAGGTCGGCAACATGATCGGCCTGGCGCTTCTGGCCGAGGCGCTGGACCAGTCGATCCCCGAGACCGGGATCACCACCTTCCGCCCGCCCTATACACCGGTGCCGATCGGCGCTTTTGCGGGCCGCGCCCGCGACAAGCACTACGCGCCCGAACGCCAGACGCCGATGCACAAAGTGCAGGGCGAGGACGGCGCCAAGTGGCTGGACGTGGGTGTCTGGAAGCGCGCCTGGTATCACCCGGCCCATGCGGGCGAGACCTTGGGCGAGGCCTATCTGCGCGAGGCGACGGCCGTGCGTGAAACCGTGGGTCTGGTCGACGTGACGACGCTCGGCAAGATCGCGGTCCAAGGACCGGACGCGGCCGAGTTCCTGAATCGGGTCTTCGTGAACGGCTTCGGCAAGTTGGCCGTCATGAAATGCCGCTACGGTGTGATGCTGCGCGATGACGGCATCGTCTTCGACGACGGCGTCACCTGGCGGTTCGGCGAGGACGACTTCATGGCCACGACCACCACGGCCCACGCGGCGACCGCCATGGCGTGGTTCGAGAACCTGCTCCAGACCCGCTGGCCCGATCTGCGCGTCAACATCGCCTCGCTATCCGATCAATGGGGCGGCGTCGCCATCGCTGGCCCGCGGGCCCGCGCGGCCTTGCAGGCGGCGCTGGCCCCCAATGCATCTGGCGGCGACGTCTCGAATGAGGGCCTGCCGTTCATGGGCATCCAGAACGCCAAGCTGGCAGTAGAAGGCGGTGAGATTCCGGTGATGATCGCCCGGATCAGCTTCTCCGGCGAACTGGCCTTCGAGATCAATGCCCGCTCGGACCACTGCCCGGCCATGTGGCGGGCGCTCTTGGCCCAGGTGAAGGCCAATGGCGGCTGCGCCTACGGGATGGAGGCGCTCGGCGCGCTGAGGATCGAAAAGGGGCATGTGACGGCCGCCGAACTCGACGGCCGCGTGACGCTGGAAGATGCGGGTCTCGGCAAGATGGCCTCCACCAAGAAGCCCTTCATCGGGATGGTGCTGCGCAAGCGCCCCGATCTCGCCCGCGAGAACCGGCCGCAACTGGCCCATTTCCACCCCGTGACCGATAGCGAGAAGTTCTCGATCGGCGCTGTGGTCTGCGAGGAGGGCAAGGTCGAAGGTCACGGGATCGGCTGGATCACCGGCGTGACCGTCGCCCCCGCGCTTGGCGGCGGCTGGCTCGGCATCGGCTTCGTCACTGGCGGCCCCGGCGTTTGGGAGGGCCGCGAGGTGGTCATCGCCGACCCGGTGCGCGGCTACGAGGTCAAGGCCCGCGTCGCCAGCCCGCACCAATACGACCCCAAGGGAGAACGGATGCATGGTTGATCGCGCATCGGCCCTCGAGGGTCACGACAGCCCGCGCCGCTTTGGCGTGATCGGCCCAGATGGCCCCGGCGTCCGGTTGACCGAGCGCAGGCTCGACAGCGCCTGGCTGATCGCGGCCTGGCCGGACCGTTTGGCCCAGACCGGCAAGGTGGTTGCCAAGGCGGCTGGCGCGGATGCCGCCCCGGGACCGGGCCAATCCGCCACTGGTTCCGCCGGAACGCTGCTCCGCGCCGAGCCGCTGAAATGGCTGCTGATCAGCGAGACCCCGGTCGAACGCCCGCCTCTGGACGCCGCCGACGGCACGGTCCTTGAACTCGGCCATGCGCGCACGGTGATCCATGTCTCTGGCCCCGCGCTGGAAGACTTCATGGCCCGCATGGTGCCGCTGGACCTACGGGCCGGGAATTTTCCCGACGGCTCGGTCGCCAATACCGGGCTGCACCATATGGGGGTCACGCTGCTCGCCCGCGACGGCGGGATCGACATCCTGGTGCTTCGCAGCTTCGGCCTCGCCGTCTGGGACGCGCTGATCGAGGTCGCAGCCCAATTCGGCGGCGAAATCGCCTGAACCGGAAGCTTGAGAGCGCGGCGGGACCACCCGCGCCGGACGTGGATGTCATCACGATGTCCCGGGCTTGACCCGGGACCTGGATGGTTTAGGCGCGAAGCTGTTCATCGAGGCCCCGGATCACGTCCGGGGCATTGGCTATAGGTTCGGCTCGTTGCGAAACCGGATTACCCGCGGAACGTTCGTGATCGCCGCCAAGGCGGCGCTTCTCCTGGTCGTGCTCGGCTATGGCGGAGCCTATAGCTGGGTCTTGGACGGCATCGGCGCGTTCCGCCTGCACCTCGCGGCCGCGTCCGCCGCGCTTCTCCTGGTCGCACTTTCACTCCGCATCTGGCGCTCAACCATGATTGCATTCGTCGCGGCGCTTCTCGCCGTCGCTGGTCTCGGCCCGGTCCTCCAAGACCCCATCTCCGATACCCCCGCGGCGGGTCCCGAGATCACCCTTCTCTACGCCAATCTTTACGACAAGAATGCCGTGCCGGATGCCGCCGCCCAAGCGCTCCTCGGTGCAAATGCCGACATCCTGGTCACATCGGAAACCGCCGAGCCGATCGCCTCGGCGCTTCGGGCGGCCTATCGCCACCGCGTGGCCGCCGAGGACGACCCCCGCACGATGCGCACCGCGATCTGGTCGCGGTTTCCGCTCAGCGAGGGCTGGCTCTTTCTCGACAACAACGTCGCGCCCACGGGCGCCGCGGCTCTCGTGACACTTGAAGACGGCACCGAATTCCACCTGACAGGCGTCCACTTCTCGCGCGCCATCGAGGGGCTGCGGCGGGTCCAAGCGGATGCCCTGGCTGACATTGGGGGCGGCCGTGCCCGGCCCAGAATAGTCATCGGCGACTTCAATGCCGCGCCCTGGTCCTGGACCCTGGCCCGCGCCGCCACCACGACCGGCACCCGGATTCTCGGCGGATACCGCACCACCTGGAGCGGAACTTACCCGACCCCGGCCGGCGCCCTGCCGACGCTGTGGGGCCACAACATCGACACCATGCTCTACTCGGACCGGATCGCCGTCCGCGCCGTCGAAACCCTGACCCTGCCGGGCTCGGATCACCGCATCCTGCTGGTCCGTGTGCAGATCCTTCCAGAATGACATCTTCCGGCCAGTGCGCGTCCGCCCTATATTGCCGTCCAACGCACAACCGAACGGGAAAACGGCCACAATGCTGATCGGGATACTCGAGACCGGCCGGGTGAACCCGGACCTAGTGTCCGCGCACGGCGAATATGTGCCGATGTTCGAAACTTGGCTAAAACCAGCCTTCCCGCAGGTCCGGGTGCGTGGCTATGCCAGCATCGATGGCGAGATCCCCGCTAGCCCCACGGAATGCGATGCCTGGCTGATCACCGGCTCGAAGCATGGCGTTTATGACGAATTGCCCTGGATCGAGCCGCTGAAGGGGTTTCTGCGTGAAGTCCGCAGCGCCGGCACGCCGATGATCGGCGTCTGCTTCGGCCATCAGATCATGGCCGAGGCGTTCGGTGGCAGTGCAGTCAAGTCAGACAAAGGATGGGGCGTCGGCGTGCACGACTATCAGGTGACCCGCCGCGCCGGCTGGATGGATGGCGGGCCCGACGAATTCGCGATCCATGCCCTGCATCAGGACCAGGTGGTTGAAATCCCTGACGACGCCACCGTGCTCGCCACCAGCCCCTTCTGCGAATTCGCAATGCTGGCCTATGGCGACCCGGAGCGTCCGGATGCGATTTCGATCCAGCCGCACCCGGAATTCAACCGCCCCTATACGCGGGATCTGATCGAGCTGCGCACGGGTGTCGCGATCCCGCACGACCGCGGCGCCGAGGCCATGGAAAGTTTCGGCCGCGAGGTCCACAACCGCGAATTCGCGCTGTGGTGCGTGGCCTATCTGCGCCGGGCGCTCGCCGCCCGGGATGCCGCCTGATCGGGCGGAACGGTGCCGTGAATTTGTGCTGAAAACTACCCTTCGCGGGCACGCGATTGTACCGCGAGACTGAATCCACCGAATAGAGCTGCGGCGCTCTACACGCGACGCCGGGAAGACGATACCCCGGCGCCGAGCTTCACTGACTGGCAGTGAGCTTGGTGATTTCTTCCTTAAGCCGCAGTTTTTGTCGTTTCATCGCTGTGATCTGCAGATCGTCGCTGCCGGGCCGCGCCTGCTCGTCTTCGATCTTTCGGGAGAGAGCTTCATGTTTCTGACGCAGCTGGCTGAGATGAGACGACGCGCTCATGGGCAAGTCCTCCTTTGCGAATACAGCCCTGGAATTACACCAGCGATTCGGCGAATTGTCATCACCGAGTTTTATTAAAATGTTAATTCATTCGTATCGTGATCCAGGGACGCTCTACTCAACCCTCTGGTGGGACTGAATTATCCGACGCTCATGTCCAATGCCGTGCCAGTGCGCAGGATCGCCGTGGCGTCCGCCGAGAAATCGTCGCCATCGCGCAGATGCTCGGGCCCCTCATGCAAGACCAGCGGCGCCAGCAGGCGGAACGGCGCCCGCGCGCCTTTCCGCGCCTGGACCACGACCCGGCCCGCCTCGCGTCCCGCCCGCGCCACCAACGGTTTCACCGCGATCGCGCCCGCCAGCCCGTCGAGCGCGCGCAGGATCTCGGGCAGCCGCTCGGCGCGGTGGATCAGCGTCAGCCAGCCCTTGGGGCTCAACCGCGCGAGCCCCGCTCCAATCCAATCGGCCAGCACCGCCTCGCCCTCGCGATGCGCCATGTCGCGTCCCGCAACCGGCGAGGGCGCATCGCCTGCCCGGTGATAGGGCGGGTTCATCATCACATGATCGAAGGCAAGCTGCCGCAAGACCCCGGGCATCGCGGTGACATCTCCCTGGTGCACCGTCAGCGCGATCCCATTCAGGTTGCCATTCCGCCGGGCCAGCGCCAAATAGTCCGGCTGCAGGTCCAGACCATGCAGCTGCAACCCGTCTACCCGCGCGCCGAGGCAGAAAATCGCGGCCCCGGCGCCGCAGCCCAGATCCAGCACTCGCTCGCCCGGCCGCGCCGCCACCGCCGCCGCCAGGAACACCGGATCGGTCGCGGCGCGATAACCCTGACGCGGCTGGACCAGCCGCAGCCGCCCGCCCAGGAACGGGTCCGTGGTCAGGTCATCCTCGGCAAATGCAGCTTCGGGATCCGGCGCGCTCACAGCCAGTCCTCGCCCTCATAGGGCTCGACCCCGTTGGCTTTCAGGATCGCCCGCGCCCGGAACAGATCACTCCTCAGCACCATCACCCGGCGCGGCAGAATGCCTAGGCTCCCTTCCAGGATGCTCATGTTTACGTCGAAGACGAAGCAGTCTATATCCTCGGCATCCAGCAACGCCTTGGTAAAGGGCACCAGGGTTGGATCGGTGGTTCGCAGAAGCTCTTCCATCTCAACCGAAAAGGTAGGCGATCGGAAAGCCGAGGTCGAGCCGGACCCAACCCAAGCCCCATGGATCAGGGAAACCAGTCGATGAGTGCGCGCGTGTCAGATCCGGCGGCCGATGGCGAGACCGGCGCCGGTCCGTTCGAACGCCTGCTGGCCCTGGTCGAAGACGACCTCGCCCGGGTCACCGGCCTGATCCGCGAGCGCATGTCGTCGGAGCACGCATCCCGCATTCCCGAAATATCGGCGCATCTGATCGAGGCGGGCGGCAAGCGGCTGCGCCCCATCCTGACGCTCGCCGCCAGCCGGCTCTGCGGCTATCAAGGCAGCGATCACATCAAACTGGCAACGACGGTCGAATTCATCCACACCGCGACGCTGCTGCACGACGATGTGGTGGACGAGAGCGGGAAGCGCCGCGGCCGGGCCACCGCCAACATCCTCTGGGACAACAAGTCCAGCGTGCTGGTCGGAGACTACCTGTTCGCCCGGGCTTTCCAGCTGATGGTCGAGACCGGCTCGCTCGAGGTTCTGCGCATCCTCTCGGACGCCTCGGCGGTGATCGCCGAGGGCGAGGTGCTGCAGCTGACCACCGCGCATGACCTCAGCACTGATCTGGCGCGCTATGACCAAGTGATCCGCGGCAAGACCGCGGCGCTTTTCGCCGCGGCGACCGAGGTCGGCGGCGTGATCTCGGACGCCGAACCCCAGAAGGTCGCGGCGCTGCGCACCTATGGCGACGGGCTGGGCATGGCCTTCCAGCTCGCCGACGATCTTCTGGACTATGGCGGTTCGACCGCCGCGCTCGGCAAGAACACCGGCGACGATTTCCGCGAGGGCAAGGTGACCCTGCCGATCATCCTGGCCCATGCCCGGGGCGACCAGGCGGCGCGCGACTTCTGGACCCGCACCATCGCCCGCGGCAAACAGGAGCCGGGCGACCTGGACCAGGCGCTGGCCTATTTGGCCGAGACCGACGCCCTGGCCGATGCCCGCAAGGCGGCGCGCGGCCACGCCGACCGGGCGCTCGCTGCCCTGGCCCAATTCCCGGAGGGCGAAACCCGCACGGCGCTCGAGGATATCGCCGAATTCGTGGTCGCCCGGGCGGTCTAGAGCAGCCCGACGAAACGACAGGAGACCTGGCCATGAGCGCAGAGCACTTCTTCAATATCGACAGCCCCGAAGGCGGCATACCGCGCGAACTGGCGCCCGGCGTCGCCACCACGGTCTTCCCTGGCGACCAGGCGATGATCTCGGTCGTGCGCATCGCGCCGAACACCCGCGGTACCCTGCACCACCATCCGGAGGAACAATGGGGCTATTGCATCGAAGGTTCCGGCACCCGGTTCCAGGGCGACGAGACGGTTGCGGTCAAGGCCGGCGATTTCTGGCGCACCCCCGGCAACGTGCCGCACACGGTGGAATCAGGCGCTGACGGAATGGTGGTGCTGGATGTCTTCGCCCCACCCCGCAAGGCCTACACCCAGCCCGGCAGCGGCTTCGCCACGCCGGAGGGCTGAGCACGGCGAGAGCCGGGTTTGACTTGGCCGCGATCGGCCCGACCTTTGAGAAAGGGAACCAAGGAGCCGCCAATGCCTAAAATCGACGTCGAAAAGGCGCCCCAGCGCGTCGGCACCCGCTACCCGGAACCCTTCCGCAGCCGGGTCGGCGCGATCCGCCGGGTTCAACTTGGCGACGCCGCGGATCTCACCCAATTCGGCGTCAATCTGACGACGATCCCGCCCGGCGGCATCTCGGCGCTGCGCCACTGGCACAAGAACGAGGACGAGCTGGTCTTCGTCGTCGAAGGCGAGCTGGTGCTGGTCGAGGATGGGGGCAAGACGGTGCTCAGGCCAGGCGACGCGGCGGGATTCAAAGCCAACGTTCCCAACGGCCACCACTTCGCGAACCGCTCCGACCGGACCGCGACCATCCTCGAGATCGGCACCCGCGGCGCCGACGAGCAGGGCTTCTACCCGGACGACGACCTGCTCTATATCAAGGAAGCGGGCCAGGTGCGCTTCACCAAGCGCGATGGCTCGGACCCCGACTGAGAGCCCCCCGATCGAGAGACCCATATGAACGAGATCTTCCGCTACCAGACCTCCGACGGCATCGCCACCATCACCTGGGACCTACCGGACACCTCGATGAATGTCTTGAACGAGGAGGGCATCCGGCAACTGGACGCCCATGTGGACGCCGCCCTTGCGGATGACGCGATCAAGGGCGTGATCATCACCTCCGGCAAGTCGGACTTCGCCGGCGGCATGGACCTGAACGTCATCGCCCGCATGAAGGCCCAGGCGATCGAGGCGGGCGGCAACCCGGCCGAGACCATTTTCAACTTCGTCATGGAGCTGCACGGGGTCTTGCGCAAGATCGAGCGTGCGGGGGCCGATCCGAAGACCTTGAAGGGCGGCAAGCCCTTCGTCTGGGCCTCGCCCGGCACCGCCATGGGGATCGGCACCGAGATCGGGCTCGCCTGCCACCACCGGATTGCCGCCGACAATCCGAAGGCCAAGATTGGCCTGCCGGAGATCTTGGTCGGCCTCTTCCCCGGAGCGGGCGGCACCACGCGCCTCGTGCGGATGATGGGCGTCATGGGCGCCGCGCCCTTCCTGCTTGAAGGCAAGACGCCGGACCCGAAGAAGGCAAAGGCCTCCGGCCTGATCGACGCGGTGGTGCCGGCCGACGAGTTGCTGAAGGCCGCGCGTGCCTGGTTGGCCGAGGCGACCGAGAAGGACGCGGTCAAGCCGTGGGACCAGAAGGGCTTCAAGATCCCCGGCGGCGCGCCTTATACCCCCGAGGGGTTCGAGATCTATCTCGGCGGCATCGTCATGACCCATGGCCGCAGCCAGGGCGCCTATCCGGCCCCGAAGGCGCTGCTGAGCACGGTCTACGAGGGCGCGCTGGTGCCCTTCGACACGGCGATCAAGATCGAGGCACGCTGGTTCACCTCGCTTCTGATGAACCCCTCGTCCGAGGCGATGATCCGCTCGCTCTTCATCAACAAGCAGGCGCTGGAAAAGGGCGCGGTCCGGCCGAAGGACGTGCCCGACATGGCCGTCAGGAAACTCGGCGTGCTGGGCGCCGGCATGATGGGCGCCGGCATCGCATTCGTCTCGGCACGCGCCGGGATCGAGGTGGTGCTGATCGACCGCGATGAGGCCAGCGCCGACAAGGGCCTTGGCGTCATCGAGGAGATCCTGGACGAGGGCGTCAAGAAACGCCGGATCAGCGAAGACCAGAAGGCGGAAATCCTCGCCCGCGTCTCCGCCACCCCGGATTATGGGGCGCTGGAGGACGCCGACCTGGTGGTCGAGGCGGTCTTCGAGGATCCGGGCGTCAAGGCCGATGTGACGGCCCAGGCCGAGGCGGTGATCCCCGAGGACGCGATTATCGCCTCCAACACCTCGACCTTGCCGATCACCGACCTGGCCAAGGCCAGCCGGCGGCCCGACCGCTTCATCGGCATCCACTTCTTCTCGCCGGTCCACAAGATGCCGCTGGTCGAGATCATCAAGGGCCGCGAGACCGGGCCGGAGGCGGTCGCCAAGGCGCTCGACTTCGTGCGGCAGCTGCGCAAGGTGCCGATCGTCGTCAACGATGCCCGTTTCTTCTACGCCAACCGCTGCATCATTCCTTACATCAACGAGGGGCTGACCATGATCACCGAGGGCGTGGCGCCCCCGCTGATCGAGAACGCGGCTAGGCAATTGGGCTTCCCCGTCGGCCCCCTGCAACTGGTCGACGAAACCTCGCTGGACCTCGGCCTCAAGATCGCCAAGGCGACCGAGGCCGCGATGGGTGATGCCTATCCCCGCTCAGGTGCCGACGACCTGATGCGGGCGATGGTCGAGACCCACGGGCGCTTGGGGCGCAAATCTGGCGGCGGCGTCTATGCCTATGACGACAAGGGCAAGCGCGCTGGCTTCTGGCCTGGCCTGGCCGAGACCTGGCCGGTTGCCGAAGACCTGCCAAGCCTGACGGACGTGCAGCACCGGCTTATGATGGCCCAGGTGCTGGAGGCGGTTCGCGCGCTGGACGAGGGCGTGCTGACCGACATCCGCGAGGGCGACGTGGGCGCCATCATGGGCTGGGGCTTCGCGCCCTGGTCCGGCGGGCCGCTCAGTTGGCTCGACATGATCGGCGCGGGCAAGGCGGTGGAGATCTGCGACGGCCTTGCGAAGGCCCATGGCCCCCGTTTCGCCGCGCCGGACCTCTTGCGCGATATCGCCGCGAAAGGCGAAACCTTCTATGGCCGGTTCGGACCGGCAGCGCGGGCCGCATGACCGAGATTCTAATCGTCCGGGTCAACTGCGCCTCCAACGCGGAGGCTCAGGAAATCGCCAGCGCGGCCATTGCCCGCCGCCTGGCTGCCGCCGCCAACATTCACCAGCCCATCGACAGCCTCTACCGTTGGCGGGGCGAGGTCGAAACCGCGACAGAAGTGCCGCTGGAGTTGAAGACGCGGCCCGACCTTTTCGATCCCCTGGCCGAGATCATCTCCGAGATACACAGCTACCAGACCCCCTCGATCCTGGGCTTTCCGGCCACGAAGTCCGCCTGGGCCTATGCCCATTGGATCGCCGAGGAAACCGAACCCCGGACGTGACGGCGCCCCCATGCCCGTGCCATACTTGAAGCAATCATCCGGAGAGCAACGGCATGAACAAGCTCGACAACGACACCCTGCCGGCATCGCTGGACCAGGACCTGGGTTTCGCCCCGCCCCACGATGTGCCGGTGCCGTATATGCAGCGCACGCGCACCTATTACGCGGCGCTCGGCTATCCACGGCCCTATCGCTGGGCACAGTTCGCCGACGTGTCGTTCGCTCCGCTCGCGAAGCCACTTTCGGAGTGCCGCGTGGCGCTGGTCACCACTGCCGCGCCCTACCAGCCGGACAAGGGCGACCAAGGCCCGGGCGCGCCCTACAACTCGGCGGCCAAGTTCTACCGGGTCTATTCGGTGCCCGTGGAGCCCGCGCCCGATCTGCGCATCTCGCATGTAGGCATCGACCGCAAACACACTACCGCCGAGGACCCGCGCACATGGCTGCCCATCGCCCAGATCCAGCGCGCGGCGGCGGCAGGCCGGATCGGCGCGCTTGCCTCCCGCATCCACGGCCTGCCCACCAATCGCAGCCACCGCACGTGCATCGACCAGGACTGCCCCGATCTGCTGGACCGGCTCGCCGAGGACGGCGCCGACGCCGTGGTCCTGCTCGCCAACTGCCCGGTCTGTCACCAGTCGATCTCGCTCGCCGCCCGGCACTTGGAGGCGAACGGCCTGCACACGGTGATCATGGGCTGCGCCAAGGACATCGTCGAGCATGTGGGCGTGCCGCGGTTCCTGTTCAGCGACTTCCCGCTCGGCAACCCGGCGGGCCGCCCGAACGACGAGGCCTCGCAGCAGGCAACGCTGGCCATGGCGCTCGACCTGCTCGAGACCGCCACCGGCCCGCGCACGACCCGCCAGTCGCCGGTCCGCTGGAGCGACAGCCCGGACTGGAAGCTCGACTATTCCAATGTCGAGCGCATCCCGGCCGACGAGGTCGAAAGCCGCCGGGCCGAGTTCAACGCCCAGAAGGAAATCGCCAAGGCACGCCGCGCCGAGGACGGGCTGAAGACCGCATGACACGGCCCTTCGACGGCGTCCGCATCCTCGACTTCACCCAGGTCTTCGCCGGCCCCTTCGCCACCTATCAGTTGGCGTTGCTCGGCGCCGACGTGATCAAGGTCGAGCGCAAGGGCGGCGAGAACATGCGCTATTCCCCCGGCGCGCCCGAATGGGCCGAGCGCGGCATGGCCCCAACCTGGGCCGCGGTCAACGCCAACAAGCGCAACATCGCCCTGGACCTGAAGGACCCCAAGGCTGTCGAGATCGTCAAACGCCTGGCGGAGAAGGCGGATATCGTCGCCGAGAACTTCCGTCCCGGCGTCATGGACCGCCTGGGCATCGGCTATGACGACCTCCTCCGGATCAACCCGCAGCTCATCTATTGCGCGCTCTCCGGATTTGGCCGAGAGGGTCCCGCCAAGGACGCGCCCTCCTATGACGGCCGCATCCAGGCGACCTCGGGCATCATGTCGATCACCGGCCATGCGGACAGCGTGCCGACCCGCGCGGGCTTCGCCGTCTGCGACGCGCTGACCGGCATGACCGCCGCCTTCGCCATGTCGAGCGCGCTCAACCAGCGGGCCGCCACTGGCAAGGGCCAGCTGATCGACGTCGCCATGCTGGATTCGACGCTGGCTTTCCTCTCGCCGACGCTCTGCGAATACACCATCGCCGGGGTCCGCCAGGGCCGGTTCGGCAACCAGGCGGTCAGCCGCATCCCCACCGCCAACCTCTTCGCGGTCAAGGACGGCCATATCCTGCTGGCGGTCAATAACGAGGCGCAGTTCCGGAACCTGCTGGAATGCATCGGCCGCGAGGACATCCTGGACGACCCCCGCTTTGTGGACTGGCCGAGGCGGATCGAGCACGAACCCGCGCTGCGCGAGATCATCGAAACCGCGTTCGCCGAGGCCGACGACCTGACCTGGGAGGCCCGCTTGGCCGAAGCAGGCGCCCCCGCCGCGCGCATCCACACGCTGGCCGAGGCGGTCGAGCACCCGCAACTCGCCTGGCGCGACGTGGTCCAGGAGGTCGAGGGGCCTTACGGGCCGATGAAGCTCATCGCCTCGGGCTTCAAGCTCGCCCATGGCGGCGGCGGGATCGACCGGGCGCCCGCGAAAATCGGTGAACACACGGACGAGATCCTGGCCGAAGCCGGTTTCGCCGACGATGAAATCGCCGCGATGCGCACGGACGGGATTCTGCAAGATTGAGCACGGCGTCGCTGATATACGCGGAGAACGCCGAAGCGCTTGCGCGCGAGGTCGAGGCACATCTGCCGGACGAGCAGGTCGTGACCGTCACCCGGCCGGAAGACCTGGCCCCGGCCTTGGCGCGGCACGAACCCGACGCGGTTTTCTCGATCAAGTCGATGCTGCTGGGGCCCGAGATCCACCGCCCGATCCTGGACGCCCCCTCGGTCCGCTGGCTCCATGTGGGCGGCTCGGGCTACGAGCATGTGGCGGGCTGGGACCCGGACCGGATGACCGTGACCAACTGCGTCGGCGTGCTCGCGCCGTTCCTGGCCGAGACGGTGATCGGCGCCCTGGTGGCGATGAATTCAGGCCTCTTCCGCTATCACCGGCAACAGGCCGAGCATCTGTGGCGCCAGCATTGGTTCCGGCCGCTGGCGGGCCAAACCCTGCTAATCGTCGGCGCCGGCGCCATCGGCGGCGAGGTCGCCCGCCGGGCCAAAGCCCTGGGGATGCACGTCATCGGCATCCGCCGCTCGCCCGATCCGGTCGAGGGCTGCGCCGAGATGCGCCCGCCCGAAGCACTCCGCGACAGCCTCGCCGAGGCTGACGCCGTCAGCCTCCACCTGCGCCTGACGCCCGAAACCGAGGACCTGTTCGATGCCACGATGTTCGCCGCCATGAAATCCGGCGCCAAGTTCATCAACACCGCCCGCGGCGGCCACGTGGTCGAGGCGGACCTGATTGCGGCCCTTGAGTCCGGTCACTTGGGCAGCGCCTATCAGGACGTGTTCCACACCGAGCCACTGCCCGAGACCAGCCCCCTTTGGGACGCCCCGAACCTGCTGATCACGCCGCACGCCTCGGACGGCGTGGACGATTGGGAGACCCGGTTCAACGGGCTTTTCATAGAGAACCTGACCGCGTGGCGCGCGGGGCGGGAAATGCGGAACGTGGTGTAGGGTGGGTTTTCAACCCACCATTTCTCGCGCCAAACCGGCGGGATAAATCCCGCTCCACATCACCAGCACAACCGCCCGTAGGGTGCGCATTCATGCGCACCACCCCGGCCACAACACCCGCGACCGGTGCGCATAAATGCGCACCCACCATCTCTAACGTTCGCCGCTCACCACCAAACGCCTGCCAATGCCGTTGCGCGAAAAAGCGCACCAGCGCGCTCCGTCCGTTACTTTTTGGTAAATATTCGGAATTTCTCTTTAGATTCAATGCTCTCATGAGGCTCTCACATGTGAGACGCTCACCCCCGCATCCGGGCGCCATCGGCATCGAACAGGGGCTCGGTCACCAGCCGGGCCGGCCGCATTTGCCCCAGAATCTCGATCTCGACTTCCCGCCCCTCCTCGATCAGCTCCACCGGCAGGAAACCCAGCGCCACCGATTTCTGCGCGTGGTGGGTATAGCCACCGGAGGTGCAGAAGCCCACCACCTCCCCATCCACGAATATCGGCTCGTAGGCCACCACGTCGGCGTCATCAGCCTCGACCACGAAGGCGCAGATCTTGCGCGCCGGGCCCTCGGCCTTCTCCTTCGCCGCGGCTGCCTTGCCGATGAAATCCATCGGCTTGTTATAGGCAACGAACCGGTCCATCCCGGTCTCGGCCGGCATATATTCCGGCTTGAACTCGCGCAGCCACGAGCCGAAGAATTTCTCCAACCTCAGGCTCATCATCGCCCGCATCCCGAAGGGTTTCAGGCCGAGGTCCGCCCCGGTTCCGGCCAGGATGCCGTAGAGCGCCGCCTGGTCCTCGGCATCCACGTAGATCTCGTAGCCGAGATCCCCGGTATACGAGACCCGCTGCACCAGCGCCCGGCAGATACCGATGTCGAAATCCTGGGCCGCCATGAAGGGCAGCGCCTGGTTCGAGACGTCGCCCCCCTGGGCGACCCGGCTCAGCAGGTCGCGCGCCCTGGGCCCCGCGATCTGGAACCCGATCCGGCGGGTCGAGACGTTCTCCACATGGACCCCGGTCTCGGGCAGATGCTGTTCGAACCAGCGCATGTGGAAGGCTTGGGCGCCGTAGGACGAGGTAAGTTGGAACCGGTCGTGATCGATGCCGGTAACCGTGAAATCCCCGACCAGCCGCCCCGACGGGCTCAGCATCGGCGCCAGGGTCAGCCGCCCTGTCTTCGGCATCCGCCCGGCCATGATCCAGTCGAGCCAGGCATGGGCCCCGGGCCCCGTCACTAGGTATTTGCCGAAGTTGTGGATCTCGTTGATGCCGACGGCTTCACGCACCGGCCGGCACTCGGCGGCCGTCGGTTCGAAGGCGTTCGAGCGGCGGAAGCTCGGCGTCTCCTCCAAGGGCTCGCCATCGGGGGCGAAGTAGTTGACCGCCTCCATCCCGTAGGCCGCGCCGAAGACCGCCCGCTGGGCTTTCCAGATGCCATAGGCGGGCGTGGTCTGCATGGGCCGCGCGGCGGGCAGTTCCTCGTTCGGGTAGCCGACCGAGAAACGCCGCTGGTAATTCTCGCGCACCTTGGCGCGGGTATAGCCGGGCGTGATCCAGTCCCCGAACCGCGCCACGTCGGCCGCGAAGACGTCGCGCTCGGGTTCGCCCTCGACCATCCACTGGGCGAGGCTGAGCCCCACGCCGCCGCCCTGGCTGAACCCGGCCATGACCGCACAGGCGGCCCAGTAGTTGCGCAGTCCCGGCACCGGGCCGATCAGCGGGTTGCCGTCCGGGGCGAAGGTGAAGGGGCCGTTGATGATGTTCTTGATCCCCGCGCGCTCGAGCACCGGGAACCGGCGATAGGCGAACTCGACTGCGTCCGAGATCCGGTCGAGCTTGTCCTCCAAAAGCTCATGCCCGAACTCCTCGGGCGTGCCCTCGACGCCCCAAAGGTCCATGTCCTGCTCGTAGAAGCCGATCACCAGCCCGCGTCCTTCCTGGCGCAGATAGGACTCGCCCTCGGGGTCCATCACATGGGGAAGCTCCGCGTCACGCTCGTAGACCTCCGGCGTCTCCTCGGTCACCAGATACTGGTGTTCCACCGGATGGAGCGGCAGGTAGACGCCGGCCAGCGCGCCCACTTCGCGGGCCCAGAGGCCGGCGGCATTGACCACATGCTCGGCGACGATGGTGCCGTCGCGGGTCACCACTTCCCAGGACCCGTCGGGCCGCGGATGGGTCTCCAGCACCGGGTTCCTCAGCACGATCTCGGCGCCGGCATCGCGTGCCGCCCGGGCATAGGCATGGGTGGTGCCCGAGGGGTCCAGGTGCCCGTCCAGCGGATCGTAGAGGGCGGCCAGCACGCCCTCGGTATTGGTGATCGGAGAGAGTTTCTTGATTTCATCCGGCCCGACGATCTCGGTCTCGAGCCCCATATAGCGGTGCTTTGCCCGCTCGGCCTTCAGGAAATCGAGCCGGTCCGGGGTGGTGGCGAGCGTGACGCCGCCCACATGGTGGAGCCCGCAGGACATGGCCGTAAGCTCCTCGAGCTCGCGGTAGAGCCGGATCGTGTAGCCCTGCAGCGCCGCCATGTTGGTGTCGGCGTTGAGCGTGTGGAACCCTCCAGCCGCGTGCCAGGTCGAGCCGGAGGTGAGCTCCGAGCGTTCCACCAGCATGATGTCGGACCAGCCGAGCTTGGTCAGATGGTAGAGCACCGAACAGCCGACGACGCCACCGCCGATGACCAGGACCTGGGTGTGGGATTTCATGGGGCGGGGCTCCTCGGGTGTGATCGACCTCGCCGAGCGGAGCCCATCGAGGGTGGCTGCGTCAATAGGGATCAAACCTGAATGAACAGACTCTCAAAAAAGCGATGAGGATCGCGCCCGCCCTGGGGGCGGGTCGGGCGCGATCCGGGGCTGACGCCCCGGCAGTCCCTTACCTGATGCTCAATTCCCCAAGATCCCCGGCAGCCGCAGCGCGTGCTCCTTCGCGCATTCCATCGCGATTTCGTAGCCCGCATCCGCGTGGCGCATGACGCCGGTGGCGGGGTCGTTCCAGAGGACGCGCTCGATCCGCCGCGCCGCATCCTCGGTCCCGTCGCAGACGATCACCATGCCGGCGTGCTGGCTGAACCCCATCCCGACCCCGCCGCCATGGTGGAGGCTGACCCAGGTGGCGCCGGAGGCGGTGTTCAGGAGAGCGTTTAGCAGCGGCCAGTCCGAGACCGCGTCCGAGCCGTCCTTCATCGCTTCGGTCTCGCGGTTGGGGCTGGCAACGGAGCCAGAGTCGAGGTGATCGCGACCGATCACCACCGGCGCCTTCAACTCGCCACTGGCGACCATTTCGTTGAAGGCGAGGCCGAGGCGGTGGCGGTCGCCCAGGCCCACCCAGCAAATGCGCGCGGGCAGGCCCTGGAAGGCGATGCGTGCGCGCGCCATGTCCAGCCATTGGTGCAGGTGCGCATCATCCGGCATCAGCTCCTTCACCTTGGCGTCGGTCTTGTAGACGTCCTCCGGATCGCCGCTTAGCGCGCACCAGCGGAATGGACCGACGCCCCGGCAAAACAAGGGCCGGATATAGGCCGGCACGAAGCCGGGAAAGCTGAATGCGTCCTTAAGCCCCTCCTCCAGCGCCACCTGCCGGATGTTGTTGCCATAGTCGAGCGTCGCCACGCCATCGTCGTGGAAGGCGACCATCGCCGCGACCTGGGCTTTCATGGATGCGCGGGCGGCCGTCTCGACCGCCTCCGGGTCGCTCTCCTGCTTCGCCCGCCATTCGGCCAGTTTCCAGCCGACCGGCAGGTATCCGCGTAGCGGATCGTGGGCCGAGGTCTGATCGGTCAGGATGTCCGGTTTCACGCCACGCCGGTGCAATTCGGGCACGACCTCGCCGGCATTGCCGAGCAAACCGACGGATTTCGCCTCGCCGGCCTTGGTCCAGCGATCGATCATCGCCAGCGCCTCGTCCAAGCTGTCGGCCTTCTCGTCGAGATACTTCGTGCGCAGGCGGAAGTCGATCCGGTCCGGATCGCATTCGACCGCCAAACAGCAGGCCCCAGCGAAGACCGCGGCCAGCGGCTGCGCCCCGCCCATGCCGCCGAGCCCCGCGGTCAGGATCCATTTGCCCGTCAGATCGCCACCGAAATGCTGACGCCCGGCCTCGGCGAAGGTCTCGTAGGTGCCCTGAACGATGCCCTGGGTGCCGATATAGATCCAGGACCCGGCGGTCATCTGGCCGTACATCATCAGGCCCAGCTTATCGAGCTTGTTGAAATGGTCCCAATCGGCCCAGTGGGGCACGAGGTTCGAGTTGGCGATCAGAACACGCGGCGCGTCCTTGTGGGTCGGGAAAACACCCACCGGCTTGCCGGACTGGACCAGCAGCGTCTCCTCGTCCGAGATGGTCTTCAGGGTCTGGGCGATCAGATCGAAGTCCTTCCAGGTGCGCGCCGCCCGGCCGATGCCGCCATAGACGACGAGTTCGTGAGGATTTTCGGCAACCTCGGCGTCCAGGTTGTTGTGCAGCATCCTGTAGGGCGCCTCGGTGGCCCAAGACCGGCAGTTGAGTTCCGGCCCGCGCGGGGCGCGGATGTCGCGGATGTTATGCCTCGGGTTTTCGCCAGGATTTGTCATCGAGCGTCTCCTGTGACGTTTGTGATCAGATGTCCCGCAGTAGCTTGACCAGCGCTGTGACGTCCTCCGGCCCATGGCCCGCATCGACCGCGCGCCGGTAAAGTTCAGCCATGAAGTCCGGGATCTCGCTGTTGATCCCGAGCTCGCGGGCGTGGCGGGCGAGGCCCTCGGCCACGTCGGTCCAGACCGCCAGTGACCCGCCGTCATGGAGGCTGCCGAGGGGGAAGGCGTCGGCGGCGATCACTTCCAGGCGGTTCATAACCGCTGGCCCATGCGAATCGAGCCGCGCAAGGTCGGAGACCGCAACCCCCTCGGCTTCGCAAAGCCGCGCCGCGTAGGCGATGCCCGCGTAGAGCGGGATGCTGATCGACAGCATCGCCGTGTCGAGCGTGGCCGGCGCCGCGATGTTGTCGCCGAGGTATTGCAGGTTGCCGGTGAGCAGGCGCAGAGCCGTCTCGGCGGCACGGAATGCAGGTTCGGGCCCACCGATCATGATCAGTTCCTCCGAATTCGGCCCGACCGAGTCCGGGTAGCACATGATCGCCCCGTCGAGCGCCTGGCCGCCCGCCACCTCGACCTTTTCGGCAAAATGCCGCGCCTCGCTTGGACTGCCGGTGCCCAGTTGGACGACGATGCGCCCCGCCAGCCCGTCCGGTTGCCAGACCTCGCCGAGCGCCGCCTCGGCGCTGGCATAGGTGTCGACGCAGATCAGCGCGATCTGGGCCACGCGCGCGGCCTCTGCTGCCGTGGCCGCGAGGGTGGCCCCCTTGGCGACAAACGGCTCCGCCTTGGCCGGCGTCCGGTTCCAGACGGTGACGGAATGGCCACCCTTCAACTGCTCGCGGGCAAGCGCGGCACCCATCGCGCCGAGACCGATGACAGCGATTTTAGTCATTGGTTTCTCCTCAGTGGGAGTCGCTCGACCGGCGCCCCGGCGGTCTCCGCAAGGACGCCAGTGCGCACGAGTCCCGCCGCCTTCTCGAGGTCGGGCGCCATGTAGCGGTCGGCGCCGAGCGCGGGGATGTCCTTGCGCAGGCGCTGGAGCACGCGGATCAGGGGCGCGCCGGTTTTCAAGGGCGCGCGGAAGCCGACGCCCTGGGCGGCGGTCAGCATCTCGATGCCGATGATACGGCCCAGATTGTCGTTCATTTCCAGAAGCCTGCGCGCCGCGTGGCAGGCCATCGAGACGTGGTCCTCCTGATCGGCCGAGGTCGGCGTGGAATCGACCGAGCGCGGATTGGCCAGCGCCTTGTTCTCGCTCATCAGCGCGGCCGAGGTCACCTCGGCGATCATGAAGCCCGAATTCAGCCCCGGCTCGGGCGACAGGAAGGCGGGCAGGTGGAAGTTGAGGCTGGGGTCCACCATCAGCGCCACCCGGCGTTGGGCGATGGCGCCGATCTCGGCGATCGCCAGCGCGATCTGGTCGGCGGCGAAGGCCACCGGCTCGGCGTGGAAATTGCCGCCCGACACGATGGCACCGTCCGAGAGGACCAGCGGGTTGTCGGTGACCGCATTGGCCTCGACCTCCAGCGTCGTGGCGGCCTGGCGCAGCAGGTCCATGGCCGCGCCCACCACCTGGGGCTGGCAGCGGATGCAGTAGGGGTCCTGGACCCGCTCGTCGCCGTCGCGGTGGGCTTCCCGGATTTCCGAGCCCTCGAGCAGCGCGCGCAGCGCCCGGGCCGCATCGATCTGCCCGCGATGGCCGCGCAGTTCGTGGATTTCGGGGCGGAACGGCGCGTGCGAGCCCATGGCGGCGTCGGTCGAAAGCGCACCGGTGACCAGCGAGGCGACGGCCAGCCGCCAGGCCTCGTAGAGGCCCGCCAGCGCCAGAGCTGTCGAGACCTGGGTGCCGTTGATCAGTGCAAGCCCCTCCTTTGGCCCAAGTCTGATGGGCGCGATCCCGGCCGCCGCCAGCGCCTCCACACCCGGCATGACCTGGCCCTCAAGTTCCGCTTCCCCTTCGCCGATCATCACGGCAGTCATGTGGGCCAGCGGCGCCAGGTCGCCCGAGGCACCGACCGAGCCCTGGGCCGGAACGACCGGAGTGACTCCGCGCAACAGCATTGCCTGAAGGCTTTCGATCACCGACCAGCGCACGCCTGAGGCTCCGCGTCCCAGCGACAGCAGTTTCAGCGCCATGGTCATGCGGACAATCCGAGCCGGCAGCGGCGCGCCCACGCCGGCGCAGTGCGAGAGAATCAGGTTGCGCTGAAGCTGGGCGGTGTCCCGTGGCGGGATGCGCACATGGGCGAGCTTTCCGAAGCCCGTATTTACCCCATAGACCGGATCGCCGCCCGAGGCAGCCGCCTCGACCCGGGCGGCCGCCGCCTCGACCGCCGGCCTGGCGGAGGGGTCTAGCGCGACAACCTCGCCGGCCCAGTAGACCTGGGCAAGATCGCTCAGCTCGACAGCACCTGGAGTGAGAGTCAGCGTCATCGTGCGCCCCCGAAAATGCGGTGATGCAGCGGATTGAACCCGACCCTGTAGGCCAGCTCGGCCGGGTGGGCGACATCCCAGATGGCGAGGTCGGCGCGCATCCCCTCGGCCAGCACGCCCCGATCGTCGAACCCCAGCGCATCCGCCGCCACCCGGGTCACCCCGGCCAACGCCTCCTCGGGCGTCAGGCGGAAGAGAGTGCAGCCCATGTTCATCGCCAGCAACAGCGAGGTCATCGGCGACGAGCCCGGATTGCAGTCCGTCGCCACCGCCATTGGCACGTCTGCCCCCCGCAGCAGATCGACCGGCGGCTTCTGGGTCTCGCGGAGCGTGTAGAAGGCGCCGGGCAAAAGGACCGCAACCGTGCCGGATTCGGCAAGCGCGTCGACCCCGGCCTCGTCCAGGTATTCGACATGATCCACCGACAGCGCGCCATAGGACGCCGCCAGCACCGCGCCGCCGAGATTCGAAAGCTGCTCCGCATGGAGCTTGATGGGCAGGTCCAGTTCCTCGGCCAGGTCAAAGACCCGGGCGATTTGGCCGGTGTCGAAGGCGATCCCCTCGCAGAACCCATCGACCGCATCGGCCAAGCCCTCCTCCGCGGCCGCTTCCAGCGCCCCCAGGCAGACCTCGTCAATATAGCCGTCCGCATCACCCGCATATTCCGGCGGCACCGCATGGGCGCCGAGGAAGCTGGTGATCACCTCGACATCGCGCTTGGCCCCCAGCCGCCGGGCGGCGCGCAGCATCCGAAGCTCGGTCTCGATATCGAGGCCATAGCCTGATTTTACCTCGATGGTCGTGACGCCCTCGGCGATTAGGCTGTCCAGTCGCGGCAGCGCGGTCTCGACCAGCGCGTCCTCGTCCGCCGCGCGCGTCGCCTTCACGGTCGAGACGATGCCGCCGCCCGCGCGCGCGATCTCCTCGTAGCTCGCGCCTTCGAGCCGCATCTCGAATTCGCGCGCGCGGTCTCCGCCGTGGACGATATGGGTGTGGCAGTCGATCAGGCCAGGGGTGACCAGCCGGCCTTCCTGTTTGTGGATCGGCAGGGCGCGGACCTCGCGCGGGGCGTCCCCGCGCGGGCCGATCCAGGCGATCTGGCCCTCGGAGACCGCGATCAGAGCGTCCTCGATCAGGCCATAAGCGCCCGCTTCCGCCTCCATCGTGGCGGCGGTCAGCTCGGCGAGGGCATAAGCGGTCATGGGCGGCTCTCTTCCCGTCAGGGCCGGTCTAGACATCGATAATATGTATGCACATAATACGTCAATGACGATGTGCCTGGAAACACCACAATGACGGTCTTGTTCGCGGAGCGGGCGTTGCTGCCGACGGGCTGGTCTCGGAACCAGCGGGTCACCCTTGGCACGGATGGGCACATCGAGCGCGTGGAGAGCGCAGCAGCGCCCGAGCCCGGCGACGACGTGCTGGCTGGCCGCATCCTGCTACCCGCCCCGGCGAATTTGCACAGCCACGCATTCCAGCGTGCGATGGCGGGGATGACCGAGGCACGGGGAAGCGGCGGACAGGACAGTTTCTGGACCTGGCGCACGCTGATGTACCGCTTCCTTGAGGCGCTGACACCCGAGGACGTCCAGTCAATCGCCGCCATGGTCCAGGTCGAGATGGCCGAGGCGGGGTATGCGGCGGTGGGCGAATTTCACTATCTCCACAATCCGCCCGGCGGCGGCACTTACGACGATCCCGGCGAGATAGCCCGGCGCATTGCGGTGGCGGCGGACGAGACCGGGCTTGGCCTGACCTTGCTGCCGGTCCTCTATGTCCAAGGCGGGTGCGATGGCCGTGCGCTGGTGGGCGGGCAACTGCGTTTCTCCTGCAATCCAGAGGCCTATCTGCGGATCGCCGATAGCGCCAGGCCCGACCTAGCCGATGACACCCGGATCGGCATCGCGCCCCACAGCCTGCGCGCCGTGCCGCCGGAGATTCTGGGCGAGGCAGCCAGCCTTTCCCCGAACGGCCCAATCCACATCCACGCCGCCGAACAGACCGCCGAGATCGCCGAGGTTGAAGCCGCCTACGGCGCCCGTCCGGTCGCGTTCCTTCTCGAGCGGACCGATCTCGGCCCCGATTGGTGTGTGATCCACGCGACCCACATGACGCCGGAGGAGACCGAGGGGCTGGCGCGGTCGGGCGCGGTCGCGGGGCTGTGCCCGATCACCGAGTCAAACCTCGGCGACGGCATTTTCGACGGCCCCCGGTTCCTGGGCACGGGTGGCAATTTCGGCGTGGGATCGGACTCCAACATCCGTATCTCGCTCAGCGAGGAGCTGCGCACACTGGAATATTCCCAGCGCCTGGGGCTGCGTGCACGCGCTGTGATGGCGGGCGCGGGCTCCACCGGGCGCACGCTTTTCGAGGGCGCGGTCCGGGGTGGCGCCCAAGCCTGCGGGCGGGATGCAGGCGAGATCGCGCCGGGCAAACTTGCCGACCTGATGACACTCGACGCCGATCACATCAGCCTCTCCGGGCTCGACGGCGACATGGCGCTCGACGGCTGGATTTTCGCGGGCGATGACGGTGCCGTCCGCGACTGCTGGTCCGCCGGGCGGCGCCTGGTACGCGAGGGCCGCCACTATGCCCGCGAGGCGGTCGAAGCGCGATTCCGGGACACGCTGACACGGCTGAGGGACCGCGCATGAGCCGGACCTCCTATCTGGACGTCAAAGCGGCAATCCTGGAGCAGATCCGCAGCGGCGCGCTGCGCCCCGGCGACACGGTGCCGGGTGAGGAGCGGCTGGCTGGCGAGTTCGGCTGTGCCCGGGTGACCGTGAACCGCGCGCTGCGCGAGTTGGCCGAGGCGGGCGTGGTCGAGCGCCGCCGCAAGGCCGGAACACGAGTGCTAGACCCGACCCCGCGCGACGCCGAGATGGAGATCCCTTCGGTCCGGGCCGAGATCGAGGCGACCGGCAATCCCTATCGCTATGAACTGCTCGCACGGCAAATTGCCCCGCCGCCCCGACCGGTGCGTGAGGGGCTGGGCCTGATCCCAGGCATCCGGGCCCTGCACCTGACCTGCCGGCACTGGGCGGGCGCATGCGTTCACCAACTCGAGGACCGCTGGATCAACCTCGACGTCGTTCCGACCGCCCGGGCCGCAGATTTCCGCGCCCACGGCCCAAATGACTGGCTGATCCAAGCCATGCCGCTCAGCCGGGTCGAGCATGTATTTTCGGCCCAGAATGCAACCGGCGAAGAGGCGGAGCTGCTGCAAATCGAACCCGGCGCCGCAATCTTCGTCACCGAGCGGCGCACCTGGATCGAGGGCCGCGCCATCACCCGGGCACGCCTGATGCATCCAGGTGCCACGCACCGATTGGCGGCGCGGACCCTACCGCCGATCTAGGAGCTTTCCGCAATGTCCCGGACCTACCCGTTCTCCCGCAGCACCGCGCCGGCCAAGTAAAGCGAGCCGCAAATCAGAATTCGGAGCGGTCTCTTCCCCGCCCTCGCCAAGACCCTGTCCAGCGCCTCGGTCACGTCCTCTGCCGCCTCGGCGGTGATGCCGACCGAACGCGCCCGCTCGGCCAGGTCCTCCGCCGGAATCGCGGCCTGGGTGTCCGGGATCGTCACCGCAGCCAAGCCCGCCGCCTGGCGGGCAAGCGGCCGCAGATAGTCCTCGGCGGCCTTGGTGTCCAACATCCCGGCGATCAGCCAGGTCTCGGCTTCTGGCATTTCCTCCAGCAGCTCGGCCAATGCCTTCCCGGCCGCCGCGTTATGCCCTCCGTCGAGCCAAAGCACCGCACCATCGGGCAGGCGCTCAGCCAGCGGCCCCGTCGTCAGGCGCTGCATCCTGGCTGGCCATTCGGCCCGCGCCAATGCCGTGCGGCAGGCGGTCTCGTTGAAGCCCAGTGCCCGCAGGGCAGCAATCGCGACCCCCGCGTTTTCCACCTGATGTGCGCCGGGCAACACCGGCGGATCCAGATCCAACAGCCCTTTCATGTCCTCGTAGACCAAACGCCCATGCTCGCGGCGCACCATCCAATCCTGTCCGTGAACGAACAGCGGCGCGCCCAAGGCCTCGGCCCGCGCCTCGATGGCCGCTAGCCCCTCATCTTCCTGTGGGCCGACGATGCAGGGCACACCCGGCTTCAAGATCCCAGCCTTTTCGCCAGCGATCTCGGCCAGGGTTTCGCCCAGATATTGCTGATGGTCGATCGACACCGGCGTGATGACGGTCAAGCGCGGCTGGGCGACCACGTTGGTCGCGTCGAGCCGCCCGCCCAGCCCCACTTCCAATAACGTATAGTCGGCCGGCGCGCGCGCAAAGGCCACCAGCGCCGCGACAGTGGTGATCTCGAAAAAGGTGATCGGCGCGCCGTCATTGGCTTGCTCGCATTCCTCCAAGAGTGCGGCAAGGGCGGTCTCGGAGATCAGATTACCGGCGACCCGTATGCGCTCGTGGAACCGCGCCAGATGCGGCGAGGTATAGGTATGGGCGCTCATTCCCGCACCCTTGAGCCCGGCGCGCAGCATCGCGGCAACCGAGCCTTTGCCGTTGGTGCCCGCAACGTGGATTACCGGCGGCAGGCTCTCCTGTGGATCGCCCATATCACTCAATAGGCGCCAGACCCGGTCGAGCGTCAGGTCGATGATCTTCGGGTGCAGGCTAAGCAGCCGGTCGAGGATCGCGTCGCTGGAAACCGGACGCGCGGCTGTTTCAGCCACGGTCAGACAGCCCCGTCGGTCTTCTTTTTCGCGGCGGACTTCTCGGGTGTGGGCTCGTTCGGCGTGGGCTCGTTCAGGGCAAGCTCGTCTGACGCCAGCTCGCCCGCGGCGGGCTTATCGGTCTCGGCCGGCGCCGCGGCGGGCGCGGGCAGATCGCCGATCACCATCGGCGGCTTGCCCGTCAGCAGGCGCAAGATGCGGCCCAATTCCTCACGGATCTGACCACGCTCGACCACCCGGTCGATCATGCCGTGATCCAGCAAGTATTCCGAGCGTTGGAAACCATCCGGCAGCGTCTCACGGATCGTCTGCTCGATTACCCGCGGCCCGGCGAAGCAGATCAGGGCATCCGGCTCGGCCAGATGCACGTCGCCCAGCATGGCGTAGGAGGCGGTCACGCCGCCGGTGGTCGGATGGGTCAGCACCACCACGAAGGGCAACCTGGCCTCGCGCACCATCTCAACCGCGATGGTGGTGCGCGGCATCTGCATGAGGCTGAGGATCCCTTCTTGCATCCGCGCGCCGCCGGCGGCGGTGAAGACGACCAGCGGCGCCTTCTGTTTCACCGCGGCCTCGGCCGCGGCCAGCATCGCGTTGCCGACCGCAATCCCCATGGAGCCGGCCATAAAGCTGAAATCCTGACCGGCGCAGATGGTGTCTAGGCCGAAGATGTCGCCCCGGACGACCAGCATCGCCTCGGGCTCGCCGGTCTTGCGGCGGGCGTCCTTCATGCGGTCGGAATAGCGCTTCTCGTCGCGGAAGCTCAGGGGATCGGCCTTCGCCTCGGGCACCTCGATCTCAGTGAAGATGCCGCCGTCGAACAGTGTTTTGAACCGTGCCCGGGGCGTGATTGGCATATGGAAATTGCAACCCGGGCAGACGTTCTGGTTTTCGGCCAGCTCGCGGTGGAAGATCATCTGCCCGCAGCTGTCGCACTTGGTCCACAGGTTCTCGGGCGTATCGCGCCGCTGGAAGAACGACTTGATCTTCGGCGGGACATAATCGCTGATCCAGTTCATCCGCGCTCCGGTTCCGGCACTCGGGCATCAGGCCCCGACTATCGGGCCTCGACCGCGGTACATAGCGAGCGCGCGGCGAATGTGCAATCGCCGGGCAGGGCTCAAAGCTGGGTGCGCTCGGCCCTGTAGATCGACATGTCTTCGCACGCCTCTCCATGGCGGCGCGCGGCCAGATGGCCAGAGTAGACAGCCGCCGCGATGTGCCCGGGCGCAAACGCATCGCCAATGACCTGTAGGTTCAACGCTGCATCGCCTTTCAAGGCGTTGGCCAGATCGTCGGCGGGAATGCGCTCGGTCACCATCGCCGTCGCATCCGCCTCCAAATCCTCCTCTTGCCCGGTGTGGATGCAGGCGAGCCTGAGCCCACCGGATTGCATTCGCACCAAACGGCGATTGAGCGCGAGCTCGACGCCAAGCTCCATCAGCCGCGCCTGTACCCGATGCTGCTCCATGGTCTCGACGGTCCAGGGCGAGACGATCGGAGACGCGGTAACCAGCGTCACGGCGCAGCCGTCGCGCGCCAGCTTCTCGGCCAGAACCCCGCCCATGTAGTAGTCGTCGTCATCATAGACCGCGACCCGGCCCGACAGCGCCGCGCCATCCATGATGTCGTCAGGTGTGTAGGCTGGGACCGCACCGAGACCATCAAGTGGCTTTCGCAGCTGACGGCCGATCCCATCCGCCCGCCAACGTGCGCCGGTCGCGAGAAAAACATGAGGGATGCCCAGCTCCCGCACCGTCTCGGGCGTCATCTCGCTTTCCAGATAGATCTCCACATGCGGCTGGGCCTTCAGATGCTGCACCCGGTAGTCGTGCACGCGCATGTAAGAGGCAAGACCCGGCAGCGCCGCTTCACGCCGGGCCCGGCCGCCGAGCTCTCCGGTTGCCTCGGCCAAGGTCACATGCGTGCCGCGCTTGGCGAACTGCATGGCGCATTCGAGACCGGCAGGCCCCGCTCCGATCACCAGCACCGGGTCGTCGTCGGTCTTCGGCGCGATCCGCTCGGGATGCCAACAGCGGCGCCATTCCTCGCCCATAGTGGGGTTCTGCGTGCAGCGGATAGGCACCGCGAAGTTGTCGCCGGTCACGCAGATATTGCAGCCGATGCATTCGCGGATCTCATCGATCCGGCCTTCCTCGATCTTTCTCGGCAGGAACGGATCGGCGATCGAAGGCCGGGCCGCGCCGATCAGGTCCAGCACGCCCTTGCGGATGCGCGAGACCATTGCGTCGACCGAGTTGAAGCGCCCGACCCCGACGACGGGCTTCTCGGTAATCTCCTTGACGAAGCTGGTATAGGCGTCCTGATAGCCCTCGTCCGGAGCAAAGCGCGCGGTCTGGGAATCGTTCGACCAATCGCTGACATTGACGTCCCATAGGTCGGGCAGATCTGCCAACAGCTCGACCACCGCGCGGCCATCGCCATCATGGGTGATGCCATCGGGGCCATCCAGCTCGTCGACCGCGAAGCGGACGGCAATGCCGCAGGTGTCGCCGACCGCCTCCTTTGTGTCCTCCAGCACCTCGCGCATCAGCCGCGCCCGGTTCTCGATCGAGCCGCCGTATTCGTCCATCCGCTGGTTCCAGCGGCGCGAGATGAAATGCTGCAGGATGCTGAGATCGTGACCCGCATAGACATAGACGATGTCATAGCCCGCCCGCCGCGCTCTCAGCGCCGCGTCGCGGTACCAGCCGCGAAGCGCGCGGATATCCGCCTTGTCCATCGCCCGGGCCTGCAGCGACTCGGTGTGGCCGATAGCGGCGTGGCTCGGCCCCATCGCGGGGATACGGCTCAGCCGGTTCTTACTGGCCGGCCCCTGATGCACCAGCTCGATCCCGGCGAGCGCGCCGTGGACGTGGATCGCCTCGCAGGCCTTCGCGTGGTAGGGGATATCGGCATCTTCCCAGAGCCGCCCTTCATTGTGCGGGCTGATATCGGTCGAGGGATGGATCTCGACCTCCTCGGTGCAGACGACGCCCCACGCGCCCTCGGCCTTTATGCCGCGCATGGCAGCCAGGGCCGCCGGGAAGCGATGGCCCATGCCGTTGCAATGGGGTACCTGGTAGAAGCGGTTCGGCGCGGTGACCGGGCCGATCTTCACCGGCTCGAACAGAATGTCGTAGCGGGCGTCGCGGGTCATGGCGCGGCGTTCAGACTTCGGCGATCATGTAGAATTTGCGCAGGGTCTCGGTGATCTCCCAGACGCAAGGCGCGCCCTTGGGGACGAAGAAGGTGTCGCCGGCGGCGAAGGTCTCGGCCCGGCCATCCGGATGGGTCAGCGTGACCGAACCCGAGATCACGGTCATCATCTCGTGCACCGGGTAGGCGGCGATTTCCTCGCGGCAAGGCGCGCATTCCCAGACGCCTGACTGGATCGAGTTGTCCGGCGTGGCAAAGACCTCGTGGATCGTTTCCGTGTGGTCGTCGGTCGTGAATGCGTCGGCGCCGACCAGGTCCGAGGGCACCATGCTGGGCGGGTTTGGCGGCAGGCGGAAATCGGTCATCGGGCGTCTCCCGGAATGGGTGTTGCCCGGTCATGCTAGGGCCGCCGCCAGCCCATGCCTAGCCCGAATTCAAACCGCCGTCCGCCCGAGCCGACGCTCGATCCTGGGCCAGAACATCTCGACGAAGACCGAGCCAACGACGACCAGGATCGCCAGCGCCTGTAGCGCGCTCGGATGCTGACTCAGGACAAAGATCGCCAAGACTGTCGCGATCACCGGCTTCAGGAAGAAGAGATAGCTCGCCCGGGTAATGTCCGGCGCCGCGGCCAGTCCGCCAAACCATAAAAGCTGGGTGATCGTGGTGTTCCATAGCCCGAGCACGAGCAGCCACCAGCCGGGATTGATGCCGAGGCTGATCTCGGAGGCCGGCCGGCTAAAGATCGTGGCCGGATCGACCCAAACGCCGAAGGCCCCCCCCACGGTCAGCCACAACCCGACGCCGCCCATGGTCATGGTGACCGCCGTGGTCCGCAGCGCCCCATGCTTGTTGACCACCGGCTTGATCATCACCGCATAGGCCGAACCCAGCACCGCGCAAAGGGTCACCAGACCGATCCCGATCAGCGAGCTGCCGTCACCCTCCAAAAGCTCGAGCGCGCCATCGGTCAAGAGCAGCACGATCCCAGCCATCGCCATGGCTCCAGTGACAGTCTTCACCGTTGTGAAGGGCTGCTTGTTCACCCACAGATTGGTCAGCCCCACCCAGATCGGCATGGTGGTGATGAAGGTCGCGATCTGGATGATGCTGGCATAGTCGAGCGACCAGTGGAACGCGAGATAGGGCAGCGTGACGCCGACGAAGGTCAGTGCCGCCAGCCGCCAGCCGCCGTCGGCCAGCGGCGTGATCAGGTCGCGGCTATCGGCGCGCGCCAGGGCCCAAAGGATCAGGCCCAGGCCGCCGATGGTGAACCGCCAGACCGAGACCTCCGGGCCGAACACACCGGTCAGCACGGCGAAGAACTCGGACGAGGCGTGGCCCACCACTCCGATGAAAACCGCCAGATAAGCCCAGCGGGGCGAGATCGTCATACGCTGGCCTCGATTTCGGTCCCGAAACTGATCAGGCTTTCGGCCAGACTTTCGGGATGCTCGAGCGGGATCAGATGACCGCAATCTGCCCAATCCTCGCGCCTCGCATCGGGCAGCGTCGCATAAAGCCGGTCGACCACCTCCGCGTCGTAGAACACCCGGTCCTGCATGCCGGTGATGTTGAGCACCGGAAGGGAAAGCTCAGACCAATCGACCGCCCAATCGGCCGAAGCCGCATTGGTCATCAAGTTCAGATGCGGGTGGTCCGGGTCCATCGGCTGATACCCGCCCTTCAGGAAATTCGGCCGCATCTTCGCGGCGAAATTCTGGTTCACGATCAGCGGGAAGGTGGCGTCCATGAACATCTGCACGCCACCGGCCGCAGCGATCTTGGGCAGGGCATCGTTGATCCAGGCGATCCTGGGCCCGATCTCGCGCAGCGTGTTCAACAGAACCAGCCCGGCGGCAGGGCTGCCGGCCAAGATGGCATGGGCGGCGAAGAGCCCGCCGATCGAAAGACCAACCAAGAGAGGCTTTCGCGGACCCAGTCCGGCCAACAGATGACGCAGATCGTTGACGATCAGCGCCGGGGTCAGCTCCGTGCCTGGAGCGAAGGTGCTGTCAGTTTGTCCCCGGAAATTATAGCTCAGTGTGCCGAACCCCTCGTCCCGCAGCATGGGCGCGATCACCGCCTCCCAATGGCCGGTCGATCCGGTCAGCGCATTGACGAAAACGAAGGTCGGCGCGCCTGGCCGGACCGGCTCGGTGTGCAGATAGAACAGGCCGTTTTCGGCATCGATGGCATGATGCGGCATGTGATCCTCCTAGAATTCGATCCTGCCAGCACGCGACCCAGCACTCGAAGGGGCACTTGAGTTGGGCAAGCGCTTGGCGCAGTGTCTGCGGGGAGTCAAATGGAGACGGCACGGATGGCCCCGCAGATCTGGACATATTACGAGGGTGATTGGCACGAGGGGAACACCCCGATCCTCGGCGCGGCCGATCACGGCGCCTGGCTCGGCTCGCTGGTCTTCGACGGCGCGCGGGCCTTTGAAGGGGTGACGCCGGATCTGGACCTGCACTGCGCGCGCACCAACGAGTCCGCCCGGCGCATGGGGCTCGCGCCGACGATGAGCGACGAAGAGATCACCGGGCTGGCGCGCGAAGGCGTGAAGAAATTCGCGCCGGATTCAGCTATCTACGTCCGCCCGATGATCTGGGCGCGGGGCGGGCTGAACTACATGATCCCGCCGAACCCGGAAACCACCGCCTTCGCGCTCTGCCTCGAGGAGAAACCGATGCCGCCCGAGCAGGGTTTCTCGGTCGGCAAGACCCGCTACCGGCGGCCGACCCTCGAAGTGATGCCGGTCGATGTGAAGGCCGGCTGCCTTTACCCCAACAACGCCCGGATGCTGCGCGAGGCGCAATCGCGGGGCTTTGCCAATGCCATCGTCCAGGACATGCTGGGCAATGTGGCCGAGACCGCGACCTCCAACATTTTCATGGCGCGTGACGGCGAGGTCTTCACGCCTATCCCCACGGGCTGTTTCCTAAACGGCATAACCCGTCAGCGGGTCATCAAACTTCTGCGCGCGGATGGCGTGACGGTAAACGAGACGACCCTGACGCTCGAGGATTTCGAGCAGGCGGATGAGATCTTCGCCACCGGCAACGCGATCAAGGTGCTACCGATCATCCAGCTCGAGGACCGCCATCTGCAATACGGGCCCATGGCCAGGCGGGCGCGCGAGCTTTATTGGGACTTCGCCCATAGCCGATGACAGGGCAGTCACGGCCGTTGTCGAGCGCCGACGCATCATGACGCCGCTGACCGTCGAGACACTCAGCCTGGCACAGTACCGCTCCTACGATCTGTGCACGATCGAGACCGGCGGCGCCTCGGTCGCGCTCTACGGGCCGAACGGCGCGGGCAAAACGAATATCCTCGAGGCGCTCTCGATGCTGGTGCCCGGGCGCGGGATCAGGCGCGCCGGGATCGCCGAGGTCGGCCGCAAACCCGGCGAGATGGGCTGGCGGGTCAAGGCGCGGATCGCCGGCCCGGACGGACAGGCGGAGGTCGTCACCGGGACCAGTGCCGAGGGTACCGGGCGCCGGACGGTCGAGATCGACGGCAAGGCGGCCTCTCAGACCGCGCTTGGCCGCGTCATGCGCATGGTCTGGCTGACGCCGGCGATGGACCGGCTGTGGACCGGGCCCGCAGCGGACAGGCGCCGCTTTCTCGACCGCATGACGCTCGGCTTTGAGCCCGATCACGCGGAGACCTCGCTAGCTTACGAGAAAGCGATGCGCGGGCGCAATCGGCTGCTGCGCGAACCAGGTTGGGACCCCAATTCGCATCGGGCCTGGCTGGACGGGCTGGAGGGGCAGATGGCCCGCAGTGGCGCCCGGATCGCCCGGGCCCGGGCCAGGGCGCTGGACCTTCTTTCCTCGGCTCAAGACGGGGCGGAGACCGCCTTCCCGCGTGCCGAGCTTGCAATCCTGGGCCAGGCTGAGGCGCGTTTTGCGCAAGCCTTGGCCTCGGGCGGCGACTTGGATCAGACGGAGGCCGAAGAAGCTGCTGACCTGGCACAGCGTCTTGCTGCGGGCCGGCCACGCGACGCCGCGGCCGGCCGCTCGCTCGACGGGGCCCATCGCAGCGATCTGGAGGCGGCCTACGCCCCCAAGGCCATGCCGGCATCCGCCTGTTCGACGGGCGAACAGAAGGCGCTCCTGATCTCGCTCTGCCTCGCCAATACCCGGGCGCTGGCGCAGACCACGGGCGCCGCGCCGGTCCTGCTGCTGGACGAGGTCGCAGCCCATCTGGACAAGGATCGCCGCCTCGCGCTCTATGGCGAGATCGAGGCCCTGGGCGCGCAGTCCTGGATGACGGGAACCAGCGACGGGCTGTTTGAGGGATTGCCCGGCAATGCCTTGCGCCTGGGCGTGAGCGAGGCGGACGGCCTCTCGCGGATCGAAGGAAGCACCGCATGACAGTGACGGCGGAACAGCTGATGCTCTTCGCCGCGGCGATCTTCGTCATGGTCGCCTCGCCCGGCCCGCTGGTCGCGGCAATTGCCGCGCGCTCGGCGACCTTCGGGCTGCGCTCGGGCGCGGCGATGGTGGCCGGGGCCAGTGTCGCCGACGGGCTCTGGATCGTTGCGGCGATCCTGGGGTTGGGCGTGATCGCCGCGACCCATGCGGGGCTGCTGGTGGTGCTCAAATATATCGGTGCCGCTTGGTTAATTTGGATTGGGCTCAAGTTACTTTTCGATCGGAGCGGCGCCGATGCGGCGGGCCTGGACGCGCCGCCGCGCGAGCCTTTGTGGCGGGCCACGCTCACAGGTGCCCTGCTTAATCTCGGGAATCCAAAGGCGGCGCTTTTCTACATGGCCCTCTTCCCGGGATTCTTCGACGTCACCCAATTGACGATGCTGGACAGTGTCGCGATCCTCGCGTTGGCGATGCCGATCGGTGCCGGCTCGGACCTGACCTATGCCTGGGTGGCCGCCAAGGCGCGTGGGAGGCTGCGCGACGCCCGCGCCGCGCGCCGGGTCAACCAGGTCTCGGGCGGCATTCTCTGCGGCGCCGGCGTAGCCATCGCGGGAACCTGATGCCATGAAGATCGAAATTCCGGAAAACCTGGAAGGCTGGAACGCCCGCGGCGCGGACTACCTGCCGGGCCATCTGGGGATGCAGTTCGACCGGGTGGAGGCCGAAGCGGTCGAGGCACGGCTAGCGGTCGCGCGCCGCCACATGGCCTGGAACGGCTTCCTCCATGCGGGTACCATCACCGCCCTGGCCGACACCTGTTGCGGCTACGGCGCGGTGGCGGCGCTGCCTGACGGGGCGGATGGGTTCACCACGCTCGACCTCTCGACCAGCTTCGTCTCGACTGTGCGCGAGGGCGTGATCCTTTGTCGCGCCACGCCGGCGCATTTGGGCCGCCGCACCCAGGTCTGGGACGCAAAAGTGAGTGCCGAGGAGACTGGCCGCGCGCTGGCGCATTTCCGCTGCACACAGTTGGTTCTTTGGCCCAAATCCTGAGATTTCAACCGGGCAGGCCCCTCGCGACGCCAAATCGCAGAAAATCATGCAGAATCAGTCCATTTTCACCCGAATCACCCAGCTTTTCTGGCACTTTTTTCGGGACTTTCCTGCCGCGCACAGGTAGAATCCGGCACCTAAGAAAAAAGGGCTAAAAATGGCCGAAAACGAGCAGCCCGGCGACCAGCCGGAAAAGGACGATTCAAAGAGCAAGAACGGCACAGAAAACGGCGACTATGGCGCCGAGTCGATCAAGGTGCTGAAGGGGCTCGAAGCAGTCCGCAAGCGCCCGGGCATGTATATCGGCGACACCGACGACGGGTCGGGGCTCCATCACATGGTCTACGAGGTCGTCGACAATGCGATCGACGAGGCCCTGGCGGGGCACGCGGACCTGGTCCGGGTCACACTTCACGCCGACGGTTCGGTCTCGGTCTCCGACAATGGCCGCGGCATCCCCACCGATATTCACCCGGAGGAAGGGGTCTCGGCCGCCGAGGTCATCATGACCCATCTTCATGCGGGCGGTAAATTCGACCAGAATTCCTACAAGGTCTCGGGCGGGCTGCACGGCGTCGGTGTCTCGGTCGTCAACGCGCTTTCCGACTGGCTCGACCTCACGATCTGGCGCGACGGCAAGGAACATGTCGCCCGCTTCGAGAACGGTGAGACCGTGCGGCACCTCGAGGTCGCGGGCGATGCCGAGGAGGGTCAGCAAGGCACCCGCGTGCGCTTCCTCGCCTCGGGGAAGACCTTCTCGAACACCGAATACAGCTACCGCACGCTTGAGCACCGGCTGCGCGAGCTTGCCTTCCTGAACTCCGGCGCCCGGATCATCCTGCGCGACCAGCGCCATGCGGATGTGGTCGAGCAGGAGCTTTACTACGAGGGCGGGGTCGAGGCCTTCGTGCGCTATCTCGACCGCTCGCGGACACCTCTGATCCAGAATCCGATCACCATCCAGGGTGAGCGCGACGAAGTGACCATCGACGTCGCCATGTGGTGGAACGACGGCTACCACGAGAACGTGCTGGCCTTCACTAACAACATCCCCCAGCGCGACGGTGGCACGCATCTGGCGGGCTTCCGGGGTGCGTTGACCCGCACGATCAACAACTATGCGGCCTCGTCCGGGCTGGCGAAGAAGGAGAAGGTCAACCTTTCGGGCGACGATGCCCGCGAAGGGTTGACCTGTGTCCTCAGCATCAAGGTGCCGGACCCGAAATTCTCGTCCCAGACTAAGGACAAGCTGGTCTCGTCCGAGGTCCGCCCCTCGGTCGAGAGCCTGATGAACGAGAAATTGTCGGAGTGGTTCGAGGAGCATCCCGCCGAGGGCCGCCAGGTGGTCGGCAAGATCGTCGAGGCGGCGCTGGCCCGCGAGGCGGCACGCAAGGCGCGCGAGCTGACCCGACGCAAGACCGCGATGGACGTCACCTTCCTGGCGGGCAAGCTAAAGGACTGCTCCGAGAAGGACGCCTCGAAGACCGAGCTTTTCCTGGTCGAGGGCGATTCCGCCGGCGGGTCCGCCGTCCAGGGCCGTGACCGCAACAACCAGGCGGTGCTTCCCTTGCGCGGGAAGATCCTGAACGTCGAGCGCGCGCGGTTCGACAAGATGCTATCCAGCCAGGAGATCGGCAATCTGGTCATGGCGCTCGGCACCGGGATCGGGCGCGACGAGTTCGACATCTCGAAATTGCGCTACCACAAGATCATCATCATGACCGACGCGGATGTGGACGGCGCCCATATCCGAACCCTGCTTCTGACCTTCTTCTACCGGCAGATGCCCGAGCTGATCGAGGGCGGCTACCTCTACATCGCCCAGCCACCGCTCTTCAAGGTCACCCGGCGGGGGTCCTCGCGCTACTGCAAGGACCAGACCGAGCTCGAGGACTACCTGACCGGCGAGGGGATCGAGGGCGCGATCCTGACGCTGGGCTCGGGCGCCCAGATCGCGGGCGAGGATCTGCGCCGCCTGGTCGATGAGGCACGCAAGGTCCGCGGCGTGCTGTCAGCGTTTCCCACCAACTACCCCCGCCATGTGATCGAACAGATGGCGATTGCCGGCGTGCTGCGCCCCGGCGTAACCGCCGAGGAGGCTGTCACGGTCGCCCGCCGGCTCGATTTGATGGCGCCCGAGACCGAGCGCGGCTGGCAGGGCGATATCACCGCCGATGGCGGCGTGCGCTTCACCCGCATCCTGCGCGGCGTCGCCCAGACCCATTCGATCGACGGCTTCGCGCTGCGCGCCGCCGAGGCCCGGCGCCTCGCAGCCATGAGCGCGGTGCTCGCCGAGACCTATGCAGAACCCGGCAACCTGGCGCGCCGCGAGCGCGAGGCGGCGATCCGCTCGCCTTCCGAGCTGATCGACGTGATCATGGACGAGGGCGAAAAGGGCCTGGCGCTCCAACGCTACAAGGGGCTCGGCGAGATGAATGCCGAGCAGCTGTGGGAGACCACGCTCGATCCAGAAGCGCGGACGCTCCTCCAGGTGCGCATAGATCACATGGCGGATGCGGACGAGATTTTCTCGAAGCTGATGGGTGATATTGTGGAACCGCGCCGCCAGTTCATCCAGGAAAACGCGCTCTCGGTCGAGAACCTGGATATCTGAGCCGCGCACCGGACCTGTTCCCCACCCGGGATCAGCTAACTCGAAGACATGTGCTTTCGACCTCCCGTCATGGGAGGCTTTGCCTTTTTGACGGATCAGAACAGATGACCCCGACCGCCGCCCCTGCCCGCGACCGCACGCTGGTCGGCATTGGTTGGATGGTGGTGACATCGATCCTGTTCGTCTGCGTGACCGGGATCGTGCGCTATCTGGGCTCGGATATCCCGGCGGTCGAGGCTGCCTTCATCCGTTACGCGGTTGGGCTGCTGCTGGTTATTCCGGCCTTCGCGCCACTTCTGAGAACCCGCCTGCCCGCCCCCCAACTTGGCCGGTTCGCGCTGCGCGGCCTGGTTCACGGCGGCGCGGTCATGCTGTGGTTCTACGCAATGGCGCGGATCCCGATCGCCGAGGTCACCGCGCTCGGCTACACGGCGCCGATCTTCGTGACCATCGGCGCGGCCGTCTTCTTCGGCGAGGGCCTGCATCTGAGACGCATCTCGGCGGTGTTGGTGGGCTTTCTGGGAGCCATGATCGTCCTGAGGCCGGGTTTTCAGGAGATCTCGTCGGGCCAATTGGCCCAGTTGGCGGCAGCGCCGCTTTTTGCCGCCTCGTTCCTGCTGGCCAAGGGGCTGACCAAGGATTTCAGCCCCGCGCTGATCGTCGCCATGCTGTCGCTATTTTGCACGCTGGCCCTGCTTCCGGGCGCCGTCATGCAGTGGCGCGAGCCGACATTGGAGGAAGTCGCCTGGCTAAGCCTGACCGCCGTCTTCGCCACGGCGGGCCACTACACGCTGACCCGCGCCTTCGCCGCGGCGCCCTTGACCGTGACTCAGCCGATCAGCTTCCTGCAGCTGGTCTGGGCATCAATCTTGGGCATGACCGTCTTCGGCGAGGCCCTCGACCCTTACGTTTTCCTCGGCGGCGGTATCGTGGTTGCGGCCGTCACCTATATCTCGCACCGCGAGGCAGTGGCGGCGCGCCGCCAGCACACGCCACCGGCGGTCGCGACTAAGACATAGCCCTCAATCGGGCATCCCCGCCTTACGCAGGCCGCTCATGAAGAGTGCGTGGTAGTCCGGGTCCGTGATTGGCAGCACCAGATTGACGAACCCGGTCGTGACATCCGGCTTGAAGCGGCGGGCCCGCTCGAGCGCAATTGCGGCCTCGCCGGCCCTATCCAACAATCCGAGCGCCGCGAGTTCGGCCACGCTGGCAAAGAGCGCAGCATTGGGTTGCCCAAGCGCGCGACTCGCCCAATCGAGGCCCTCTTCATAGCGCCCCAGCAAGGTCATGGCGATGGATCTGCTCGCCAGAAATCCCCAAAGCATCGGGTCATGTGGGCTCAGCCGGATAGACTCGGAGTTCGACGCGATTGCTGCCTCGGCGTCGCCAGACATCCACAGGCTATGCGCCCTACCGAAGTGGGCGCCGGAAAAGCTTGGGTTCAGCGAGATTGCCCGATCGCAGTGGCGGATCGCCGTGTCGTGATCGCCCCGGATCGTATAGGTCCGGCCCAACGCGACGTGGGCAAAGGGATCGCTGGCGTCCAGCGATACCGCGCGCCTACCCACCTCCTCGGCCCTATCGAGATCACGCTCGCGATCATCCGAGAACCCAAGCAAGACATGATAGTAGAGCGCGAACGCCAGCCCCGCATAAGCGGGCGCGAAATCGGCGTCGATTTCGCTCGCGCGTTCCTGAAATTCCATCGCCTGGGAGATTCCGTCGCTTGTATATTGATACATATGCCATTGCCCGCGCTGGTAGTTCTCCCAGGCGCCCAGGCTATCAGGCGGCTTGCGCCGCGCCCTCTGGCGTTCGGTGTCGGCCAGGTGTGGCTCGATGGTGGTCACGATTGCCTGCGTCACCTCGTCCTGAACCGCGAAGATGTCCTCGAGCCCGCGATCATAGCGCTCGGCCCATAGATGCGTGTCGTCCGCCGCGTCGATCAGCTGTGCAGTGACCCGCACCCGGTTGCCAGCGCGGCGAACACTTCCCTCGACCACATAGTGGACGCCCAAACGCTTGCCGATCTCCCGGACATCAAGCGCCTGACCCTTGAACGCGAAGGACGAGTTACGCGCGATGACGAACAGCGACCGGAACTTCGAGAGCTCGGTGATGATGTCCTCGGCGATGCCGTCGGCGAAAAACTCCTGGTCTGGATCGGCGGACATGTTCTCGAAGGGTAAGATGGCGATCGACGGCTTCTCGGGCAGCGCCAGCGGCTCGGATGCCTGGTGCGGCGTGCTCTCCGCGGGCCAGCGCCAGACCCGGATCGGCCGAGGCATGCCCTTGACCTCGTGCGCTCCCGCATTGGTGAATTCGGCCTCGACCCGGTTGCCGATGCTCTCGTGAACGACGGACGAGACGCAAATGCCGCCCGGCGCCGCCAGTCCCTCAAGCCGCGCGGCGACATTGACGCCATCTCCGTAGATGTCGTCGCCTTCCAGGATTACATCGCCCAGGTTGATCCCGATGCGCAGCTTGATCGGCCCGCCCTGTTCGGCCAAAGCGGACTGAACCGCCAGCGCGCATTCCACCGCATCGACAACCGAGGGAAACTCGACCAGCGCGCCGTCGCCCATCAGTTTCACGATCCGCCCGCCATGGCGCTCAGTTTCCGGGTCGAAGACCTCGGCCCGGTGCGCACGCAGAGCCGCCATAGTGCCCGCCTCGTTTTCGGCCATCAGCGCCGAGTAGCCGACCACGTCGGCGGCGAGAATGGCGGAAAGGCGACGCATGATGAAATCCCCCTGATCGGGATCAGCCTAACGCGCGATGGCGGGCCACGCCATCACGTCCCGCGCCCCGTCACATTCCTCTTTCTGCGAAGACCTTCTTGGCGATGCGGAAGCATTCCACGCCCGCTGGAACGCCCGCATAAATCGCGATCACGTGGATCACAGCGCGCAGCTCCTCCTTCGAGACGCCGTTGTTGATCGCACCGTTGAAATGCAGCTCCCATTCATGCATCCGGCCGAGTGCAGCGATCATGGTCAGGTTCATCATCGAGCGCGTCTTCGGCTCGATCACCTCGTCACCCCAGCCGAAGCCCCAGCACCATTCGGTCATCATCTCCTGGAACGGGCGGCTGAACTCGTCGGCACCCGCGAGCGTCTTGTCGACGTATTCCGCGCCAAGCGTTGCCCGCCGCTTGTCCAGCCCGGTCTCGAAGCGTTCCTGATCCATCTGTTCCTCTCTCGTTCAGTGTTCGTCAGCTTGTTCCCGCCAGATTGTTCCGGCGGCGACACGATTTGCCGCTGGCAGAATTGACGCAGCCGCATGACCTGCACAAGTCTGAACCGAAGCCCGCGAGGTGCCCAGCATATCCGGGGCGCCGTCAGGCTCCTAGGAATGGTGGCACGATGACCGAGGCACGCGCAGTCTTGACGCGCGCCCGGCCCAGGGTCGGGTCGGTCGGCCTGGTCATGCTGGCCATGACCGCCTTCTCGACCCAGGACGTGGTCGTGAAGCTCTTGGCCGAGCAAGTCTCGCTTTGGCAGCTCCAGTTCATCCGCTCGCTCTTGGTGCTCTGGCTGATGGTGATGATCGCAGCCCTGATGGGTACTCTGCCGAGATTGGCGCCGAAATCCTGGTTCTGGCCGATGGTGCGCGCGGTCTTCATGACCGGGGCGTATCTTTTCTTCTATGCCTCATTGCCGCTTTTGCCACTTGCCCAGGCGGCGGCGGCTTTTTTCACCGGGCCACTGATCATCACGATCCTTGCCGCGCTGGTTCTGGGCGAGCCGATAGGCCCACGCCGCATCCTCGCGGTGATCGTAGGCTTTGCGGGCGTCTTGTGCATTATCCGACCAGGCGTTGAGGGTTGGCAGCCGGTGGCGTTGCTGCCGGTTCTGTCAGCCTTCTGCTATGCGGTCGGGATCGTGATCACCCGCTGGCGCTGCCAGGACGAGGCGAATTTTGCCCTGTCGACCGCCCATAATCTGCTCTACGCCGGGGTCGGCTTGGTGGCGATGGTCTTGATCGAGCTGGTGCCGCCCAGCGCCGAAGCCAAGGCCGAGTGGCCCTTCCTGATGACCAACTGGTGGAGCCTGGGCGCGCTGGCCGCCTCGCTGATCCTGTTCACGGCGGGCACCCATCTTTTCGGCGTCCTTTGCAGCGTGCGGGCCTATCAGACCGATGACGCCAGCCGGATCGCCCCGTTCGAATACGTCTACCTGGCGATCATGCCCGTCTATGACTTTGTGTTTTGGGACACGCTGCCCGCCCCGATGACGCTTATCGGCATGGTTCTGATCTGTGCCGCCGGCGTCTTCGTCGCCCGGCGCGAGGGCCGGCCACCCCGGCCGCAGGTCCATCCCCGTGGCGAGGATCCGTGGACACCGGAAGGCGGACGTGCTGATAAGGGGGCATGACCGCGCCCGACCCTCCGACCCTGCTGCGCGCCATGTTCGACGCCGCCGTCGCGGCCGCGGACCCGATGGCGATGCTGCACAAGTTCCTGCCCGAACGGCCCAATGGCCGGACGATCGTGGTGGGTGCCGGCAAGGCCTCGGCGCGGATGGCCGAGGCGCTGGAGACAGCCTGGGCCAGGTCTTGGTCGGGACCGCTCACAGGGCTTGTGATCACCCGCTATGGCCACGCCTGCCCCTGCGAGCAGATAGAGATCGTCGAGGCGGCCCATCCGGTGCCGGACCAGGTGGGGGCGGACGCCGCCCGGCGCATCCTGGAACTGCTCGGCGGTCTCACCGAGGACGACCTGGTGATCGCGCTGATCTCAGGCGGCGGCTCGGCGCTGATGACCCTGCCGGCGGGCGCGATCACGCTGGCCGAGAAACAGGCGGTCAACAAGGCGCTGCTGGCCTCGGGCGCGGATATTGGCCAGATGAATGTGGTCCGCAAGCACCTCTCGGCAATCAAGGGGGGGCGGCTTGCGGCGGCGGCCCATCCGGCGCGGGTGGTGGGGCTCTTGATCTCGGACGTGCCGGGCGACGACCCGGCGGTGATCGCGTCCGGCCCCACTGTCGGCGAACATTCCAGCCCGGCGGATGCGCTGGCCGTCCTCGAGCGTTACCAGATCGAGGTGCCGGAATCTGTCCTCGCCCATCTTGCATCCAGCGAGGGCTGTCCCTCGCCGGATGATCCGCGCCTGACCGATGTCGAGAACCGGATCATCGCCGCGCCCCAGATCTCGTTGGAAGCCGCGGCTCAGATCGCCCGCGAGGCCGGGGTGACGCCCCTTATCCTGGGCGACAGCCTGGAGGGGGAGGCGCGCGAGGCCGGCATCGTGATGGCGGGCATCGCCCGGCAGGTGCTGACCCATGGTCAGCCAGCCGGACGTCCCTGCGTTCTGCTTTCGGGCGGCGAGACCACGGTCACGCTAAAGGGCACCGGCCGGGGCGGACGCAATGTGGAGTTTCTTTTGTCGCTTGCCATCGCGCTGGACGGCGCGCCGGTCCATGCCATCGCCTGCGACACGGACGGAATAGATGGAGCCGAGGAGGTGGCGGGCGCCATCTGCGATCCTGATACGCTGCCGCGCGCCCACGCGGCGGGGCTGGACCCCGTCGCGGAACTGGCAAACAACAACGGCCACGGCTTCTTCGCGGCCTTGGATGATCAGGTTATCACCGGCCCCACGCTCACAAACGTCAACGATTTCAGGGCGTTGTTGATACTCTGATCACTCGTCCCCCGGCACGCCATAGCTAGGGGCGGCCTCCGGGTCCAGCGCGCGGGTCACATAGTCCTTGAGCTGGGGCTTGTAGAGATCCCAAAGCTGCGCCAGCTCCTCGATCGGGTCGTCCTCGATCCAATCAACCCGCAGGTCAGCGACCGGCCAGGGCACCTGGTCGACGATCTTCATCCCAGCCGAATGGACCGGCCCCTCTTCACCGCCCGCCGCGATAGCCGCGCGCATCGCCGCGATCAGCCGGTCGCCAAGATGGCCGGAGGTCGCCTCGAAGGCAGCGGTCATCGCCTCGGGCACGATGTGGTTGCTGAGGATGTTACCCGCGGCGACGGCCCCGTGGACTTCCGAATGAGCGTGGGTTCCCAGCACCCGGGCGCCATGGAAAAATCCGGTCTGGCCCGAAGCGTCGACTGCGGTCAGCTGGCGATAGTCGATATGCGGGGCCGTTTCGCGGAGCACCGTGATGGCCTCCGATGCGCGGGCCCCCAATTCCATTAGGTCGAGCCCGCGAGCGCCCAAGCCCGGGTCGGTGATGTTCTGACTGGCAACCGCGCCAACTCCCGCCCGCGCATGGGCGCAGCGCGCGGCAACCGCAGGCGACGACGAGGAAACCGCGACACCGAACATCCCTGTCTCGGCACACCGCGCAACAATCGAAAATGTCATCAGGCGCGCTCCTCGGCCGATTGCTGAGCGAAGAACGAGGTCTTTGGGAATTGCGGCGTCTCGACCTCGTAGGCCTCGCCGCGTACTCGGCGCGGGTCGGACCCGCGCACGAAAAGGCCCTGATGCGTTGTCGGTACCGGGTTCGGCGTGCAGGGCATGGCATCACCCGCCGAGTAGACGCAGATGAAGAGCGTGCGCGGCCCATCCGAGAGATTCGGCGCCGAGCCGTGCGCGACCTTGGTATGCATCAGGCAGACCGACCCGGCGGGGCCGTAGCAACTGACCGCTTGTGCCTTCATCTGCTGCTCGAGCTCGCCATTCACCGCACCGGTGAAAACGCCCCCGTGCCAAAGCGAATGGAGCGGCCCCTTGTGCGATCCCGGCTCAACCTCCAAGGGTCCGTTCTCGGGCGTCACCTCGTCGATCATCAATAGCGCGGTAATCACGTCCGAATTGCTGTGGGGCGTGAACGGGAAATCCTGGTGCCATTTCACTTCCGTGGCACTGCCTGGCAGTTTCGAATTGATCTTGGTGTGGTGCAGTTTCACGTCCGGGCCGATCAGGTCGGCTACCATGTCGGCCATGCGGCTGTCGGCCATGGCCTCGTAATACGCTCGGCTGACTTCAGTCGGTGCTTGGACCCGCCTGAGCGCCGGGGCCTCGGCGCAATGGCCGGGCTGGATGTCGAAGCGGGGGCGCCCGTCGATCGCCTCGCCGTAGGGCGCGTCATGGGCCTTGCTCTGCTCGACCCATCCGTCGAAGTCGCGCCGCAGTGCCGCCAACTGCTCGGGCGTAACGGCATTCTCGATCGTCAGCACCCCGTCGCGCCAGAATTGGTCGATCTGGTCTTGGCTCAGGACCGGCATGTCTCTCTCCCGCGTAGGGTGCGCATTCATGCGCACCGTTGCTTCGTCCCATGGTGCGCATGAATGCGCACCCTACTATATCGCCGTGCACTCAGTCCGGGATCACAGCGGTCGCCTCAACCTCCACGACCCATTCTGGCCGCGCCAGCGCAGGGACCACGATTCCGGTCGAGACCGCATGAACGCCTTTCATGTATTCGCCCATGGTCTGGTAGACCGCGTCACGGTAGCGGACATCTGTCAAATAGACCACGATCCGGCAGATGTGATCCATCTGACTGCCGCATTCTTCCAGCAGCATCTTGATGTTCTGCATCGTCTGATGGGTCTGGGCCACCGGGTCGTGGCCGCCGACACTCTCGGCCGTGTCCAGGTTCTGGCCAACCTGACCGCGCAGGAAAACCATCGTCCCCCGCGCCACCACCGCTTGGGCGAGATCGTTCGAGAGCTTCTGCTCGGGATAGGTGTCGCGAGTGTTGAACGGGCGAATGCGTTTGTGGGCCATGCGTTTTCCTCTCAGTCAAGATCGGCGCCGAAAACCTCGCGGCAGAGCCAGGCGAACTCCTCGGCGGGTTTAGACAGCCGGGCGCCCCGGCGGTAGGCGAGCACGACCCGGCTGGGCCCGGTTCCTATCGTCAGGGGCCGGGCGACCAGCGGCTTGCCATCATAGGTGACATCTGCGGCGGGCCGGGTGGCGAGCAGCGTGTAGCCGAGCCCATGCCCCACCATGCCGCGCACCATCTCGAAATTGCCGCTCTCGAATGCCACCTGCGGTTCGACGCCTGCCTGCGCCAGGATCGTCAGGAAGTAGTCACGGCTTGGCGGCGCGTTGAGCAGCACCATCGGATGATCTGCCAAGTCCTGTGGCGCCAGCTCTTCCTCTGCGGCCAGCGCGTGGTCCTCGGCGAACAGCACGTAAGGCGGCAGCTCGGTCAGCGTCTCGCGCTGCAATTCCTCCGGAAGGTCGAGATCGTAAAGTAAACCGATTTCGGTCTCGCCGGCCAGCAGGCTTTCCTGCACCCGCCGATGATCACCCTCGACCAGGCTAAGCTCCAACTGTCGGCCCTGCGCCTTCAGCGCGGCGATGAGGCGGGGCAACAGGAACGGCCCGAACGTGCGGAAACAACCGACCGAAAGCCGCTTGCCTTCCGCCGCGGCACCGGCGCCGATCGAGCCCGCGGGGTCGATCCGCATCGTCGCTCCATAGGCCCGTTTGGCATAGATCAGAGGCGAGCCGCTGGGGGCCATGAAGATATCCTCGACCTGGCCGAAGAAGACATGGTGGGTGCCGACTCGGTGCTCGGCCACCATCCGGCAATCGAAGGCGACCAGCGGGTCGACCACCCGAGGCGCGCCCGTGGTCTGGGTGGTCCAGGCCGCGCAGTCGAATTTGTCGGCCACCTGGTCGCTGAAACGCCCGGCGAAAGTGTCCGAGATATAGGACTGGTCATCGCGCAGCACGTTCACGCAGAACACCTCGTTCTTCAGGATTGCCGCCGCCGCCGGGGCCAAATGGTGAACGCACGTCAAAAGCGTTGGGCGGTCGGTATCCGCCGAGACCGACGACATGGCCGAAACGGTGACACCGGCGCGCCCGCCGGGCCCATCGGTGGTCACGACGTTGACGGTGGCCGCAGCCTGGCTCATGCCCGCCAGGAACTGGCCGCGCAGGTCGGACCCGTTCCTGACCACTACGATCCCACCTGCGCGGAAATGTATCGCGCGAAGTCGTAGATCGGCCGCTCCAAATGCGAGAGATGGCCGGGGCGTGCGAGGCCGGCCGAGAGACCCCGATAGACCGCCTCGGTGCAATTGCGGTCCTCGACGTTGACCTTGCGAAGCAGCGAACGCAGGGCCTGGTTATGTTCGCCAATTTTTGGATCGGCCATCCATTCAGGCGCGAAGCCGCCGCCATAGACCATGTGGACCCGGCCAGGGGCCAGGGGCTGGAGCGACAGATACCAGAAATAGCCTGGGGTCAGAGTGATCAGGTGGCTGGGATAAATCGAAATCAGCGCCGAGGTGGTGCGCTCGGGCCCTTTCAAGCGCCGGTTCTTGGCGTGCGCCGTGCCGATCGCGAGGCCTTCGGTCTTCGGGAACCAATGGATGTTGAAAGCGGAATCGCCTGGCGGGCAATCCACCCCGTCGAGGCCGGTATATGGGCCGACGGTCGCCTTGTGGCAAACCGGCAGATGGTAGCTCTCCATGTAGTTCTCGGCCAGAACCTTCCAGTTCGTGTCCCAGACATGGGTCTCTCGGAAGATCTCAGCGTACCGGTCCATGCGGAAGCGCCGGATCAGTTTCTTGAGCGGCGCCAGCCGCTTCGCGACGGGCCGCACCTGGTCGTTCAGTGTCACGTAGACCCAACCGAGCCATTCCTCCGAGCGGATCTGCGGAAGACAGTACTCCTTGCGATCAAAGCTGGCATTCCTGGCCATCTCGGGCGCGCCGCGCAGGGTGCCGTCCAGGTTATAGGTCCAGGCGTGGTAAGGGCAGGTGATGGTGCGGACGTTGCCCGCGCCCTCCAACAGGACCGACATCCGGTGCAGGCAGACATTCGACATTGCCCGGATCGCACCGTCACGGTCGCGCAGCACCACGACCGGCTGCCCAGCGATCTCGCAGGTCACATAATCGCCCGGGTTCGCCAGCGCGCTGGCCCGGGCTACACAAATCCACTCGCGGGCGAAGATGCGCTCCTGCTCAAGCGTCAGGAAATCAGGCGAAGCGTAGACGGACGGCGGCATCGCGCGCGCCTGCTCAAAGGGCAGCGCGGCATTGCGCGCGAGTTCGGTGACCGCGTTTGGGGCGTGATCGTTCATTCAGCCGCCCGTTTGGCTCCGTTTCGCTCGAACCAGCGCGTGACGGCACCGTCGCCCACGGGGCGCGCCGGCTTCCCAGCCCGGTCGCCCAGCACCCGGTCCGAGAGGCCGGCGGACGTCTTGACGAAGTCCAGCGGCCCGTCCCAATCGAAGTTCCGGTAGACCGCCTGGAGCTGATTGAACCGGGGCGACTGCGCGAACATCTGGAACGCCAGGCGATGGCCCGCATAGTCCGACGAGATCAGATCCCGGGCGAAGGCCAGAAGCTTGCGCCGGTCATCCGCCTGCCACTCGTCGTTCAGCGTGTAGAACTTGTCGGTCCAGGGCTTCGTCTCGGGCGCCTCGAAGGCGGCGAAGTCGGGGGTAACGCAAATCTGCCCACCGCAGAGGTCGCGGGCGATGTTCATCGCCTCGTAGAGCTGCGAGCAGGCGACCACGCGCCCCGCCATCAGGATCGACTGGTTCGGCATCAAGAGCCCCGCCGGCGAGGGCTCGGCCAGGGTGATCGCCGCGGTCAGGTGGGCGTTGATCGTCTCGCGATAGATCGCCAGCTCGGCCAGCTTCTCCTGCACCGCCTGCTGCTTGTCGAGCCCGGTTTGGCGGGCGTTGTGCAGCGCCGCGCCGATCAGCATGTCGGCGACTTTCAAGTTGCGCTGCACGAAGGCGAAGGCGGAATAGCGGTGCAGCGTCGCCCGGATGAACGTCGCCGCCTTGGTATGGCGGTAGAAGAGGACGTTCTCCCACGGGATCACCACATTGTCGAAGACCACCAGCGTGTCGACCTCGTCGAACCGGTTGGCCAGTGGATAGTCCTCGACGGGCGCCCGGCCCGCGAAACCGGTGCGGCAGATGAATTTCATATTGGGCGAGTCGAGGTCGCAGATGAACCCGACCGCATAGTCCGAATAGGCCTCGTTGCCCCAATTGGCGATGGTGGGTTTTGTGAAGGCCTGATTGGCATAGGCCGCCGCAGTCTCGTATTTCGCGCCACGCACTACGATTCCGGTATCCGTTTCGCCCACCACATGCAGCAGCATGTCCGGATCCTGGTCCTGGGGCTTCTTCGAGCGGTCGCCCTTCGGATCGGTATTTGCCGAGACATGGAACGGGTCGTTCTTCAGAACCTCGAAGATGTGCTTTTCGATGTTCTGGGCCCATTGCGGGTCGATCTCGCTCAGCACGTCCTGGCCATCGTAGAGCGACCACATCTCGCCCACGGTCTCGTCGCCCACCCGGGTGACGACGCCGCCGACATCCTCCATAACCATGTCGGTGGCGCGGCGCTTGGCCCACCAGTCCTCCTGCGTGTGGGGCAGGGCGTTGCCGATGGCGTTGATGTCGCCGTCCTCGCCCTTCACGGTCATCACATCCGCGGTCGCCGGATCGTGCTGCATGTCGTAGATACGCGCGCGGATATCGACCACGGGCTTGAAACTGGGATGGGTGGTGATGTCATCGACCCGCTCGCCATCGATGAAGACCTCGCGCGTGCCTTTGAGCGAGTCGCGGTATTCGGCACCGGTACGGATCATTTGGGGTCTCCTGGTGGCTCCTCCGATTCTCCAAATCCTTACTCCTGCCGCCCCGTGTTGAACAGAGGTTCCGCGATGTGCCATCGTCAGGGGGGAAGCCGCGACGCAGGAGGCCGTGGATGGCGCTGGAAATGTTCAACCTGAATGGCCGCCGGGCATTGGTCACCGGCTCGACCCAAGGGATCGGGTTTGGCTTGGCGCGCGGGCTGGCCCAGGCCGGAGCGACCGTGGTGCTGAACGGGCGCGCGGCCGAGAAGACGTTTGCTGCCGCCGAGCGCTTGCGGAGTTACGGCTTCACGGTCGAGGAGGCGGCCTTTGACGTGACCGATGGCGCTGCGGCGGCCGAAGCGGTGGACCAGATCGAGGCAGATCGAGGGGCCATCGACATCCTGCTGAACAATGCGGGGATCAACCGGCGCGCAGCCCTGCACGAGCAGGACGAGGCGGACTGGCGCGCCGTCATCGATACCAATCTGAACAGCGTCTTCCTGGTTTCGAAGGCCGTGGCGCGGCACATGATTCCGCGTGGCCGGGGCAAGATCGTCAATACCTGCTCGGTAATGAGCGAATTGGCGCGACCAACCGTCGGGGCTTATGCGTCGGCCAAGGGGGCGCTCAGGATGCTGACTCGGTCGATGTGCGCCGATTGGGGGCCGCTGGGGATCCAGGCCAACGGCATCGCGCCCGGCTATTTCAAGACCGAACTGACCGGTCCGCTGGCGGACGACCCCGCTTTCAACACCTGGCTCGAGGGCCGGACGCCCAACGGCCGATGGGGCGAAATCGACGATCTGGTGGGCGCGGCGATCTACCTCTCGGCTCCTGCCTCGGATTTCGTCAACGGCCATTTGCTGGCGGTCGATGGCGGCCTCACGGTGGTCGTGTGATGAAGATTACCGGCATCGAAACCCTTCGCGTCGCCGATCGCCCCAGCGTCATCTGGGTACGGGTCGCCACCAGCGATGATCTGGTCGGCCTCGGCGAGACCTGGTTCGGCGCGGACGCGGTCGAAGCCGACATCCACGACCGTATCGCGCCTCTGATCCTCGGCTGCGATGCCAGTGACATCACGGAACTGGCGCAGGTGATGAAGCCCTATGTGGGCTTCTGCGGTACCGGCGCCGAGATGCGCGCACTTTCGGCGGTCGAGGTCGCGCTCTGGGACGCTGCCGGTAAGGCCGCGGGACGGCCGCTCTGCGACCTGCTTGGTGGCGCGCTCCACCAGACGGTGCCGGTCTACAATACCTGCGCGGGGCCGGACTACGTCTCGAACACCTCGGATGTCCGGCCCGGCAATTTCGGCCTGCCTGGCGGCGACACGGCCCGGCTCTCCTCTCGGCGCTACGAGGATCTGGACGCCTTCCTGAACCGCCCGGCCGAGCTTGCCGCCGATCTGCTGGAGATGGGCATCACGTCCATGAAGATCTGGCCTTTCGACTTTGCCGAAGATGCGGACAAGGGCGAGATTTCTGACGCGGATCTGGCAAAGACGATCAAACCCTTCGAGGCGATCCGCGCCGCCCATGGGGGCCGCATGCGGATCAAGGCCGAGCTGCATGGGCTCTGGACGCTCGACGCGGCCATGAAAATCTGCCGGGCGCTGGAACCTTTGGAGGTCGACTGGGTCGAGGACGCGGTGAATATGGACCGGATGGACCTTCTGGGTGCGCTTGCCGAGGCAACCTCTCTGCCACTCTCGGGTGGCGAGACCCTGGGCGGGCTCGGCCAGATCGAGGACCTGATCACCAGGGGCAAGGTCGCGGTCCCGATCGTCGATGTTACCTGGGGCGGGGGCGTCGGCTTCGCGATGGATGCGGCCGCGCTGGCCGCCGCCCATCGCCGCCCCATCGCCTTCCACGATTGCTCTGGCCCGGTGGCCCTGGCGGTCTCAAGCCACCTCGCCATGGCCTGTCCGAACGTCGAAGAACAGGAGATCACGCGCGCCTTCTACTACGATTGGTACGGTCAGGCGGTGACCGGGCTGCCCAGGATCGCGGAAGGCATGATTTCGGTCCCCGCCACGCCGGGCCATGGCGTCTCGCTGATGCCGGAGTTGGGCAGCCGCGCCTCGCGCCGAACGAGCGGCACCATGCCGGGAGCGAACTGAGAACCGGAGGTTGGAATGATGGACCAGCAGGTAGGTGATGCGGGACTGCGGCTGAACCGGGCGGACAACGTGGCGGTCGCGATCCGGCCCCTGCGCGCAGGCGACGAGGCTGCCGGAGTGCCCGTGGCCGAGCCGATCCCGCGCGGCCATAAATTCGCGCTCGCCCCCATCGCCAAGGGTGACGCGGTGCTGAAATACGCCCAGGTGATCGGCTATGCCGCCGGGGACATCGCGACGGGCGCCCACGTGCACACCCACAATGTCGAGTTCCGCGGCACGGCCCACGACTACGAGTTCTCGACCGATCTCAGACATGCGACGCCGGTTGCCGAGGCCGAGCGCGACACGTTTATGGGCTACCGCCGGACCAACGGGAAATGCGGCACCCGAAACTTTGTCGCGATCCTGACCTCGGTGAACTGCTCGGCCACCGCCGCGCACAAGATCGCCGCCGCCTTCGGGCCCGAGGAGCTGGCCGGCTATCCCAACATCGACGGGGTCGCCGCCTTCGTGCATGGCACCGGCTGCGGGATGGGCGCGAATGACGAGGGCTTCGGCGCGCTGCAACGGGTCATGTGGGGCTATGCGAAGCACCCAAATGTGGCGGGCGTTCTGATGGTGGGCCTTGGCTGCGAAGTCAACCAGATCGATTGGTTGCTCGAGGCCTACGGCATCGAGAAAGGGCCGATGTTCCAGACCATGAATATCCAGGACGTGGCGGGCCTGCGCCGCACGGTCGAAGCCGGGATCGAGAAGGTCCGCGCGATGCTGCCCCTGGCCAATGAAACCCAGCGTGAACCCTGCCCGGCCTCGGAGCTGATGGTGGCGCTGCAATGCGGTGGCTCGGACGCCTGGTCTGGGATCACCGCGAACCCCGCGCTCGGTTATGCCTGCGACCTGCTGGTGGCGCAAGGCGGGACCGGGGTCCTGGCCGAGACGCCCGAAATCTATGGGGCCGAGCACCTGTTGACCCGCCGCGCGGTCAGCGCGGATGTGGGCCAGAGGCTGGTCGACCGCATCCTATGGTGGGAGGACTACACCGCCCGCAACCATGGCTCGATGGACAACAATCCCTCGCCCGGCAACAAGAAGGGCGGCCTGACCACGATCCTGGAGAAATCGCTCGGCGCCGCCGCCAAGGGGGGCACGACTCCGCTCACCGGGGTCTACAAGTATGCCGAGCCGGTGACCGCTCCGGGTTTCGCCTTCATGGACAGCCCGGGCTACGACCCGGCCTCGGTCACCGGCCAGATCGCGTCTGGCTGCAACCTGGTGATCTTCACAACGGGGCGCGGCTCGGCGGCGGGCTACAAGCCCGCGCCCTGCATCAAGGTGGCGACGAATTCCGAACTTTTCGGCCGCATGACCGAGGACATGGACGTCAATGCCGGGCGGATCATCTCGGAGGGCGTGCCGATCGAGGAGGTCGGCCGCGAGATCTACGACATGCTGCTCGGCGTCGCCTCGGGCGAGGTCACAAAATCCGAGGCCGAGGGACTGGGCGACTACGAATTCGTCCCCTGGCAGATCGGCGCGGTGATGTAGTCAGGCCACTTGCGCTGGCGCAGGCGCCAATACCAGCCGCACCCGGAAGAAACTGGTATCGTCGTCCGCGAACTCAACGGTCAGGTCGCCGCCCATTGTGCGCATGATCGCCCGGCTGATCGGCAGGCCGAGGCCCGCCCCGGTGTCCTGGCTCGCGCGGCTGCCGCGGGTGAACTTCTCGAACACTGAACTGGCCTCCTCGATGCCGACCCCGCCGCCATTGTCGATCACGTCGATGTTCAGGTGACTGCCCGCGATATGCGGCCGGATGTGGATCTCGGGCTCCGCCGCGCGGTTATACTTGACCGCATTGGACAAGAGATTGATCAGCACTTGGCGCAACCGGTCCTCGTTGGCCCGCACATAGCGTCCCTCGGGCACCGGGTCGCGAATGACCGAGACATCGTTCTTGCGCACGACGCCCGAGACCGTGCCAAGCGCAGCCTCGATCGCGGCGTCCGGATCGACCGATCCCATGGGCAGATCAACCCGTCCCGCCTCCAGCCTGCTGATATCCAGGATCTCGTCCAGAAGCCGGGTCAGACGCAGGCTCTCGTCATGGATGATCGCCATGAACCGCTGGCGCTCCTCGTCGTTGACCGGCTCGTCGCCAAGCAGGATCTCCGAGAAAGACCGGATCGAGGTCATTGGCGTGCGCAGCTCGTGACTGACCTGGCTCAGGAAGTCGTCCTTCTGCGCATCGAGCGAACGCAGGCGCTCGTTGGCCTGGCGCAACTGGCTGGCGGTGCGTTCGAGCTCGACCGACTTTTCCGAGAGCTGGCGCGAGGTCTCGATCAGGCGCTGGGTCTCGTCCGCGATATCGAACAACTCGGTCATGCCCACGGTCTCGCGGCCTGCGATCCGGCTGACCATCGCGTGGGCCGAAGCAGCGCCGACCGAGCCCGCGAGCTCGCGCTCGAGCCGCGCAATCACCGCGTCGGTGGGGTCGGGCAGCCCGGCATAGCGCGCTTGGCCGCGCGCCATCTCGTCGAAGAGCAGTCGCGCCGGATCCGTGCCCAGGATACGCTGCGCCAGGACGAACAAGTCCTCGGAGGTCGCCAAACCCTCGGCGAAGCGCGGGGTCTCGCCGGCCGCGCTGCTGCGGAAGACGTCGATGAACAACGCCCCTTGCAGGCGCTCCATCGGCCGCGTCCCACTGAGCCCCGAGACGATGAGAAAGCTCAGCACGTTCGCGCCGACGCTCCAGACAACGGCATGAACCAATGGGTCGAGGCCTTCGAGGCCCAACAGCGCCCTAGGCCTCAGCAATTCGATCCCAAACAGCCCGTTCGCGAGCACGGATTTGCTGAGCACGAAGTCGCCGCCGAAGCTTGGCAGGAAAAGGATGTAGGCCCATAATATCGACCCAATGCTCAGCCCCGCCAAGGCACCGGTGCGGGTTGCACCGCGCCAGAAGATGCCGCCGATCAGGCTGGGCATGAATTGTGCGACCCCGACAAACGCGATCAGGCCGATCGCGGCCAGGGCATCCGAGCCGCCACTGAGCCGGAAATAGAGGAAACCCAGCCCCAGGATCGCCGCGATGCTGATGCGCCGCGATGTTAGAAGCAGATTCCTCACATCGCCGCTGACCTCGCGCTTGGCCGCCATGAAATAGAGCGCGATTGGCATCACGATGTGGTTCGAGACCATGGTCGAGACTGCGATCGCCGCCACGATCACCATCGATGTGGCCGAGGAGAACCCGCCCAGGAAGGCCAGCAAGGCCAGTTCCTGGCGGTTCTCCGACAAGGGCAGGGTCAGCACGAAGAGATCCGGGTTCGACCCGGCGGGCAGCACTTTCAGTCCCGCGATCGCGATCGGCATGATGAACAAGGACATGCCGAACAGATAAAGCGGGAACAGCTACGAGGCCGTGGCCAGGTGCCGCTCGTCCACATTCTCGACCACAGTGACCTGGAACTGGCGCGGCAGGCAGATGATCGCGGTGGCCGAGAGGAAGGTCAGCACCACCCAGCGGGGGCCGAAGATGTTCTCGCCGCCATAGACTACTTCGGCCGGCACATCGGCGAAGATCTTGCCCATGCCGCCGGCAATACCCCAGACGACAAAGACGCCCACCGCCAGAAGCGCGACCAGCTTGACGACCGCCTCGACCGCGATCGCCGCGACGACCCCGTGATGGCGTTCGTTCGCATCCAGGTTCCGCGTGCCGAACAGGATGGTGAAAAGCGCCATGCCGCCAGCGATCCAGAAAGCGGTGGAGCCGCTATCCGCCTCGCCCACGATCACCTGGACGCTTCGGGTCACCGATTGCAGCTGCAGCGCGATATATGGCGTCGTCGCGATCACCGCGATCAGCGTCACCAGCACCGCCAGGCCCGAGCTCTTGCCGTAGCGGGACGAGATCAGATCGGCGATCGAGGTGATGCGGTGTACCCGCCCGATCCGCACAAGTTTTCGCAACAGCCACCACCAACCGACAAAAACCAGGGTTGGCCCCAGATAGATCGTGATGAACTCGAGCCCGTTGCGGACCGCCGAGCCCACGGCGCCGTAGAACGTCCAGGACGTGCAATAGACCGAGATCGACAGCGTGTAGATCACCGGCGAGCGCAGCCAATTCAGCCGTCCCTGACGCGCCCTGCTATCGACGAAGAAGGCGACCGCGAACAAGAGCGCCACATAGGCGAGGCTAACGACCAGGAGCAGGTTGAGCGACAGCATCAGGCGCCGGGCTCCGGCGGCGTTTCATCCGGCACTGCTTCTGGCTCGCTGTTCAGCCGCCGAGACAGAAGCGCGGTACCCAGGATCAAGGCCGCCCAGACAACGAAGAGATAGATCAGGGTGAAGGGCACGCCGGCCAGTTTGAGGTCCAGATGGAAGATCCCCCCAACCGGCGGCGTCACCAGAATCAGCCCCGCCAGAAGCAGGATCAGCGCCCGATCCCGGCTCTTGCGGTGATCGAAGGCCATGTCGCGCTCGTGCTTCATTCCTCAGCCTCCCCGGCCAGGCGCGACACGGCGCCGATCACCTCGGCATTCGAGAACGGCTTGGTGATGAATAGATTGGCACCGCCGCCCAGCGCCGTTTCGCGATCCTCGCGCTGGCCCTTCGCCGTCAGCATCAAGACCGGCAGGGATCGGCTGCGCGGATCAGCGCGCAGGCGCCGCAGGATCTCGAACCCATCGAGTTCGGGCAGCATCACATCCAGGATCATGACGTCCGGCGGGTCCTCGATCGCCCGGTCGAGGGCAACTTGGCCGTTCCCTTCCGGCATCACCTCGAAGCCCGACCGCTCCAACAGAAAGGTCAGGGACTCGACGATATTCGGCTCGTCTTCCACCAGCAGGACGCGCTTGGTCATTGCGCGGACGATCCCTCCAGTCAGTCACGCGAGCCTGCGGAGCGGCTCAACATTCGAGCCTAGGGGAAGTTATGGGCGATGTCAGCGTGAATATATCGCGCATATTTTCGCAAAATCCGCTAATGTGCCCTGGGGTTGCGAAAGAGAACGGAGGGTGGAAATGAGACTGCGCGACGAGATCGTGCTGCGTTTCGACCAATTGAAAGCCTATGGCTGGCCCGCAGTGGTGTTCGCGGGCTTGGTGCTCCTCGACCTGGCGGTCCTGGTGACTTGCCCGCTGCTTGGCGGCGATTGTCTCTATGGCTTCTTCTCGCTGATCGTTTTTCCGGTGATCCTGACCGGACCGGTCGGATTGGCCGCGCCCCGCAATGCCGCGCGGCTCGCGCGGCTGGCCGGAGACCTGGCCAAGCAGTATCTGGGCGATGCGGCCGGTGGCCGCTTGGCGCGGTTTGCCGGAACCGGTCATGGCGAGGTCGCGGTCTGGATCGGCGGCGCCCTTGCCCTGGCATTGGTGATCACCATCACGCACGTGCTGGCGATATTCCTCTTCAATGCCTTCGATTACGGCGGCGCGCTGATCAGGCCGCGCCTGCTGCAGGTCGAGCTGGGCCTGGCGGCAATCTACTACGTCGGACTGGGGGCAATCGCCTATGCCCTGCGTCCTGTGAGAGGTCAGGAATCCTGACCGCCCGGCACGGCCAGACCAAAATCGTTTCAGACTGGCTCAGTCTGATCCGATTTTGCATTAGGCCGCGAGCGGATCGTCGACGCGGTGCGGGCAGCCGCGCCGGGGACAGATCCGGCAAGCCGGACCCACTTCCTCGACTGGCACGCCCGCATCCGGTGCGTAAACCGTCAACGCGGCATCCGCCTCGCTGAGCGCAATCATGCCGGTCAGATAGTGGCGAGGCTTGCCGAATCCGCTGGGGCCGGCTTGATGCGCCCGGGCCAAGAAGACAAAACGCGCGCCCGACGGAAAGACCACGCGCTGGCGCATCAGCGCCTCGGGCGATTGTTGCGCCCGGTAGAGAACCCAAAGCGGACAGGCGGCCGCGTAGCGCGGCAGCATGAGCCCCGGCAGGCCGCGCATCTCGACGATCGTCCCTGCGGCGTTGGCCCGGAAGTAACCGAAGCTTGGAACGTTCTCGCCGCCGGGCATAGCGGTCAGCCTGTAACAGATCGTATCGACGTCGAGGTCCAGTTCCTGGGCCAGCACTTCGACATCGTAGCCAAGTGCCGCGGCCCGGGGCGCGAAGTCGCGCATCGGCGCCAGAATCGCACGGGCTGCATAGTCGAGCAGCACCCGGCGTGCCCTTGCCCGGGCCGGGGCGCTTTCTACCTGATCCTGATCGGCGACGATCCGCTCGATCAGCGATCCCAGCTTGTCCTCGGCCGCGGCGCGGGCGGCGGTCCAGCGCCCGGCGGGCAGATTGCCACCTGGCCCAAGGTCGATCGGCGCGGCGGCGGCTTCGATCTCGTTGAAGCGGTTGGAGCGCGACTCGAACAGCGCCTCGACTTCGTCGATCGGGGTCAGCGTCCGGTCCGCCTCCTCGATCTTGTCGAAATAGGCCGCCAATGCCCCGCCCACGTCCGATAGGGCCTGGCACTCGTCATGGATGATCCGGTTGAACCGCTCGCGCCGGTCGGCTGGAACGTCCGGAAACGCGACCAGAATCTCGGCCGCCGAGCGCACCGCCGCGATCCGCGTCAGCATCCGGTGGACCGCTTCACCCAAAAACGGGTCGTGGCTGATCCGGTCGGCCATCGCCCGCGCTGCGGCCGCCGATTGCCGCTCGGACCGGGCGAGCGCGGCCATCGCCCGCGCCCAACCGGGATATCGGCCGATCAGTTCGCCCGCGCTCGCGCCCTCGACCCGCAGATCGGCCAGATCGGGCATATGTGCAATTTCGTCGAGGCTCTCGAGCAACCGCCGCTCCGCCAAGCCGTCGAGCTCGTCGATACGCATGGCCAGCGCCTCAGCCGTGCGCCTTAGCAAGGGGCCGGCGATCGGCCTCTTGTTGCGCTCGATCAGATTCATGTAGGAGGCCGAGATGCCCACCTGCCGGGCCAAGGCAGCCTGGGTCAGGCCGCGGCTGCGCCGGCGTTCGCGGATCCGCGCCCCAAGGATCGTTCGCGGCATAACCGAATCTCCTGTTCCGTCAGTGCGTTGACGAAGGCATTTGTCAATCGTTGACAGATTTGCGCAGGTGTCTGTAGAATATTTCACAAAATTTCGTATGAATGTCAATGTGTTATTGAGAATTTGACAAAACACGTTAAACGGGAGCCGAGCGCTCGGGGCGCTCGCCTGTCGAGTCCGGTACCAAATCCCGAGTCGGCAGCTTAAAGAAACATGTTCCTGGGAGGGCTCTCGATGAGTTCGAATTCCTTTAACCGCCGCAGTCTGCTGAAGGGTGGGGTTGCGCTTGGTGCCGGCTTGGCCGCGCCGACCATCTTCACCTCCAGCGCTTGGGCCGCGGGCTACACGAACGAGCCGACGGGCTCGACCGTAACCTTTGGCTTCAACGTGCCGCAGACCGGCGCCTATGCCGATGAGGGTGCCGACGAGCTGCGCGCCTACGAGCTGGCCGTCAAGCACATCAACGGCGAAGGCGACGGCGGCATGCTGAACACCTTCTCGTCGAAGGCCCTGCAGGGCAACGGCGTGAATGGCAAGAAGGTCGTGTTCGTCACCGGCGACACGCAGACCAAGTCGGACGCGGCCCGTGCCTCGGCCAAGCGCATGATCGAGAAGGACGGCGCCATCATGATCACCGGCGGCTCGTCCTCGGGCGTCGCGATCGCGGTGCAGGGTCTCTGCCAGGAGGCCGGCGTTATCTTCATGGCGGGCCTGACCCACTCGAACGACACCACCGGCAAGGACAAGCGCGCCAACGGCTTCCGCCACTTCTTCAACACCGAAATGTCCGGCGCCGCGCTGGGTCCGGTGCTGAAGAATGCGTTCGGCACCGACCGCGTCGCCTACCACCTGACCGCCGACTACACCTGGGGCTGGAGCCAGGAGGGCTCGATCAAGAAGTATACCGAGGCTCTTGGTTGGCAGACCGAAGCTGCGGTCCGCACGCCTCTGGGCGCCGGTGACTTCTCGCAGTACATCACACCTGTGCTCAACTCGGGCGCCGACGTGCTGGTCCTGAACCACTACGGCAAGGACATGGTCAACTCGCTGACCCAGGCGGTGCAGTTCGGTCTGCGCGACAAGCAGGTCAACGGCAAGGACTTCGCCATCGTCGTGCCCCTCTACTCGCGTCTGATGGCCCAGGGTGCCGGCGAGAACGTCAAGGGCATTTTCGGGTCCACCAACTGGCACTGGTCGCTGCAGGACGAGGGCTCGAAGGCCTTCGTCAAGTCGTTCGGCCAGGAATACGGCTTCCCGCCCAGCCAGGCGGCGCACACCACGTACTGCCAGGCCCTGCTCTATGCGGATGCCTGCCAGCGCGCCGGCTCGTTCAAGCCGAGCGATGTGGGCGCGGCCCTCGAGGGCTTCGAGTTCGACGGTCTGGGCAACGGCCCGACCCTCTACCGTGCCGACGACCACCAGTGCTTCAAGGACGTGCTGGTCGTGAAGGGCAAGGAGAACCCGGATTCGAAGTTCGACGTGCTCGAGGTCGTCGAGGTTACGCCGCGGGCTCAGGTCGAGTATCCGGCCGACCTGCTGGGCGGCGAGCTCGGACCCTACAACAACGGCGGCTAAGCCGACGCCTTACCGGCCGCCCTTCGGGGCGGCCGGCCTCGCCCAAGCCGAGAAATAATCGGCTGGGCACAAACAAATTCGGGACGAGCGCCATGGACGCGATACTTCTTCAAATTCTAAACGGCCTCGACAAGGGCGGCGCCTACGCGCTGATCGCTCTCGGGTTGACGCTGATCTTCGGTACGCTGGGGGTAGTGAACTTCGCCCACGGTGCTCTGTTCATGTTGGGCGCATTTTGCGCAGTTACGCTGAAGGCGCTTCTGAGCCTCGAGAAGGTCGTGCTCGACGAGACCCAGCAGACGGCCTGGGGCACGCCGATGGAAATCCGGACGCCCTATATCGAGGCCTGGCTCGGCGACTTCGGCGTCACCCTGCTCGACTACTCGGTCCCGGTCTCCATCCTGGTCGCGATCCCGATCATGCTGATCATCGGCATCATCATGGAGCGCGGGCTGATCAAGCATTTCTACAAGCGGCCGCACGCGGAACAGATCCTGGTCACCTTCGGCCTGGCGATCGTGGTGCAAGAGATCATCAAAAGCCAGTTCGGCGCCAACCCTATTCCGCAGCCCGCGCCCGACATTTTCGCCGGCTCGGCGGATATCGGCTCCCTGCTGGGCTTCGACCCCGGCAGGGTCGTCTATCCGTGGTGGCGGATGGTCTACCTGGCCTTCGCCGGGATCGTGATCGGCGGGGTCTTCGCCTTCCTGCAATTCACCACTTTCGGTATGGTCGTGCGCGCGGGCATGGCCGACCGCGAAACCGTGGGCCTTTTGGGTATCGACATCGACCGGCGCTTCACTATCGTCTTCGGGCTCGCCGCGATCGTCGCCGGCCTTGCCGGGGTCATGTATACGCCGATCCTTAGCCCCGACTACCACATGGGCATGGACTTCCTGGTGCTCAGCTTCGTGGTCGTCGTCGTCGGCGGGATGGGCTCGCTTGGTGGCGCGGTGGCAGCCGGCTTCCTACTGGGCATCCTGCAATCATTTGCCTCGATGAACGAGGTCAAGAGCATCCTTCCCGGCATCGACCAGATCATCATCTATCTGGTCGCCGTGGTGATCCTGCTGGTCCGGCCGCGTGGCCTGATGGGCCGCAAGGGCGTGATGGAGACCTGAGCCATGCTGACCCAAACCTCGAAAAAGGGCGATTTGCTGCTGCTTCTGGGCTTCGTGCTCGCGGTAGCTTTCGGTCCGATCATTCTTCAGCCCTTCGGCGCGGGCTACCCGGATTTGCTGCAGAAGTTCGCGATCTTTGGGATCTTCGCGATCGGCTTCAACATCCTCTTCGGCCTGACCGGCTATCTCTCATTTGGTCACGCCGCCTTCCTGGGCGTCGGCCCATACACGGCGGTCTGGTCGTTCAAACTGCTTACCATGAACGTGGTCCCAGCGATCATCTTCGCGGTCGTTGTTTCCGGGGTCTTCGCCCTGCTAATCGGCTTCGTCAGCTTACGGCGCTCTGGCATCTACTTCTCGATCCTGACACTCGCGTTCGCGCAGATGTCCTACAATCTGGCCTATTCGGTCCTGACGCCGATCACCAACGGCGAGACTGGACTGCAGCTGCGCCAGCATGATCCGCGCGTGATCGACACCATGTTCGGCATCAACTATGGCGCCGAGCTGCCGTCGACGACGCTCTTTGGCATCCCAATGTCGGGCTGGTCTGGCTATTATTTCTGCGGCGTGGTGCTGATCATCATGTTCTACATCTCGATGCGGATCTTCCGCTCGCCCTTCGGCATGATGCTGCGCGCGGTGAAATCGAACCAGAACCGGATGAACTATACCGGCCTCAACACCCGGCCCTACACGCTGGCCGCCTTCGTGATCTCGGGCATGTATGCCGACCTCGCCGGCGGCCTGATGGCTGTCACAGACCCGCTGGCCGGAGCCGAGCGCATGCAGTGGACCGCCTCGGGCGAGGTGGTGCTGATGACCATCCTCGGCGGCACCGGGACCCTGCTGGGTCCGGTGATCGGTGCCGGCGCCATCAAGTATTTCGAGAACATCTTCTCGGCCTTCAACGAGGGCACGCTGTTGCAGATCTTCTCGTTCCTGCCCGAGGGCCTGCAACACGCTGCGGTCTCGGTCGCCGCACTCTTTGTCGGCGAGGGATGGCACCTGACCTTGGGCGCCCTGTTCATGATCATCGTCATTTTCCTGCCCGGCGGGCTGATGGAGGGGGTCAACCGCATAATGCGGCTCTTCACCAAATCCGGTAGCGGCGGCAGCTCGCCGCAAGCAACCGCCCAGCCGGCCGAGTGAGGGAGGATACCATGCCCATTCTCACGGTTCGCAACGTGAACAAGCGCTTCGGCGGCCTGAAGGCGCTGAACGAGGTCAATCTCGAGGTCGAGGAGGGCACCGTTCACGCTATCATCGGCCCCAACGGCGCCGGCAAGTCGACGCTATTGAACTGCTTCGTCGGCCGACTCGAGCCCGATACCGACACGGTCGATTTCGACGGGACCTCGCTGCTGGGGATCAAGCCGCACGAGATCAATCAGGTGGGTGTCAGCCGCGTGTTCCAGACACCCGAGATCTTCGGCGATCTCAGCCTGGTCGAGAACGTCATGATCCCGGCCCTGGCCAAGCGCGACGGTGCCTTCAAGCTCAACGGTTGGAGCGCGATGAACGGCGAAACCGAGCTGCGCCAGAAGTCGATGGAGATGCTGGGCGACCTGGGCCTGGCCGACCAAGCCGAGCAACAGGCGAGCCAGCTCTCGCGCGGCGACAAGCGGCGGCTCGAGCTCGCCATGTGCCTGATCCAGGATCCGAAGCTGCTACTGTTGGACGAACCGACCGCGGGCATGGCCCGGGCCGACACCAACAACACGATCGATCTGCTGAAGGAGATCGCCAAGCGGGGCATCACCATGGTGGTGATCGAGCACGACATGCATGTGGTGTTCTCGCTGGCCGACAAGATCTCGGTGCTCGCTCAGGGCACGGTGATCGCCGAGGACCTGCCCGAAAAGATCAAGGGCAATCCAAAGGTTCAGGAAGCCTATCTGGGAGGGGCGCACCTATGACCGATACACAACCTCTCGAAGCCCCCGAGGGCGGCACGCTTCTCGGCGACGACCAGTTCAGCGGGCGCCGCGCGCCGGGCATCAAACCGGTCGTCACCCGCGGCGGCCAGCCGGCCTTTTTCTCGGCCTGGGACATCCACGCCTATTACGGCGAGAGCTACATCGTCCAAGGCGTCAGCTTCGACATCCGCGAGGGCGAGATAATCGCGCTTTTGGGCCGCAATGGCGCGGGCAAGACCTCGACGCTGCGCGCCATAGCCCGGGTCGATGATCCGGCACTGCGCCACGGCGAAATATGGCTCGACCACAAGCCCCTGCACGAGATGAAGGCCCACGAGGCGTCGCGCTTCGGCATCGGGCTGGTGCCGGAGGACCGGCGGATCATCCAGGGCCTGACGGTCGAGGAGAACCTGAAACTCGCCCAGATCGCCCCGCCTCATGGCTGGACGATCGAGCGCATCTACGACCTGTTCCCGCGCCTGGGCGAGCGCCGCAAGCAGGAAGGCACCACGCTCTCGGGCGGCGAGCAGCAGATGCTCGCGATCGGCCGGACACTGGCGCGCGACGTCAAGCTGCTGCTGCTCGACGAGCCCTATGAGGGCTTGGCGCCGGTCATCGTGCAGGAGATCGAGCGGACGCTGGAGCAGATCAAGGAATTGGGCATGACCACGGTCATCGTCGAGCAGAACGCCATCGCCGCGCTGCACCTGGCGGACCGGGCGATCATCCTGGACATGGGGCAGGTGGTTTTCGACGGCACCGCGCAGGAGGTGCTCGACAACGAGGACCTGCGCCACGAATATCTGGCGATCTGATCCCGTTATTCCGGCGGCCCGGCGCCGCCCTCGGGCCTCGTCAGGATGAACAGGCTCACCGCGCCCAGCACCGCCGCCTGAAGCGTCAGGACGGTGGCTGAAAATCCCAGCGCGAACGCCAGGACAAAACTCAGCAGGATCGCGACCATCGCCATCCACTTTGCCGGACGGCGGATCGCGCCATACCGGCGCCAATCCTCGATCGGCGGACCGAAATGGGGATGGTTGACCAGCCAACCGTGAAGCCTTTGCGAACCACGGGCAAAGCAGAACGCCCCGGCCAGCAGAAAGACAACAGTCGGCAGAAGGGGCAGGAACGCGCCCAGGATGCCGAGCCCGACCAAGACCAGGCCAAGCGCCGACCAGAGGACCCGCGTCACGCCAAGAGGTCCGCAAGCAGGCGATTGAGCACGCACCGCCCCCGGTCCGTGGCGCGAATCCGGTGCTCGTCCAGGCTCAGCGAACCGTCCCCGACCATCGAGCCAATCCGATCAGCCGGTAGTTCCCGGCCGGCAAGACGCGCGTATCGGCCGAGATCGGCACCCTCGGCCAAGCGCAGGGCCATCAGCATGTATTCGGTCGCCTGATCGGCGGGATCGACGCGGCTCTCCTCGATCACCGCATGACCCTGGCCCGCCGTCATTGCCAGCCAATCCGACGGTGCCCGCGCGGTGACGGTCGACAGCCGCGTGCCGTCATCGCGGGTCACCCGGCCATGAGCACCAGGGCCGATTCCCGCATAGTCCCCATAGCGCCAATAGACCAGGTTGTGCCGGCTCTCGGCCCCGGGACGGGCATGGTTCGAGATCTCGTAGGCCGGCATCCCAGCCGCTCCGGTCATCGCCTGGGCCAGGTCATACATCTCGGCCGCGGTTGCGTCCGCCGGCACCCTGAGCTTGCCGCGGTCGTGAAGCTCGCCGAACCGCGTCCCGGGCTCGATGGTCAACTGGTAGAGCGACAGATGATCCACCGCCATCGAAAGCGCCCGCGCGAGCTCGGCCTCCCAGTCTGGGACCGACTGCCCCATCCGGGCATAGATCAGGTCGAAGCTGACCCGGCCGAACGCGTTGCGCGCAATCTCGAACGCGGCCTCGGCCTCGGAGACGCTATGGGTCCGGCCCAGCGCCTTCAAATCCGCGTCATTCAGCGCCTGCACGCCCATCGAAAGCCGGTTGACCCCGGCCGAGCCATAGGCATGGAGCTTGCCGGCCTCGGCGCTGGTCGGATTGGCTTCCAGCGTGATCTCGGCGCCGCCGGCCAGGCCCCACAGCCGATCCGCTTCGTCGATCAGGGCGCCGACCGTCTCGGGCGCCATCAGGCTGGGCGTGCCGCCGCCAAAGAAAACCGTGTCGAGCGGGCGCGGTCCTGTCAGCGCGCGCATATGGCCCATCTCGGCAAGCAGGCCCGTGCGCCAGGCCGCATGGTCCACGTCGCGCGGCACATGCGAATTGAAGTCGCAATAGGGGCATTTCGCCAGGCAGAACGGCCAGTGGACATAGAGGCCAAATCCACCCGCGCGCCAATCCGGCTGGGGACGGGATGCAAGCGCGGCTTCAGCTGTCATTTCGCCCGCCAAAAGGCCCGCGCGATCCAGCCAAGCCCGAGCGCCCCCGCGATTAGCCCCATCACGTTCTGCTGGTAGAGCCCCAGCAGAAAGACGCCCCCGAAGGCCGCGGTCAGCCAGGTGACGTTGCGCCTGGCATAGGCGTCGCGTTCCTCGGGTGTCATGCCCCGTCCTTCATTACCGGCCCTTCAGCGCCGTCACTTCGATCTCGAGCTTCATCTCGGGCGCGACCAGCCCCGCCACCACCATCGTCGAGGCGGGCCGCACATCGCCCAGCGCCTCCTGCAAGGCCGGCGCGATCTCGTGCTGCACCGATGGATCGATGATCGTGTATTGCACGCGGACGATGTCGTTCAGCCCGAACCCCGCCTTGCCCATGGTCTCGGCGATGGTCTTGAAGCAGTTGCGCGCCTGGTCCAGCGCGCCTTCCGGCATTGTCATGGTCGCGTAGTCGTAACCGGTCGTGCCTGCCACAAAGCACCAGTCGCCTTGCACCACCGCGCGGGAATAGGCGAAGTCGCGCTCAAAAGGCGATCCGGTCGAGATTAGCTGGCGGGTCATGTCTTGTCTCCGAAACAGGCGATGACAAGCTGGCGGAAGGCATCGGCCCGGTGGCTCATGGCATGCTTCCGCTCAGGCTCTATTTCGCCAAATGTAATCTCGTGGCCTTTCGGCACAAATATCGGGTCGTAGCCGAAGCCCATGTCCCCGCGCGGCGGCCAAACGATTCGGCCCGGGCAGATGCCGAGAAAGGTCTCGTCATGCCCGTCGGGCCACGCGAGCGACAGGGCGCACATGAAGGCGGCCTTGCGCGGCTCCGGTGCACCCGCGTCCTCCAGCTTGTCCCAGACCTTCCGCATCGCGTGGCCGAAATCGCGACCCTGTGGGGTTTCGGCCCAGCGCGCCGCGTAGATGCCCGGATCGCCGCCCAATGCCTCGACAGCCAAGCCGCTATCATCGGCCAGCGCCGGCAGGCCGGAAGCTCTCGCCGCCGCATGGGCTTTCAGCCGCGCATTTCCCTCGTAGGTCGTCTCGGTCTCTTCCGGCTCCGGCAGTTCCAACTCGGCGGCGGATACTGTTTCGACCCCGAAGGGCCTCAACAGCTCCCAGATCTCGCGCACCTTGCCCGCATTGTGCGAGGCGACGACAATCTTTCGGTCGGCCAAGCGACGTGACGTCATCGTTCGCTCCGCACTACCCGGTTTTCGAGATTGCCCAACATCCGCTCTACCGTCGCGTCAAACTTCGCAAACTCAGGGAAGGATTCGTAATAGGTTTCACTGATAGCAAGTCTTGCGCGGAGCTGTGCCACGCTCTCAGCGAGGTGCTCAGGACGCCTCCATTGTTCAAACAAATCAAAGCCTTGTGCTTTAACAATCTCTGCAACCTGACGTAGAGCCCCTTCTGCGGACTCTTTTGTAATACCGGGCAATTTCCACCAATGGTCCAATTCAGAACCCATTAAACTACCAATCCGAAGACGCCTTACCCCGCACATTTCAGAGACGAATTTGCGCGGATCATCTGGTGGCGATGCAAGAGAAAAATTCACGGTGAAACTTACGTCGTCCCGTGTCCCGTAAGCGCTTTTCTGGATGTTGATGATATCGACGAAGTTGCCGTCGGAGCGATTCCATGTAAGCCCGCGTTTTCGAAATCCCTCTTCTTTCAGAAGAGGTGCGAGGACGGCCCGTGCCGCAAGCTCTAACAGATCGCCCACCAGCGAATCACCCGATTGCCGATTTCTGCACCGCCACCAGTTCTGCGACGCCCTTCTTGGCGAGCGCCAGCATGTCATGGAACTCGGCCTCCGAGAACGTCGCTCCCTCTGCGCTGGCCTGGACCTCGACCATGCCGCCATCGCCGGTGATGACGAAATTTGCGTCCGTCCCGGCCTCGCTGTCCTCGGCATAATCCAGGTCCAGCACCACCTGGCCCCCATGGACCCCGCAGGAGACCGCGGCGATATGCTGAGTGATCGGGTTCTCTACGCACTCGCCCGCCTCGACCAGCTTCTGCGCCGCCCGGTGCAAGGCCACCCAGCCGCCGGTGATCGAGGCGGTCCGGGTGCCGCCATCGGCCTGCAGCACGTCGCAGTCGATGACGATCTGGCGCTCGCCCATGATCACCCGGTCGGTGCCGGCCCGCAGCGCCCGGCCGATCAGGCGTTGAATCTCCTGCGTCCGGCCGGTCTGGCCGTTCTTCGCCTCGCGCCGGTTGCGCGTGTTGGTCGCGCGCGGCAGCATTCCGTATTCTGCCGTGACCCAGCCAAGACCCGAGTTGCGCAGCCAGGGCGGCGCCTTGGCATCGATCGAGGCGGTACACAGCACCCGGGTTTCGCCAAAGGTGATCAGGGCCGAACCTTCCGCGTGGCGGTTGACCCCGGTCTCGATGGTTACCTGGCGCATCTCGTCCGGCTGACGGCCCGATGGGCGCATGATTTCTCTCCCGCTGAATTTGGGGGCATGTAGAATATGGGGCCATGGGTTTAGCGGCCTCTGCGCCGGGCGTCCAGCTAGGGCCCTGCGGCGATTGACCCCGCAAGGGAGCGCTATTACGTAGAGCCCATTGAAATCCCCGCATGAATGCGAGAGGACGCGCGAGAGCCCGAATGGCCGCATCCGCACCCAGTCTCGACGACCTGAACGAGCGCAGCAGGGCGATCTTCGCCCAGCTCGTCGAGACCTATTTGTCGACCGGAGACCCGGTCGGCTCGCGCACGCTATCCCGTACGATTGATGTGCAACTCTCGCCCGCCACCGTGCGCAATGTGATGCAGGACCTCGAGGAGATGGGGCTGCTCGGCAGCCCCCACATCTCGGCCGGCCGCGTCCCAACCCAGACGGGCTTGCGGCTCTTCGTCGACGGAATGCTTGAAATCGGGGCCATCTCGCCGGAGGAGCGCCGTGAGATCGAGAGCCGCGTCTCCAGCCGCGAGGACGACCTGACCGCGATGCTCGACGAGGCGGGCAATATGCTGTCTGGCCTCTCCAGCTGCGCCAGCCTTGTCTTCGCGCCCAAACAATCGGCGCCGATCCGCCATATGGAGTTCATGCCGCTCAACGCGGATCAAGCAATCGCGGTGCTGGTGACCGAGGACGGCGCGGTCGAGAACCGGATCCTCGAGCCACCGCCGGGATTGACCCCCTCCGCCATGCGCGAGGCCGCCAATTTCCTGAACGCTCATCTGCGCGGACAGACACTGGCCGAGGCCCAGGAGGTGATCGCCCGCCAGATCGAGGCCCACCGGTCCGAGCTCGATGCGCTGGCCGCCGGCCTGGTCGAGCGGGGCATCGCACTTTGGAGCGATGGGGATCAGGGCGCGATGGAGCGGCTGATCGTGCGCGGCCGGGCCAACCTGCTCGAAGAAGGCACAGGATCCGAGGAACTCGATCGCATGCGCCAGCTTTTCGACGACCTGGAATCGAAGCAGGACCTC
>Ga0224508_10000141_pt1 | contig 75321 bp, 73 predicted proteins | sample SF_Jan12_sed_USG_4_FD_170157 | JGI IMG/M metagenome (GOLD analysis project Ga0224508, IMG submission 170157) | Sediment microbial communities from San Francisco Bay, California, United States - SF_Jan12_sed_USGS_21 | ecosystem: Environmental > Aquatic > Marine > Sediment | place: USA... | reverse complement strand
TCGTCCTGGCGACACCGTTACGCGCATCAATGGCAAGCCCATCGAGCGGCCCGAGCAGGCTATTGCGGTCTGGGAAGAGCTGCGAACCGCTTCGGATCTCATCGTCGACTATCGGCGAGACGGCGTGGCCCACGCGCTGCGCTTTGCCATCGTTGACGAGAGCTGAGTTCGACTCCATCGTTCGGCGGTGCGTGCCGCCAATCGTTTTGCCGTCGATCGTCGTTTCGCCATCGCGGCCTCCGCGCTGCTGGTGTACACCGTCGCGGTCGTGCTCTGGGGCGCCTACGTCCGTGCGACGCTATCCGGTGACGGCTGTGGCGACCATTGGCCCTTGTGCAATGGGGTGGCCATCCCGGTCGACCCTTCACTCAAGACGATCATAGAGCTCACCCATAGAGTGACGTCCGGTCTATGCTGGATTTGGACTTTCGTGATGTGGGTCATCGCGCTGCGCGTATTCGAGCGCGGTCAGGCGACTCGTTCCGCCGCGGGTTGGAGCCTGTTCTTCATGACGACCGAAGCTCTGGTTGGCGCGGGCCTCGTATTGTTTCGCATGGTGGCCGACAATCCGTCGACGGCGCGGGGGGCCTGGATGGCGGCCCACCTGATCAATACCTTCTTGCTGCTCTCGGCCCTCACCTGGATGGCCTACAGCGCCTGGCGCGAAGGAGGGGCGCGTTTCCCGAGCGACACGAGGTCCCGCTGGGTGCTTGGCGGGGCGGCGGCAGTCGTCTTGTTCGTGGGCGTCAGTGGCGCGATTGCAGCGCTGGGCGACACGCTCTTTCCGGCGTCGAGCCTGACCGTTGGGTTACGTGAGGATTTCTCGCCGACCGCGCACATCTTCTTGCGCCTTCGCCTCTTGCATCCGGTAATTGCAGTATTCGGCTCGGGCTATTTGATTTGGCTAGCCGCCGACTTGTTTCGACGCAGGCCTCATCCGCCGGTCCGGAAGTTGGCAATCATCCTCGGTGGCCTGGTGCTGATCCAAATAGCAGTAGGGCTGCTCAACGTCGCACTTCTCGCGCCAGTGCCAATGCAACTCGCGCATCTCCTCATCGCCGACGCCACATGGATTACCTTAACCCTCCTTGCACTTTCCTCACTGCCCCCCATCTCCGGTGCTAACCTGGTGCCGTGAGCGATCCATATCTCGGCAAAGAGGTGGCAGGGCAGTTCCGCATCGTCGAGAAGATCGGCAAGGGCGGCATGGGCGCGGTCTACCGGGCCGAGCAGCCCGACATGAATCGCTACGTGGCGATTAAGATTCTGCACTCACGGTATCTCACACGAAGCGATTTGGTTTCTCGATTTCGTCGTGAAGCACGGGCGATGAGCCAGCTCTCGCATCCGAACACCGCGCGTGTGTTTCTCTACGGTCAGCTCGACGACGGTGCTTGCTACTTCGTAATGGAGCACCTCGTTGGCCAAAACCTCGCTCAGTTGGTCCGTGCGGAAGGCGCGATGAAGCCCAAGCGCGCGGTTCGCATCATGTCCCAGGTCTGCGGCGCCCTCGAAGAAGCGCACCAGGCGGGGATCATCCATCGCGATCTCAAGCCGGAGAACGTCTTCGTGACGAGTCAGGGGGGCATACGTGACTTCCCAAAGGTGCTGGACTTTGGCCTTGCAAAGGTTACCGAGCGGCAGATGCGGCCTGGCTCGATGGTACTCACGCAGCAAGGCATGGTCTTCGGCACTCCAGAGTTCATGAGCCCGGAGCAGGCCCACGGAAAGACCCTCGATGCTCGCTCGGACATCTACTCGTTGGGGGTCATCCTTTACGAGCTGCTCACCGGAAAGCTGCCGTTCGATGCGAAGCAGCCAATCGAGTACATCCAGCTGCACGTCAATGCAACGCCCATTCCGTTCGCGCAACGCATTCCGGATGCGGTTTTTCCGCCGGGCCTCGAAGAGGTCGTCATGGCGGCCTTGGCCAAGAAGCCCGAGGAGCGATACGCGTCGGCAGCCGAGTTTGCCGCGGCGCTCGAGGGTGTCCTCCAGCTCGAGGCCGGGGAGCGTGGCTCGATCACCCTCCCGACCCCAGTTCCGGCGGCGCCGATCCCGGAGCCCGCACCGCCTATCGGAGGGGCTCGGAGCGGAGCAAAACGCACGCCGCTCTGGGTCGTGCTGAGCCTCGGCATCGCACTCGCCGTGGCCGGTGTCGTCGCGCTGCTCGCTGTCTTCGGCCCAGGTTCTTGAGCGGTTCTGAAGCCGTTCTTGACCCGTCAGCGCCCTGGCCCTAAGCCGCCTGCCTCTGGCAGTTTGACCGTTTCGGAGCGGAGGGTCAGAGTCCGCGCCCGCTTCCATCCAGGGACCACCATGACCGTAGCGATTCGACAAGCCACGATGATGCTGACCGTGCGCGACCTGATCGCGCTCACCAAGCCGAGAATCACGCTGATGGTTTTGGTGACGGCGGCCGGCGGGATGTGGCTTGCGCCCGGCTCGCTCGGCCTTGGCTCGATGACGGTGATGCTGCTCACGACCGGCATGGTCGTCGGCGCGGCCAACACGCTCAACTGCTACTTGGAGCGCGATACCGATCGCTTGATGACCCGTACCGCCAACCGCCCGCTGCCCGATCGCCGGCTCGAACCCTCCTGGGCGCTGATCCTCGGCGTTCTGATGGGCCTCTTCGCGGTGCCGACCCTCGCGCTCGCGGTCAACCCCATGACTGGCCTGCTCGGTTTCATCGCCCTGGCGAGCTACGTGGCCATTTACACGCCGATGAAGCAGTACACCCCGGCGGCGCTTTTCGTCGGAGCCGTTCCCGGTGCCCTACCACCGCTCATGGGCTGGACGGCGGTCACCGGCAGCATCGATCTGCCGGGACTGGTCTTGTTCGGCATCCTGTTTTTTTGGCAGATCCCGCACTTCATCGCGATCTCGATCTTCAGGCAAGAGGAGTATGAAAGCGCCGGCCTCAAGGTCTTGCCGTCGGTTCGCGGCATTCGCGCGGCCAAGGTGCAATCTGCGGTCAACGCAGGCGTGCTCTGGGCGGTCTCGCTCCTCCTCGTTCCCTACGGGCTTGCCGGCAGCTTGTACCTCACCGCTGCGATGATTCTTGGCGCCTACTTCTTTTGGATGGCACTGCTTGGCTTCAAGGCCGAGGATACGAACGCTTGGGCCAAGAAGTTCTTCTTCGCCTCCCTCATCTACCTCACCGGCCTCTTTGCGGCCCTGATTATCGATGCGCTCTAAGGCACTCGGCCTCGCTCTGCTCACGTTCGTTGCCGTCGTCGGTTGCTCGAAGCGAAGCGCAAAGGATGTCCCCGTTCTCGGTCAACTCCCGGAGTTCTCACTCGTCGATCAAAACGAGGAGGCCTTCGATCGCGACACGATGGAAGGTGAGTTGTGGGTGTCGGCCTTCGTCTTCACGCATTGCCGCTCGACTTGCCCGAGGATCACGGCCCACATGAAAGGGCTCCAGTCGCGGATTTCGGACGTTCCGAGTGCCCACTTCGTCTCGGTCAGCGTGGATCCCCGCAACGACACCCCCGAGGTCATCAAAGCCTACATGACGAAGAACGAGCTCGACGAAAGCAACTGGCGCTTCGTAACCGGCGGAGAAGAAGCAATTCGGCACGTCGTGGTCGACGGCTTCCGGGTCGGGCTCGGGGACGAAGACAGCAAGGCGGCGGGCGCCGAAGACATCATGCACTCGAACTCCTTCGTATTGGTCGACGACAAGGCTCAGGTCCGGGGCTATTACCGCGCCAACAACGATGGTATTAGCGACCTGGAGCGCGATCTGCGGGCTCTGGCCGCCGCCGTCCCATCCAACGAGCATTGATAGCGCCACGCTTCGGTGTTAAGCCCGCGGCATGAGTGAACCCATCCCCGTCGCGCAACGACTCAGTGTCGTCAAACCTTCTGCCACCGTCGCGGTTGCCCAGCGGGCGCGCGAGCTCAAGGCGCAGGGCATCGATGTGCTTTCCTTCAGCGTGGGTGAGCCCGACTTCGATACGCCCACGCACGTTCGCGAAGCCGCCAAGAAGGCGATCGACTCGGGAGCCACCCGCTACACGGCGGCGCGGGGAACCGTCGAGCTTCGCGAAGCGATCTGCAATGCCTCGGCAGTGCGCCGTGCAGGGGTGACCTACGAGCCTTCCGAAGTCGTCGTCTCGGTTGGCGCCAAGCACACGCTCTTCAACCTGGCGTTGGCGCTCTACGACGAAGGCGATGAGGTTCTGATCCCGGCGCCGTACTGGGTGAGTTATCCAGAGCAAGTCCGGCTTGCAGGCGCGGAGCCCGTGATCGTTCAGACGACCGAAGAACGAGGTTTCCGCATGACGCCCGAAGCGTTGCGCGCCGCGATTACGCCGAAGACAAAGGCACTCATCCTCTGCTCGCCTTCGAACCCCACCGGTGCGGCGTACTCTGGCGAGCAGCTCCGTGCGCTCGCCGATGTTGCAGCCGAGCACAATTTCTGGATCATCGTCGACGAGATCTACGGGCAGTTGGTGTACGGAGGCTTCGAGCAGAAATCGATCGCCGAGGTCGCACCCGAGCTCAAAGATCGCATCATCATCGTCGACGGCGTCAGCAAGACCTTTGCAATGACGGGCTGGCGCATAGGCTGGATGCTCTCCCCTGCGTACGTTGCGAAGGCATGCGAGAAGATCCAAAGCCAGTCGACCACGAACCCGAGCTCGATCGCCCAAAATGCGGCCATCGCTGCGCTCCGCGGCCCCTGGGAGCCTTTGGAAGAGATGCGCCAAGCCTTTGAGGCGCGCCGAAGCATTATCGTCAGTGGGCTCAACGCGATTGACGGGATTAGTTGCGGGATGCCCGAAGGCGCCTTCTACGCCTTTGCGAACGTACAGGGCCTCATCGGCAGGCAGGGCGGCGGCAAGCAGCTCGAAACCGACCTGGACGTGGCCGGCTATCTCCTAGAGGAAGCGCGTTGCGCCGTCGTCCCCGGGACTGCATTTGGCGCGCCTGGCTTCGTGCGCATTTCGTACGCGGCGTCGAACGACATGATTGCCGAGGGGCTGAAGCGGATTGGCGAGGCGGTTGGGAAGCTGAGCTGAGCTTCGCCAGCGTGAATTTTCAGCGGTGACGCTTCGCGAGCGCGATCCCCACACGGGCGAGTAGCGCGACACCGAGCACCGTCATCAGCAATGCGCTCGGCGTCCTCGGAGCGTAGCCGGCGCTGAGTAGCATCAAGAGCCCAGCGCCGAGCTGTCGGCGAGCCGCATCCTTGGACATGATCGCTGCGACGGTCACGGCCGCGCCCACGCCCAGCGGGATCGCGTAGAGGATGAAGTCTCGATCGGGTAAGAAGTCGAGTCGCAAAGCGCCATACAGCAGATCGGGCAGGTCTCGCCCGACCGCGTGCTTCCAGATGATCATCCCCGCTGCGACGACGCCTGCGGCCAGGGCGGACAAGACGATCGCCGTCTTGCCGCGCAGCTCCCGCCAGGGAATCGAGATCGCAAACCCAATTGCGATCGGTGCCGCCAGATAGGCCAACTCGCCAGACCAACGAAAGGCGTTGGAAAGGCGCTCGGTGTGCTCCCAGAACGTGCGTTCGCCAACCAGGTTCACGACCATCGACAGGACGCCGCTCAACGCCGCGACGAGCGTCAGCACCATCGCCACCGCGACCGGACGGGTGGAGCGCCAACGCATTCCCGCGAGAATGAAGAGTAGGATCGTCGCATGGGCTAGGCCCGCCACGATGATGACGAGCTCGGGTGTCGTCCATGCGCGCGGCAAGAACGTCATCAGCGTGACGATGGGAACCAGAAGCCAGCCGAAGCTGGCGATGCCCGCGCGCGGAGAAAATGGGAGCTCACTTCTGGTTGACGAAAGCGATGCGAGGCAGAATCCCAGAGCGACGAGGGCGCTCACCACACTGAGATTGCGAGCGAAGCCGCCCCAGGTGTCTAGGCGAAGCAGCGCATCAGGCGACCAAGCGTCGCTCCCCAAGCGAATCAGGACGCGATTGAGAATCATGTCGGCGAGGGCAGCGGCGCCTGCCATCCACGCGAGCGGAGGTGCGGCAGCGAAGTAGGGCGAACCTTCGTCTTCTGCGGGCGTGACTTCGGCCACGGCGGCTAGCGATGAGTCGATGCCCTCGGTCAAGATTCAGGGACCCTACGCGCGCAATCTAGCGTATTCAAGGCTCTCTGCTAGAACTTGGCAGATGACCAACGCCCGCAACGACTGGACAAGAGAAGAGGCCCGTGCGCTTCACGATCTGCCGCTGACCGACCTCCTGTTTCGGGCGCAGGAAGTCCATCGTGCAACGCAGCCACGCGACGCGGTGCAGCTCTGTTCGCTTTTGTCGATCAAGACCGGAGCTTGCCAAGAGGACTGCTCTTACTGCCCCCAAAGCTCGAAGTACGACACGGGCGTCGAAGCCGAGCGCCTGATGGATGTCGCCGACGTGCTCGGCAAGGCGCGCGAGGCCAAAGAGGCCGGTGCCAGCCGTTTTTGCATGGGTGCGGCGTGGCGGAGCCCAAAGAAAGGGAGCCGGCAGTTTCAGCAGGTCTTGGAAATGGTGCGTGGCGTGCGCGCGCTCGACATGGAAGCTTGCGTAACCCTCGGAATGCTCGACGATGAACAAACCCGAGAGCTCAGGGACGCCGGCCTCACCGCGTACAATCACAACCTCGACACGTCCGAGGAGTACTACGGCGAGATCATCACGACCCGGACTTACAAGGACCGCCTCGACACGATCGGGAGAGTAGCCGCGGCAGGGATTTCCGTCTGCGCCGGGGGGATCATCGGCATGGGCGAAAGCATCGACGACCGCGTCGGCATGCTCGTCACGCTCGCCAACCTTGCCCCGCAGCCCGAGAGCGTTCCGGTCAATGCGCTCGTAGCCGTCCCCGGCACGCCCCTGGGCGATCGGAAGCCAGTCGATCCACTCGAGCTCGTTCGTATCTGCGCCGCCGCGCGCATCATGATTCCCGGCGCGCGTGTGCGGCTCTCGGCCGGCCGGGCTTCCCTGAGCCGCGAGGCCCAGCTGCTCTGCTTCATGGCAGGCGCCAACAGCGTATTCTTTGGCGACAAGTTGCTGACGACCGGAAACCCAGACCACGACGCGGACCTGAGTTTGCTCCGTGATGCAGGGCTTTCCGCCCTGGTTCCGGCTTCCGACGCCGCCGAGTAAGGCTAGCGAGCTGAAATCATTGGTCTTTCAGGGCTTCAAGCTATTGAATTTGATTTGCAAAATCTATCGGTTATAAAGAAACCATGCTCGTGTGCCACTGCCACGCGGTCAACGACCGAACGATTCGCCAATGCGTCAACAACGGCGCGCGAAGCGAGCACGAGGTCCGTGAGGCATGCGGTGCCGGTTCCAGCTGTGGGAGCTGCAAGCCGGCGATCGATCGCCTGATCGAGCTTCACCACGACGCACAGAGCGGAATCAGCTCCAGCGGCGCGCAGGGCTGAGCTCGCGCTGATAACGCATTTCAAGTTCAGCTTTGACGCATTGCCACGGGCAATCGCCGTCTCTATGCTCGCCCGAAGGAAGATTCATGAAGGGCAACGACGAAGTCATCACCGTGCTCAACGAGGTGCTCACCTCGGAGCTTACGGCCATCAACCAGTATTTCATTCACTCCAAGATGTGTGAAGACTGGGGTTTCCAGAAGCTCGCAGCGAAGAAGCGCGAGGAGTCGGTCGAAGAGATGAAGCACGCCGACATCATCATCGCCCGAATTCTCTTCCTCGAAGGCGTTCCCAACATGCAGCGTTACTTCCCGGTCAAGGTTGGTGAGGATGCGATCGAGCAGCATCGGCTCGATCTCGGGGTCGAGTACGACGCGGTGAAGCGCCTGAATGCCGGGATCGCCACTTGCGTAGAAAAGGGCGACAACGGTACCCGCGAGCTCCTCGAAATGATTCTTCAGCAGGAAGAAGAGGGCATCGACTGGCTCGAAGCGCAGCTCCACCTCGTCGAAATGATCGGCAAGGAGCGATACCTCGCCGAGCAGATGGTCGCTGGCGCCTAGCCCCCGCTCCTCTGCCTGCTAAAAGCTTAGCGATGAACGCGCATCCGCTCGCTGGCCAGCCCGCGCCGTCCAACGTTCTCGTCGACGTCGCGAAGCTCATTGCTGCGTACTACGAGACCAGGCCCGACCCTGATGATCCGAGCCACCGAGTGAGCTTTGGCACCTCCGGGCACCGGGGTTCATCGTTTCGTCGCAGCTTTAACGAGGCTCACATCCTCGCCACGACGCAAGCGATCTGTGACTACCGCGCGGCCGAAGGGATTGACGGGCCGCTCTACATCGGCATCGACACACACGCACTATCGGCGCCCGCTGGCAGGACCGCGCTCGAGGTCCTCGCCGCCAACGGCATCGAGACCTGCATGGCGCCGGAAGGTCATTTCACCCCAACGCCGGCAATTTCATTTGCAATTCTCGAACACAACCGAAACAGCTCGAGCGATGGTGACGGGATTGTCGTCACGCCGTCCCACAATCCGCCCGAAGACGGTGGTTTCAAGTACAACCCACCGCACGGCGGGCCCGCGGACACCGAGGTCACCTCTTGGATCGAACGCCGGGCCAATCAGCTCTTGGCCGCGGGCCTAAAGGGCGTGCGCCGCGTCCCGTATGAAACAGCGCTTCGGGCGGAAACCACCCACCTTTACGATTTCATCACTCCCTACGTCGAAGGGCTCGAGACCGTCCTCGACATGCGTGCGATTTCAACGGCAGGCCTTCGTATCGGCGTCGATCCGATGGGCGGTGCCGGAATTGAGTACTGGCCTCGCATCGCCGAGCGCTACGATCTCCGGCTCGACATCGTGAACGATGTCATCGACCCGACCTTTTCGTTCATGACGCTCGATCGCGATGGGAAAATCCGCATGGATTGCTCTTCGCCCTATGCGATGGCGAGTCTAGTCGATCTCCGAAATCAGTACGACATCGCGTTTGGCAATGACACGGATTTCGACCGGCACGGCATCGTCACCAGCAGCTGGGGGCTGCTCAACCCGAATCACTACCTCAGCGTCGCGATCAGCTACCTGTTCACCGAGCGAGACTGGGACTCACGAGCGGCGATCGGAAAGACGCTCGTGAGCAGCGCGATGATCGACCGGGTCGCCAAGGATCTGCGCCGCCGGCTTGCGGAGGTGCCTGTCGGCTTCAAGTGGTTCGTGCAAGGCTTGCTCGACGGCTCGTTCGGCTTCGGCGGAGAGGAAAGCGCAGGCGCCTCGTTCCTGCGCAAAGACGGCAGCGTTTGGACGACCGACAAGGATGGCATTCTTTTGAACCTCCTCGCGGCGGAGATCACCGCCACGACAGGCCAAGACCCAGGCGAGTGTTACCAGAGCCTCACGAGGCAGTTTGGCGCACCCGTGTACGAACGCATCGACGCGCCTGCGACCCCGGAACAAAAGGCCGCCCTCAAGGGGATGAGCGAGTCGGATCTCGATGCCTCGGAGCTTGCCGGCGAACCCATCCAACAAGTGCTCACCAAGGCGCCGGACAACGATGCAGCAATTGGTGGGCTCAAGGTCACGACTGAGAATGGCTGGTTTGCCGCCCGGCCGTCCGGCACCGAAGACGTGTATAAGATCTATGCGGAAAGCTTCGTCGGCCGCGAGCATCTGGCGTTGATTCAGAAGGAAGCCAAGGAGCTCATCGGCCGCGTCTTCGAAAAGAACGCGACGGCTTGAGGGGCTAGCCCAATCGTGTTTCACTCCGCCGCGTGTTAGCGCTCGTAACCGGTGGAGGCGGCCGTCTCGGCAACGTTTTGGTTCGAAGACTCCTCGAGCGAGGCCAACAGGTACGGGTTTTGGAGCCAGGAAGCTTGCCCGAATCTCTGACCGGCCTCGACATCGACTTCTTGTCCGGCTCGGTGCTCGATGCAGCGGACGTCGCCCGCGCCGTCGATGGAGTCGACGTCGTCTATCACCTCGCTGCGAAGATCGACCTCAGCCCCAAGAAAGACCCGATGATGTACAGCATCAACGTCGACGGTACGCGGAAGGTCGTCGACGCTTGTCTCGCTGGCAATCTCAGATTGGTTCACACGAGCTCCCATCATGCGCTCGTGCGCGAGCCTCTCGATCAGCCCCTCACCGAAGACAAGCCGCTCGCACTCGACGAGAAGTGCGAATACCACCGCTCCAAAGCCATCGGTGAAACGATCGTCCTGGATGCCTGTGGGCGAGGGCTCGACGCGGTCATCGTGAACCCGGGGTCGATGATCGGCCCGCACGACTACGAGCCGTCCATTATCGGCGCGGTGCTCATCGATATGTACTTTGGCCGGGTTCCCGTCCTGCTCGAGTTGCTGAGTGACTACGTCGATGTGCGTGATGTTGCCGACGGCATGATCGCGGCTTCGGAGAGGGGCCGGCGTGGCGAGCGCTACTTCCTGACCGGTGACGTCATTCCCGTCATGCAAATGGTGTCCCTCTACGGAGAGCTCACAGGCGCCAAAGTTCCGACGCGCGCATTGCCGCTTTGGGTAGGCTGGGCTTTGCTGCCATTGTCGTTGCTCGGTAGCACCATTACCAAGAAGCAGCCGTTTCTCACGGCCGACATGCTCAGGGCCAGCGTTTCGAATGAAGTGGTCTCGCACGACAAGGCGTACCGCGAGCTCGGGTACACGATTCGTACGCTCCGCGAGTCGCTCACCGATGCAGTGGCCTGGTACCGGGAACGGGGCTGGCTCGGCGCATGAAGTGGGTTTCGCCGTTGACATGCCGCTCGTGCTACACATGAATCAGCCATGAGCGGAAGAGAGCCCAAGCGCCATCAAGACCTCGAGGACGTAATTGACGTTATCGCTGCGTCGTACGACGGCGACGAGGAAATCAACAACCTCGACAGTGCGGCCCTTCCAAACAAGCGCGCGGTCGTCACGGCCTTCAATCACATCACGCCCGTGATCTACATGGGTTTCTACACCACGCGCGCTCTGAACCGAACCAACCTTCGCTACGCGATCAGCGAGCACCTCTACCCAGCGCAAGACATTCTGGTCGAGCAGATCGATCGCGCGATTCGCTACCAAGAGCGCATGGGACAGGTGTCCGACAAGAAGCCCGAAGGCTGGAGCGAAGATGTCGTGTTACGTCTCTTCCAGAAAATCCCCGAGCTTCGGCGTGTCCTCAATACCGACATTCGAGCGGCGTACGACGGAGATCCGGCTGCTGCCAGCATCGAAGAGGTGATTTTCAGCTACCCGAGCGTACAGGCGATCACTGCGTATCGCGTCGCCCACGAGCTTTGCATGTCCAACGTTCCCATGATTCCCCGAATCATCACGGAGCACGCGCACAGCAAATCCGGAATCGACATCAACCCCTGCGCGCAGATTGGCGAAAGCTTCTTCATCGACCACGGCACCGGTGTGGTGATCGGTGCAACCGCCGTCATCGGCCGCAACGTGAAACTCTACCAGGGCGTGACGCTGGGCGCTCTCAGCGTCGCTTGGGACGAGGCGCGCGGCTGCCATGGTACGAAGCGGCACCCCACGATCGAAGACGACGTGACGATTTACGCCGGCGCCTCCATTCACGGTGGCGACACCACCATCGGGAAGGGTTCGGTGATCGGCGGCAACGTCTGGCTCACCAAGTCCGTTCCGCCCGGGTCGAAGATTTTCGGCCGCGCGAAGTAGCGAATCGGGCCAGTTAGCCCGCTTCGCTGAGCTTCGCTTTGACCTTGTCGTAGACGGCCTTGAGGTTGGTCAGCTCGCTGAGCTCGTCTTCACCGATGGTGATCTCGTAGTCCTTCTCGACATCTGCAACGATCTCGATCGCCATCATGCTGTCGATTCCCAAGTCCGCGAACGGCGTATCCTCGGGGATATCCTCGACTTCCGTCACCTCGGTGATGATCTGCCTCAGCTCGTCTTTAAGCTTGTCCGACATGCCGCCCGTATATGCTTGCGTTCCCCAACAGCGTCAAGCATTTGAAAACTGGCCGATTGGCCTGTTTCAATTGTGGTATGGACCGGAAATTACGGTACGTTTGGCCCCGCAGGTCACATGAGCTGGATTTCCGAAAAGGCGCACGCCGAGTTAGCGCGCGTCCGCGACGCGCAAGCCAAGAAAATCTATCCCTATTTCCGCCCGTTCGAGTCGGGAGGCCTCCACACGACGATCGCCGGGAAGCCGATCGTCAACTTCAGCTCCAACGACTACCTCGGCCTAACCACCCATCCGAAGGTGAAAGAGGCGGCCAAGGCCGTCATCGATCAGTTCGCCTGCGGGCTCAGCTCGTCGCGTGTTCAGGCCACCGCAACCTTGCACGTCGAGCTCGAGAATCGGCTGGCCGCCTGGTTCGGATTCGAGAAGTCGCTGATCTTCACGACTGGCTACCAGGCGATGGTCGGCACCATCATGTCGCTAGCCGACAAAGACACCACGGTGGTCCTCGATAACTTGAGCCACGCCTGCATCCTCGACGGCACGTTCTTGGCGGCCGGGACGCCGATGCGTGCGCCCGAGGTTCGCTTCTTCAATCACAACAGCGCCAAGGCCCTCGATCGCGTCCTGAGAAAACGAGACCGCAAGAACGCGCTGGTCCTGATCGAGGGCATCTATTCGCTCGATGGCGATGAGGCCGAAATTCAGGAGTTCATCGAAGTCTGCGCCCAGCATGAAAACGTCGCGATCGTCTGCGATGATGCGCACGGCACCGGCACGCTCGGCGCCGGAGGCCGAGGCATCATCGAGAAGTACGGCCTCGAAGGGCAGATCCCGGTCGTCATCAGTACCTTTTCGAAAACCTTTGGCGGCATTGGCGGGATTCTCCTCGGCGAGGCCGACGTCGTCGACTTCATCAAGCACACGGCGCGCTCGTTTCTGTTTAGCGCATCGTTGCCGGTGCCCATCGTGGCTGCAGCCGGTGCGATACTCGACATGCTCGAGGCCGATGGCAAGGCCTTGGTCAGCGAGCTGCACGAGAAGGCCGCGTACATGCGCAAGGGCTTGACCGAGATCGGCTTCGACCTCGGCGGAAGCAACACCCACATCATGCCGATCATGATTCGCGATGAAACCAAGGCGATGATGACGCACGTGGGTCTCCTGGAAAACGGGGTGCTGATGGTCCCGATCATGTACCCGGCCGTGAAAGAAGGTGAAGAGCGCCTGCGATTGAATGTCACTCGCGGCCACACCTACGAGGACATGGACATGGCGCTGGACCTGCTGCGTACGTTCGCCGATTCGTTCTCGCTGGTTGGCGACGCCTCGGAGTAGCGCAGATCGAGCGCCGGCCCCCAGTCGAACATCCGACCCAGCAACGGTCATCCGAACAACCGGAGAACGGCTCGCGACGGGCGTGCTCGGGATTGGGACCCACTCGCCCCCTATTCCTTAAGACAACCCACGGCTAGGCTCGACCCAATCCCTGTGCTGCCCATCCCGAGCCGTTCTCCTATTGAACGGATATGGATTCAGGGGCGCGGCGGAACGCGATGCGGGGGTTCGGCGGCGTGTGAGTGACAATCGGCAAGACAGCAATCCGCCCCGATTGGCGCGAGCTCCGAGGGGCGGCTTGCGTGGCCTAGGCCCCCAGTCCATCCGGCCACATCTGCAAGCCGCCCCGTCCGTTGAACTCCCGTGTCGCGTTCCGCTGCGCCCCGGTACGCCCCCGAGCACGCCCATCGCGAGCCGTTCTCTGATCGTATGTCTCAGAGGTGCAGCGGTGTTCCGTGTTTCCCGTGTCCCGGTGGATTCGTTGGCTACACGCCCCGAATCAACGCCATCGAAACCCCAGCCCCCATCATCAACAAGCCCACGCAGATCACCAGGAACCCCAGACCGCCGACGTAGCACCAAGCCATGACGCCCGGGCGCTCCTCTCGTCGAAGGCATGCGTTGAAGCGGAGCGGTTTCCAGTACCAACGAGGCGGCAACTCACCACGCGGGCCGAGCACCCGGTAGAGACGGACATGATAGATGAAACCGGTCGGGACACCGACCAGAAAGCCGGCGGCGGCTATCCAGATCCCGTTGTAGTACAGGGCTTCCCACGATGTAAACCAGATGCCGCTGAGCAGGCACATGAGCAGGCTTACCGCAGCGACGATACCGAGCTCACGCATAGCTGGCCTCGCGCAAACGCCCCTCGCCTACCGGCAGTCGCCGTACGCCAAGCTCTCCCAGTTGCGCAAATCTTCGCGGTCTTGGCCGAGCGAGTACACGGGGGGACTTCCGATCGGCGCGTCCACCGTGCTGCGCTGGCCACCTTGAATAGCCTCGCCGGTCCAGACGTTGTACCAGGTGCCTGCGGGGAAATACACCGAGCGGGAAGTGGCTCCTTCTTCGCTCACAGGGGCCACCAAAAGGGAATCGCCGATCAAGAACTGGTCGCTGATGTCCCAAGTCTCACGATCGTTCGGGAACACGAGCATCAGATGGCGCACGATCGGCGCGCCGGTTTCCTCCGCCTCGGACGCCAAAGTCATGAGTTCGTCGGTGAGCGCACAGTGCACATAGGTGAACTTGCGGAAGTGCGCCGTCGTTTCTTCGTCGGTGTTCCAGCGCCAATTGTTCACTTTGTCGGCTCCGTCGTGGGTGCGCATGATCGGCGTGAACGCGCCGAGCTCTGTCCAGCGTTGAAAAAGCTCCCTGTTGCTCGGGCCCGTGCCACGCCCGAACCCGGCGATGTCGTGCGTGACGAACGGCTGCCCCGCCAAGCCGAGGTTGAGCATCGCCGGCACGACCGTCGGAAGCCCGTCGAGCACACTCCAGTTGGTTTCTTGATCGCCCACCCAGTGGATTTGGGCGACTTCTTGGACACCGGTCCACCCCGAGCGAGCAAACATCACCCAGTCTTCGTCTGGCCGAGCGCCCTCCAGCGCTCTTCGATTGGCGAGTTGCCAGTCGATCGGGAAAGTGTTGCGACGCTCGATCGCGTCGCTTCCGTCCTCGTGAGCGGAGTCGACGGGAACCCATTCGCCGAAGTCCGCCATCCAACCGTCGACGTCATACGTGTCGACCACATTCCTGAGGAGCTCACTGATGAGCTCTACCGTTCCCGGATTGGAGAAGTCCGGGTGGGCGTTACGCTGGGGAATGTTCGGAGCCACGCCATCGATGTAGGTCTCGCCCATTTGGTTCTTGAGAAGCAACCCCATCTGCTCCATGGAATCGAAGCGGGGCGCAAATCGCGCGGGGTCGTCCTCTTCACTCACGCTTGCCGGATCGACGATGAACGGGTTTGCGTAGGTCAGGAATTTGTAACCCGCCTGGTGAATGTCGGCGACGCCGCCAGCGAAATCCGGATACAAGTCCTCGTCCGGCTCCCAGATGTACTGGACTCCAAAGCCGCCATCGGGATTCATGCGAATCCCGCCCCAATCCTGAACCCAAAACGCGGAGGCCGGGATGGACGCAGCCTCCAAGCCACTGACCTCACCGAGCACGTTGGCCCAGCCGCCCTGTGCCGCCATCCAGAGCTTGTACGCCCAGGCAGGGGGCTGCGTGGGTCGCCCGACGAGGTCGCCGAGCTGTCGGATCACATCGAGCGCCGTCGGGCCGTGAAAGACGCGCCACTGCACGGGGGCGCCGCTATTGACCTCGAACCATGCGATCTCTTCATCGGTGGCGCAGAGGTCGACGTCCACCCGCCGAGCGGTGTCAAAAAGCGCCCCGAAGCCCCGCGCATCGATGTAGTAAGGCATCGGAAAATACGTCGTGTGCTCGTTGCCAACCGATGGTGCCGGGCTTCCGTCGCGGCCGTTGCCTTGCTCGTTGACCAACAGCTGGAAAGCCTCTCCGCGTTGGTTGGTCGCGTTGTACTGCTCACCAAAGCCGTGAAACGTGCCGTCCAGATCGCAACGAACGCCCACGGCGATTGAGTCAGCCGGGGGACCGACGAGCTCGAGGCGAAATTCACTGGCTTCGTCGTCGAGGGCATTCGCAGTGAGCGTCGCCGTCCGAGACCCGCTGGCGTTGGCGTACTCGACGCGCGCGCTCGACCCCTCGTTTACCACCGAGCGAACCGACAGGGGATCCGTCGACTCCGTGATTCGCTCGAACACGATTGCACCCACGCCGACGACGCGCTCTGTGAAATTGCGCACGACCGGACCCGTGGCAGCCACGGCGAACGTGCGCTTCCCGTCGACGATGACTTCGACAGCTCCATCGTCTGCTGCGATGATGCGCACATTCCCGTCCGCACCCTCAGAGCTGCTCGTGCACGAAGAGGCCCCAATGGCCAACAAGAAACCGAAACCAACAAGCCAAAATCGCGTCATGCAGTCGCTCCCATCCAAGTTGCGGTTCGATGATTCCCGGATTGGGCCTGAAGGGCAAGCGGACGGATTGGCGCCTCACTGAATGGAGGTGAGATCGATCCGCCCCCACTTGGGTTCCGTGAGGCTACCGACGTATAGCCAGTCGCCAACCTGCTCAGCACTCGTGGACTTCGAAAACTCGGCTCCGTCAGCGTCCTGGAAATTATGGACGACCTTGCCCGTGGCATCGAGCCCCAAGACGAACGGGTGGCGCCTCGGTTTCGGCTGCATCGCTTTGGGGATTCGATAGATCAGCTTGCGCAACCAGGGCTTCGGTCCCGCGTAGTCGAGGAGTGCATTGCGCGGCGCATATAGCGCCAACCAGAACGTTCCGTCTGGGCCGGTCGAGATGCCATCGGGGAAACCTGGAAGGTTGTCGATGAACACTTCGACTTCGCCTGCGCGCGGCCCGCGAACGAAAACCCGTTGGGTGCGATACCGCATGGTTTCGTTCACCAGGACGTACGTATCATCCGGCGAGACGGCGATTCCGTTGGCGAAGACGAGATCGTCCAAGACGACGGCGCACTCGCCCGTCGAGATGTCGTATTTGAGGAGGCGGCCGCTGGGCCTACTCTCGAACACGTCGTTCATCACTTCGTGGTGGTCCCACCTGACTGAGGCATCGGAGAACCAAGCGACGTTCTGCGAATCGACGTCGACGTCGTCGGTGAAGCCGAACGGCTCAGAACCTGCTGCGGTGCACAGAACATCGATCGCGCCGCTTGGGTCGATAGAAAGCAAGCCCTTGACTGCATCCGCAACGATGAGGTTTCCATCATTGTCGAAGTCGAGGCCGAGCGGCCGCCCAGCCGTGTCGGCGAACAACTGAGGATCAGAGCCATCCGCGGCGTAGCGAAGGATTTGCCCATCCTCGAGACCGACGTAGACGCGGCCTTCGGAGTCGACCGCGACGTCCTCGGGCCCGCGTCCGTTCGGCGTCGCGAATAGCTCCATGCCTTGCAGCACGCGGTTTTCCTCGAAGTCGTTTTCGAGCGAAGGCACCGGCGCGGGTTCCCAGGAGATCGGATCAATGGGCACCGGCCAGAGGAAGAGATAAAGCAAGAGCACCAATAACGCGCCGCCCAGCCAGTCAACCACCTTCTTTGCCATCACGCCTCCCAAAACCAGCGAAGACCTTGCACCCGGCTGCCCGCCGGATCGAGCTCGGCGACAAATCCAGCCTCGCGCTTGCGCTCGCCCCATTCGATGGTCGCAAGGCCCGAGACGGTCGGGCCCGATGCGAGAAGATCCCGTACCTCTAGCGACGTGCAGCCTTCGAGGAACTCGCTCACGGAGGCCTTTGCACCGCCCGGCAAGCCGACCGTGGCCCCTGGAGCAAACGAATCCGCCGGGTCGTTGCCTGCCGGCCGCGCGAGCCGCTCGACGCGCTCCTTGCCTGCACGGCCCACGCCCTTCTGCGACGACTTGAAGTACGCCAAGAGCCACTTCGGCCCGAACGCGCGCAGCATGCTCCAGTTCATGACCGCAATGGTTCGTATCCCGAGCGCTCCCTGACTCATCAGGAGGCGGCTGATTCGGTTGAGCTCCCAGTGCGCCTGCATTCGCCTGATCGCGAGGCCGCTGTCGCGCGGAACGATTTCGTAGAGAAGGTTGGCCGGCACTCTCATCTTGAGACCGGTCTTGAGATTCGTCGTGTGGATGTCGACCGCGCGAAAGACATGCATGTCGGAGACGATGTCCTGGCGTGCCACCATTTCGATTCCGCTTGCCGCGATGAATGCCTCGTAGAAACGGCCCAACTCGTCACCCAAGCGACCCGGCCGCCGCCCTTTGTGAGAGGCTGGGGTGCCAACGGGGTCCTCGAGGATCGCGTCGTCGGCGTACAATGCAAGCCAGCGTTCCTTGTCGTGCTGCCCGGCAAGCTCAGGGGATGCCTTGGCCGCGTGGAGGATGGCTTCGCGGTCGTAGGACGATGAGGCTGTTCGAAACGACGGTTGAACCATGGGCGGTGGTTCTACCACAGCTCAGCCCTAATCGCTTTTGTCCGAAGCGCCCATGGGTTCTTCGGCGGGCGGCTCTTCCTTCGGCGGGGCGGCCTTGTTGATGAGCCCCATGACGGTCACCGCGAGCAGGTCCTCGTCCGCCTTGCCCAGCGGGCACAGCTGCCGGCCCAAGTATTCGCATGCTTGGAGGCGCGCCTTGTCCGGGTCCTCGACGTACTTCCCTTCGCGCGTGTACCAGAGGCCCTTCTTAGTCCGCGCGAGCAAGCCATTTGGATACTCCCACTGCCCGAGCGCGCTCTTGGCCCTCGCACCGCTCGGGTAGAACCACTCGCCGCTGCGGCTCTTGGCGCGACGTCCGTTCGGATGGTTGAGCTCGAGATAGCCGCGCACGATGATGCGCCCGTTCGACCAGGTCGTCGTCGGTTGGCGCGTCACGCGATAACCGACATACGGTGCGCAGACCTCCCGCCGAAGCTGCGACAGGTCGCGCCGGTCCTGAACGTCGAGCCCCCGCTTGTAACGGCTTGGTTCTTCGTCGAGCCTCGCGAGGAAGTCCATGATGGTGAGCTCCTCGCAGGTGGGCGACGCCGTCAGAACCCGCTGTGACGAGCCGGTTGCGGTCGCCAGCAGGGCGACCGCGAGCGTCAGCACGATGGGCAGCGACTTAGATCCCATCACGAGACAGGCCGGGCAGCGACTCGCTATTCATCGGACGCTGCATGGCCACGCGGGCCTCGTGCGCTTCGGCGTCGCAAGCGGTTGGCCTCTGCGAAGCGGCCTTCGACCCACTTGATCATCTGCTGATGGGTGCCGTCGATGTCCTTGTCGCCGTTTCGTTGAACGTAGGTTCCGTCAGGCCGCATGTCCCAGGCGCTTCGCTGGTCATCCACGAGAATGTCGAGAACGGTCCGAAGCTCGGCCTGTAGCGCTTCGGGCTCCACCGGGGTCAGCACCTCGACACGGCTCACCAAATTTCGTGTCATGCAATCCGCCGAGCCGATGTAGTACTCCTCCTCGCCGCCATTGCGAAAGTAGACGATCCGCGAATGCTCGAGGAATCGGCCGACAATGCTGACCACGCGAATGTTCTCGGAAAGCCCAGGAACCCCCGGGCGCAGGCGGCAGGAATCGCGCACGATCAGGTCGACGTGAACCCCGGCCTGCGACGCTTCGTAGAGGGCGCGGGTGATGTCGACGTCTTCGAGCGCGTTGGTCTTGATCTGAATGACGCCTTTTTGCCCCTCGCTGACCCGCCGGATCTCGCGCCGAATCTTTTTGAGGAGCGCAGGCTTTAGAAGCTTTGGCGCCGGCAAGAGCTTCTTGTAGCTGCGATTCGGTTTGTAACCAGTGGTCAGATAGTTGAAGAGCTCGGTCGCGTCGCGGCCAATGTCGGGATCGCAGGTGAGAAGGCCGAGGTCGGAGTAGAGCTTCGCTGTCTCCTCGTGATAGTTCCCGGTCCCAAGATGCACGTAGCGGCGCAAACCGTCGTGATCACGTCGGACCACCAAGATGATTTTGCAGTGGGTCTTCAGCCCGACGATCCCGTACGTCACGTGAATGCCGGCCTGTTCGAGCTTGCTCGCCCAGTTGATGTTGGCCTCTTCGTCGAAGCGGGCCTTGAGCTCGACCGCGACCGCGACCTGCTTGCCGTTGAGGGCCGCATTGATGAGATGCTGAATGACACGCGATTTTGAGGAGGTGCGATAGAGCGTCATTTTGATCGCGCGGACTTTGGGATCTTCGCTCGCCTCGCGGAGGAACCGCTCCACCGAGGTTCCAAACGCTTCGTAGGGATGGTGCAGGAGGAGTGCGCCTTGGTCTCGGATAGCGTGAAAAATGTTGCTTCGACCAACGAGGCTAGCCGGGTCAACCGGCCGGTGGTCGGGATCCCGGTGCTCTGGGATGTCGAGGACGGCGAGCTGAAACAAATCGCCGATCCCGAGGAAGCCATCTACCTCGAAGACATCAGCCTGCTCGTCGAGCCCGAGCTCCGCCGCTAAGCGGCCGCGGTGCGTAGAGTCCATGCCACGGGCGATCTGAATCCGAACGATGGGGGCGAACTTTCGCTCCTGGAGCTCCGATTCGATCAACGCCAACAGGTCGTCCGCTTTGTCCTCGTCGCTTTCGACGTCGGCGTTGCGGGTGACCCGAAAGAGCTCGGTGCGCTCGATGACCATTCCGGGAAACAGAAGGTCGAGGTTGTTGGCCATGATCTCTTCGAGCGCGACGAAGGTCATCGAGTCGCCCACTTGAATGAAGCGCGGAACCCCGGAGCCGAGTGGCACCTTCACACGCGCCATCAAGGGAGTCGGGTCGCTCGGGTAGTGCAGCGATACCAACAAGTTCAGTGAAAGATTCGACACGAACGGAAATGGATGCGCCGGGTCCATCGCTTGTGGCGTGACCAGTGGAAAGATGTTTTCGAGGTAGTCGTCTCGAAGCCAGCTCTGATCGGCCTCGGAGAGGGACTCGTAGGACGCGACCTGCACGCCGATCTCGCCGACCTTTTTCTGAAGGTGCACCCAGAGACCTTGTTGTTCGGTGGTCAGGGCGCGGATGACCTCGTGCGACTCCTTGATCTGTTGAATCGGGGTGCGGCCGTCGACTGTGAGCTTGTGAACGCCGGCTGCCACCTGCTGCTTGAGGCCGCCGATGCGCTTCATGAAGAACTCGTCGAGAATCGAACCGGTGATCGCGATGAACTTCACACGCTCGAGTAACGGAGTTCGGCTGTCGTCGGCTTCGTGAAGGACGCGCTTGACGAATGCGAGCCAGGTCAGCTCTCGGTTTAGGTACTGCTCGGGCGCATCGAGATCGATGTCGGTCGATGCCGGCTTCGGCTCTGCGATCGAAGCGCCGGTCGACGGGTGTCCGTTGGTCGTGGAAGGAGTGCTCATGGAAGGGAATCGCTGAATTCCTAGTGTAGCGCGCGATCGTCGCTGCGATCTAGGTGCGAATATGCGCAGGGTCTGGTCATTCCCTGGTTTTTCCGCTAATTCCGGCCCCAGGGGCTCTGCACCGATGGTGAACAAATTGACCGATCAGCTCACCCCGCGCCGGAAGCCCAGTCAGGAACGCTCGCGGGACCGCGTGGAGCGAATCTTGGACGCGACCTCTGCGCTTCTCGGCCGCACGCCGGTGGACAAGATCACGACGGCAGCGATCGCGGAGACGGCGGGCGTGCCGATCGGCTCGGTGTACCAGTACTTCCCCAACAAGCTCGCCGTGCTTGCCGAGCTTGCGCGGCGCGTGATGGAGGAAGTCGATTTGAAGACCGCGAGCCTGATCGCCGAGGATTTCGGCGTTCTTCCTTGGGATCAGGCGATCGATCGGGCCATCGACGCAACGATCGAGGGGTTCGCTGCGCAGCCCGGCTACCTCCAGTTGCTTCTTAGCATTCGTCCGACGCCGGAGTTCCGCGCGATCACCGACGAATCGAACGAACGCATGGCAGCCATGCTTGCGTTTCACCCTGCGCTACAGAAGTTGATACCGGCGGATCGGATTCAGCTCGTTACGCGTGCGGCCATCCAGGCCGCGAATGCTTTGCAGGACTGGGCGCTCTCCGAGGACGATCCGGAATTGAGGAATCGAATCATCATCGAGATGAAAACCCTGTTGAAGGGCTACCTCGCGGTTTACATGGATGAGCCAAGCCCCTAGCGGGGTTAAAGCGCATTGATTTCAACCGCTTGACGAAGAGTCCAGAATTGTGAGATTCGCTCACTTTTCAATGTTCATTTTTGTGTTAGAACGCCGGAATCTCTGGAGGAGGAGACCCGTTTATGAAAGTCAAAGTACTTATCAGCGCAATTCTTGCGTCCATGATCGCCGTCGCAGGCTGCAGCGACGATAGCGGAACCACCGGCACTGGTGGAACCGCAGGAAGCGGCGGCACTGCGGGCAGCGGCGGCGATGGCGGCATGGGCGGCACCCCGGTACCCAAGGGCTGCGACGACATCCCCGACGCGTCCAGCTACATCGTTCCCAATGCGCCGGCTACTGCAACAGATGACTGCGATATGACGCTCAACCCGACGGGTACGAACGACAACGCGCAGATCATCGACGCGCTCGTCGACAACGACTTGACGGACGGAACGCTTTGTCTGGGCGTCGGCACCTGGGACATGGCCGGCACGATCGGCGTTACCGACGACCCGGGGCTCACGATCAAGGGAATCGGCGCTTCGCCCGACGACGTCGTGCTCGACTACGCCGATGCAAGCGGCGATTGCCGTGGCACCAAGGGCATCAACGTGGGTGTCGACAACGTCACCATCGAGAACCTCTGGGTCAAGAACACCTGCGAAAACGGGGTCGAGCAGCGCGATACCGACGGCTCGGTCTTCCGCAAAGTGCGTGTCAGCTGGGACGACCGTTGCGACCGCCCAGCGGCACCTGCGAACTGTGACGCAACGTGCGGGAGCACAGAGGACTGCGCCGACGACCGCCTGGTCTGCGACACCGTGTTCACCGCGCAAGCCGAGGGCACGTGCATCGGCAACATGACCTTGAACGGGGCCTATGGGATCTACCCCACCGACTGCCAGAACACGCTCGTCGAGTACAGCCAGGTTCAAGGCGCCTCCGATGCCGGCATCTACATTGGCAAGTGCACCGGTGGCTCGGTCGAGAACAACATCGTAAATGAAAACGTGGCCGGCCTCGAGGTCGAGAACTGCGTCGGCGTCGATGCTTCGAACAACTCGGCCTTTGACAACGTGGGCGGCCTTTTCGCCCTGCAGCAGGATATCTCGGGGGACATGCAGTCCAACACCGACGTGCGCCTGTTCGATAACGAGACCTACTGCAACAACCATCCGAACTTCGCGAAGCCGGGCAGCGCGGTTGCGGGCATTCCGGTCGGCACCGGCTTGCTCAGCTTCGCAGGCGACGGCGTCGAGATCTTCGGCAATCAGATCACCGACAACCAGACGCTTGGCATCGGTATGGCGAGCAACATTCTCAACTGCCAGGTCGCCGGCTCGGACTGTCCGCCCTACACGGCAGGCTACGATCCCTTCGTGAAGCAAAACTACATTCACGACAACGTGTTCACGAACAACGGAACCGATCCGCTTGGCGACTTCGGGACGCTTTTCAAGATCCTCGGTTTCGGCAGCGTCGGCCGCCCGCCCGTGCCGAACATCGTCTGGGACGGATATCTCGAAAACCCGAGCGACGTTGGGCTGTGCCTTGGCACGGACGCAGCAGCCGCGGCCACGGTCTTGGTCATCGGGGATGTTTGCCAGGACCCGATCAACCCGTCCTTCGAGGACTACATCACGTGCGCGCAGGACAACGCCTCGACCGACCAAACCCCGTTCCTCTGCGTCCCCTAGGTCACGCGGATCAAGCTCAAAAGGTAACGCCCCATGAAGATGCTTAGCTTTGGTTTCCTTCTCCTCATCTCGATCGCCGTAGGCTGCGGGAGCGATAGCGGCAGTAGCGGCACGGCCGGTGCCGGTGGAAGCGCCGGTGCCGGTGGAAGCGCCGGTGCCGGCGGTGAGGGCGGCGCTGGAGGCCAAGGTGGCGCCGGTGGCATGGCCGGCGCTGGCGGCGAGGGTGGCGCGGGTGGCATGGCCGGCGCTGGCGGTGCCGGCGGCATCGGGGGCTCCGGCGGAACCTCGGGCCCGCCTCAGCTCCTGTCCGAATGGGGCCTTTTCAAGAGCATTCCCGATCAGATTCCGGAAGACGGGCTGATTCCTTACGAAGTCACGGCGCCGCTTTTCACCGACGATGCAGCGAAGTTCCGCTGGGTGCAGGTACCGGATGGCGAGCAGCTCGTCTACTCCGACACCGAGCGCTGGCTGAACCCGGCTGGGACGATCTATGTCAAGACCTTCGCCTACCCGGTCGACGCCCGCTCGCCTGAGCTCGGATATCAACTCATCGAAACGCGCTTGCTGGTGTTCGGCGAAGACAAAGTCGACACCTGGACGTACGTCTATCCGGAAGGTGACAACAACGACGCGGAGCGCATCAACTTTGGCCCGGTGCTCGACGTGAGTTGGACGAACGTCCTGGGCGAAACCATTTCGCTCGACTACGAGGTGCCGAGCGTACCGCAGTGCAAGGAGTGCCACAGCGTCGCGGGACGCTCACTTGGGCCTTCGAGCGGAATGTTCAACCGCGACAATGACTACGGCCCCGGAATCGGCGTGCTGAACCAGATCGACTACATGAACGGTCTCGGGATGTTCGACGCGGAGCCTCCCCCGGTCGGAGAGAGGACGACCTACGTGTCGGACCCCGCCATCGCAACCGAGGCGGGCCTCCATGACCGTGCGCGCTCGTACTTCGACTCGAACTGCGCACATTGCCATGCGCCGGCACCGTACGGGGAGGTCTCCGACAAGGGCCTCCACCTCGATTACCAGAGCATGGATCCGGATACGGGCACGAGCTTCTTCACCTGGGGCGTCTGCAAGCCGCATTCGTCCGGAGGCAACGGAGTCGACTGCGAACAGCCCCTGGACGTCGTTCCAGGCGATCCGAGCTCGTCGTTCTTGCTCTGTCGTATGGAATCGATCGCCGCGGGCGAGCGGATGGCGCCCGTGGGTAGGACCATCGTCCATGCCCAAGGCGTGGAGCTGATACGCGAGTGGATCCAAGAGCTGCCGAACTTGTTCGTGGGTGTCACGCCTGGCTGCCCTCAGCAGTGACCGATGCTGCGCCTCCTCTGCTCGGCCCTCGGTCTCTTGGCGCTCGTGGCCGCGTGCGGCGACGCGGCTGAACCACTGAGTGACGCTGGTGGATTCGGGGGTTCGGGCGGCGCACCGGACACGGCGCCGCCCCTTCCCTGGCCGGCGACCGAGTTCCCCGCGCTCCCCAAGATCGCTGAGGAAGCTCCGGAGGCACGAATCCGGCTCGGCAACCTGCTGTTCTACGACCCGATTCTTTCCGTGGATCGAGTCACCGCCTGCGCGACCTGCCACAGCGAGTTCTGGGGCATGAGCGACGCTCTGCCGGTTGCCGTGGGCAACGGCGCGGGTCCGCTCGCCGGGCCCGGCCGCGAGGGACCGAACACGCTTCGCCGCAACTCACCGGCGCTCTTCAACCTCGCCTTTCGTGAGAGCCTTTTCTGGGACGGCCGAAGCGAATCGCTGGAGGCGCAGGCGATTACGCCTTTGCTCGCGGCGGACGAGCTCAATGTGGACCCAGAGGTCGCCGTCGCCGAGCTCATGGTCATTCCCGAATATGCCGACCTCTTTACCGAGGCGTTCCCGGACAATCCAGAGGTCTCGGTGGCCAATCTAGCCTCGGCGCTCGCTGCCTTTCAGCGGACGATGGTCTCGGACCGTTCGCTGTACGACGCCTATGTGGGTGGACATCTGGCGACGCTCAGCGAGGAGCTCGTCGAGGGGATGTTCCTCTTCGCCGAGATGGGGTGCAACGACTGTCACAGCCCACCGCTCTTCGAGTCCGAGACCTTTGCAGACCGCAACGTCCCCGAAGTCGAAGGCATCATCGACGAAGGGCGGGCCGAAGTCACCGGGCGCGGAGAAGACGTCGGCAAATTCCGAACCCCGACGCTACGAAACAGCTTCGAAAGCGAACCCTATTTCCACAACGGCTCGGTGAAGCGACTGGAAGACGCGGTCCGTCACGAGCTCGAGCAAAGCCGCATCTCATTTGACGAAGAGGATGTCCGGCTGATCGAGCTCTTCATCAGCAAGGGTCTGCGTGACGACAGCCGCAGTGCCGAGCGCCCCCGGACGGTGCCCAGCGGCTTGCCAACGCCGCTCGACGGGCCGATCTTTCCCGGCCGCTAGCTTGAGCAAGCCGCCTGCTCAATCGACCAGCAACCGGCTCTCGCGCGTGAAGTCATCGTCCTCGATGAGGTCGATGCGGCTTCGGGCGAAGCGGCGGGCAGCAGCCAAGGCGCGCTCGCCCTTGCCTTGATCGAGGCACCACTGCGCGTGGTGGCCGAGCAGCGCGAGCTCGGTCGCGCGACCCAGCGTCATCGCAAAGCGTCGGGCGCCGGCTTCGAGCAGGTCGCGTTCCGAGAGGGTGGCCTCGAGCCAGCGGCCTGCGTGCTGAACGGCAGCCTGACTGCGTTCAATGGCGGCCTGCAAGCGCGGATCGGTCGTCGCTTCGAGTCGATCGTGAATCTCGCGGACGTACGCGCCCCAAACGCCATCTTGCTTGAGCGCGCGAAGGGTATCGAGCGAGAGGACATTGGTCGTCCCTTCCCAGATTGGAAGCACCTGCGCGTCGGCGAGGAGCCTTGGGAGGCCGGTGTCGTTGACGTAGCCGGCGCCGCCAAAGGATTCAAGCGCCTCGGAAGCCACCGCAACGGCTTGTTTTCCGGTCGTGAGCTTTCCGATCGGGGTCAGCAGGCGGCTCAGAAGCTGCTCGGCTTTGCTCGCGTCCCCGGATTCGATGCGGCCAAGGAGCTCGACGACACGAAACGCGAGCAGGAACGCACCCTGCGTTTCGGCGATCATGTCCGCCATGGTGTCAACGTGAAGTGGTTTGTCGATCAGGGAAGCGCCAAACGCCTGGCGTTTGTTCGCGTAGTCGCGGGTCAGGGCAACGGCGCGCTGCATACCTAGAACCGCCGCAACCGCGTTCCACGTGCGTGTGACGTTCAACATTGGCGTGATGTTGCGGACTCCGCTTTCGAGCCCAGCGACCGGAATCGCCTCGACTCCGTCGAGAGTGATCTCCGCGGTCGGGAGCTTGCGCGTCCCGAATTTGTCTTTGAGCCGATTGATGTGGAGGTTTTGGAGCTTCCCATCTTCGTCGCGAAGCTCGAGGTAGAACATCGCCAAGCCGCGACCGCCCGGCGGGTTTCCCTCCGGCCGCGCCAGAGTGAGCGCCATGTCGGCCGTCGTCGCCGAGGTGAACCATTTGGTGCCGTAGAGGCGCCAGCGGTCGCCGTCGCGCCGCGCAATCGTTTCGGTCTGCCCGACATCGGAGCCACCGATGCGCTCGGTCATCCATTGACCGGACGTCCACATCGTGGCCGGGTCGCGCGACAGGAGCCGCGGAAGCGCGTGATCGATGAGCGCCTGATTTCCCGAATCGAGCAGCGTCCGCGCTGCGCCGTCGGTCATCGCCAACGGGCAACTGTAGGTGTCGAGTGAGGCCTGCACGACGTAGTTCAAGATGTGCTGGTGGACGCGCGCGTAGAGTCCGAGCTCCGCGTCATAGCCAGCGGACACCAAGCCGTGTTCGGCGCAAAGGACCTGCGCCCGCTTCCAGACCTTGGTGACCTCGACCTCGTCGACCCGATTGCCCCAGGCATCCCAAACCCGGTGAACCGGTTCGTTCTCGAGATCGGCCAGCGAGAGTCGGTAGAGCTCGCCACCGTTGAGCGCGCCGAGCTCGCGGTACTCCGGCTCGAAGCGCTCAAGAAGCTCCGCTGGGAGGGTTCGCTCCAGGTACTCGTGGAGAAGCGGGTCAGAATCGTATTGATTTCCAAGGCTTGGGGGGGCTTGCTCAAAGGGCATACATTACTCAACTTGGCAGAAACTGACGATCTTCGAAATCATCATACGCCGGCTGTCGTGGCCCGTCAATCCTCAAACAGGCTCGACAGCGCGGAGCGGTGCTAGAGAAGGTGCATGATCCCGATCAAGGTCGCGACCGCGTCGTTGAATCAGACGCCCCTCGACTGGGGCGGCAACCAGCGGCGCATCGAGGCGGTCTTGCGGCAAGCACACCTCGAAGGCGCGGCGCTGCTCGTGCTGCCCGAGCTCTGCACGACGGGCTACGGCTGCGAAGATGCGTTTCTTGGTCCGGACGTTGCGAATCGCGCTTGGTCGATGCTGATGGAGCTGCTTCCGCAAACCAAGGGGATGGTCGTGAGCATCGGGATGCCCGTGCGTCGCAGAGGTGGTCTTTACAACACGGCCTGCGTCGTGGCGGACGGTCACATTGCAGGCTTTGCTGCCAAAGAACATCTGGCCGGCGAGGGGCTTCACTACGAGCCGCGGTGGTTCAAACCTTGGCCCAACCATCAAGTCGTCGAGCTCGAGCGCGACGGAAAGAGCTACCCTTTTGGCGACGTCTTCTTCGATTTCTCGGGTGTGCGCGTTGGCTTCGAGATTTGCGAAGACGCATGGGTTGCGCAACGCCGAGGAGCGATCGACGGCCATGCGATGGACATCATCGTGAACCCGAGCGCGAGTCACTTCGCCTTTGGCAAGCACGAGGTGCGCGAACGGCTCGTGCTCGAAGGCTCACGCTCGATGGCGGTGAGCTATCTTTACGCCAACCTGCTTGGCAACGAGGCCGGCCGAGTGATCTACGACGGCGGCTGCTACATCGCACAGAACGGCAAGATGTTGGCCCGATCGCAGCGGCTCACCTTCGACGATTCGGTCTTGACGACTGCGGTCATCGACGTCGAAGCGTCTCAAACCGAACAGGTCCGGACCACGAGCTTTCAGGCGGATCGAACCGACCCGGGCGCCAACAGAATTAGCGTGGACTTCGAGTTTCCACCCGCAAAGATGGAGCGCAGCGAGCCCAGCTCACCCAAATGGGAAGCCAGCGCCGACCACAAAGAAGAGGAATTCACCCGCGCGCTCACGCTCGCCCTTTTCGACTATCTTCGAAAGAGCCACTCGCGGGGTTTCGTGCTTAGCATCAGTGGAGGCGCCGACTCCGCAGCGGCGGCTTGCCTCGTCTCGCTCATGGTCGACCGGGCAATTGCAGAGCTGGGCGCCGAACGATTTGCGGAAAAGATCGGCATGAACGCCGAGGCCAGCGTTCGCGACTGGGTGCATAAGCTCCTGTGCTGCGCCTACCAACCGACCGAGAACAGCGGAGAGGTTACGCGCAACGCCGCCACGGCCGTGGCCGAGGCGATTGGAGCCACATTCTACATCCTCGACGTGCAGCACATCGTCGACGCCTACGAGACCCTGATTTCCGAAGCCGTCGCGCGTCCCCTGACCTGGGAAGAAGACGACATCACGCTCCAGAACATCCAGGCGCGCGCGCGTGGTCCGAGCGTCTGGATGCTGGCCAACATGCGGGGCGCATTGCTCCTGTCGACGAGCAATCGCTCCGAAGCGGCGGTCGGTTACGCGACGATGGACGGCGATACCTGTGGAGGCCTCAGTCCGATTGCCGGAATTGACAAGGCCTTCCTCCGTCAGTGGCTCTTCTGGCTCGAGCACAACGGCCCCGAGGGCATGCATCCGATTCCGGCACTCCATGCGGTCAACGTGCAAACGCCGACCGCCGAGCTCCGCCCCAAGGGCAGCGACCAAACCGATGAAGGCGATTTGATGCCCTACCCGGTGCTCGACGTCATCGAACGGCTCGCGATCGGAGACAAGCTGCCACCCGCCGACTGCCTGGAGATTCTGGGAAGCGAATTCTCGGACTACGACGAGGACACTCTCCGTGGCTGGGTGACGCGCTTCTTTCGGCTCTGGTCGCGCAACCAGTGGAAGCGGGAGCGCTACGCGCCTTCGTTTCACGTCGACGACAAGAACCTCGACCCGAAGACCTGGTGCCGCTTTCCAATCTTATCGGGTGGTTTCGAGCGAGAGCTATCCGAGCTCTGAGCGCACCAGCTCGGCCATGCGCTCAATTTCCTCGACCACGATGTCGGGGCGCTCCATCGCCATGAAGTGCGTGACGTCTTCGAGGACCAAGAGGCGTGTCTCCGGCCGGCATCGCATGAACGCCTCGCGCGACTCCCGGGTGAACGGCGGGCCGCTGTGCTCGCGCGCAAACAAGGTGATCGGGCAGTGTACTTTACGGAGCGCGCGATACGGGTTGACCGTCGCCATCGCGAAGGTCTTGCTCTCCCAGGCGCGCTCACAGCTCAGGCGAACCGTCCCGTCGTCGTTGTCCACTGTCCCCCCTTCGACATAGCTCTCAATCCATTTGCGAGGCCAGGTTCGAAACGGGCCTTTGCCGACGTAGTTCTCGACGGCAGCAGCTTTCGACGGAAACTCCATACGCCGGCGCGCGGCCATCTGCGCGATGGGAACGATGCGGTCCGCCCGCCCGAACGTGCGAGCCAAGGCCAGCGTCGCGATCTGACCTGGAGGCACGATGACGGGGTCGATGAGCACCAAGCCGCGGACCAGATCGGGCCGCGTCGCAGCAAGCTCCATGCTGACGGTCGCGCCCATCGAGTGCCCGGCGAGAATCAGAGGCTGCGGTAGGGTGCTCGCAAACGCTTCGAGATCGTCGCGGTAGGGCCGCCAGGATCGGAGCTTCCTCGGATCCGCACTCGCTTTGGACAGGCCGTGTCCTCTCGCATCCATCAGGTACAGCCCGATCGCAGGGTCGACCTTTGCAAGCAGGCTACTGTAGGTCTCCGCGTTGAACCCCGTCGCATGGGCGAAGTGGACGGTGACGTTCTCCGCACCGCTCGCTTCGCGGTGGAGCACGCTGAAGTCTCCAAAATGTTCGCGTCGAACGGCCGGCACAGCTACCGCGGGGAGATCCTCTTGAACACGCGGGCCACGATGCCGTCGGTCGTTGCCGGCATTAGACGCTTCAAGGCGTCGGCCACCCGCGCTTCTTTCGTGATCAACACCCTCGGCGAGTTGTACTCGATGGCCTTGACGATCCGCGCGGCGACGACGTCGGGCGTCGTGCCAAGCCGATCGAAAAGCTCTTGGGTCGTGTTCCGGAGCTCTTGGTGCGTGTCGGTCACCAAGCGAGCGTTTTGAATGATGTTGGTTTTGATCGCGCCGGGATGGACCGAGGTGACGCCCACGTGGTCGTCGGCCAGTTCCGCCCTCAAGGACTCGCTGAAACCCCGGACCGCAAACTTGCTTGCCACGTAGCTGGTCTGAAGCGGCGGCGCGATGATGCCGAACACGCTCGACAGGTTGACGATGTGGCCCTCGCCGCCCGCCTTGAGGTGAGGCAGAAAGAACTTGCAGCCGTAGATCACGCCCCAGAGGTTCACGCCGAGGATCCATTCGAGGTCTTCGACGCTGTGCTCTTCGAAGGACGCGTAGACCGTGACGCCGGCGTTGTTGATGAGGATGTTGGCTGCGCCGTGCCCACCCACGACGGCGGATGCGAAGGCCTCCATCTGTGCCTTGTCGGAGACGTCGACGCGATGCGCGGTCACGGTGGCACCGCCGACCTCGAGCTCATGCCGCACAGCTTCCAGTGCGGCCTCGTTCACATCGCAAATCGCAAGCCGGCACCCTTTGGCTGCCAAGGCGAGCGCCGTTTCTCGCCCAATGCCGTGCCCCGCTCCCGTCACCACAGCAACTTTTCCATCGAGATCGCGCATCTGCTCTCCGAGCCGGACCGTACAAGCCCAGATTCGGCACGCAAGTCCAGCCATGGTATCGTCTCATGCAAGCGGCGTGGTGGATTACGCCGATGGGGGGTGAACATGCGAGTTTTTGTGATTCTCTTGTTGAGCGGGGCGCTCGGCGTACTGGGCTGCGAGACCGAGAGCGACGGCGGCGAAGGCGGTTCCGGCGGTTCCGCTGGAACCGGAGGCTCAGCTGGTGCCGGCGGGATGGCGGGTAGCGGTGGCATGGCCGGCAGCGGCGGCATGGGCGGCGAAGCCGGCATGGGCGGAATGGGGGTGCCCACCTCAGCCCAGTTCTGCGACGATTTTGAAGGACTCTGCGACTACAATGTAGGAGACAACTTCGGCGATCGCCCCGATTGCCTCGGGGGTTACGAAGGATTCAGCACGCTTCGCAAGGAGTGCGTGGTCACGCACCTAGGCTTGGCGTCCGACGCCGCGCCAGGACCCGACCGAGAGCTGCACTGCGGTCACGCTTCGGGCAACCCACCGTGCGGGAGCCAGTAGGCTCACACCCGCACTGGTGGCTGCACCGACCCGGACACTGAAAGGGTCCGGGTCGGCTCGCTCCCACCGCGAAGAGCACGACTACCAGAGACCGCGAAAGATGCGCTGAGAAGGTTCCTTTTTCCAGACCACGTATCTGTTATGCTCCCGCGTCTTCATGCCCGGCAGGAGCAAATACAGCGCTGAGGTCGTCGTCATTGGCGCGGGTCTCGCAGGGATGGTGACGGCACTGGAGCTGCTCGATGCGGGCAAGCGGGTCGTCATGTTGGACGCGGCGTCACGGGATCGCATCGGCGGGCTCGCCACGTGGTCCTTCGGCGGCATTTTCTTCGTCGACTCCCCCGAACAACGAAAGAACGGCATTAAGGACTCGGTCGACCTGGCCATGCGCGATTGGGTTCGCTACGGCGAGCTCGACCCAAACGACATCTGGCCGTATCGCTGGGCAGAAGCCTACGTCCATCGTTGTACCGAAGAGGTCCGTGACTGGCTCGCGGAACGTGGCGTGAGCTTCTTTCGGGCGGTGAACTGGACCGAGCGCGGCTACTTCGTGCCGGGAAATTCGGTGCCGAGGTTCCACATCGTCTGGGGTACGGGCGAAGGGATCGTGCTGCCGCTAATTCCGAGGCTCGAGGCGCACGAAAAGGCCGGGCTGCTCGAGCTCCACTTCGATCACAAGGTCGACGGCTTGACCCGGGAGCGTGGCCAAGTCGTGGGGTGCCACGGCACGCACGGCGCCGGCTCGTTCGAAGCGCTGGGCGACGCCATCGTCATCGCGGCGGGTGGCATCGCCGGCAACCACGACAAGGTTCGCGAGGTTTGGCCGAGAGATCAATGGGGCGAACCGCCGGAACCGATGCTCAACGGCTCGATTCCCGAAGCCGATGGGAAGCTCCTCGAACGCGTCGCGGAGCTCGGAGGCAATGTGACGCACCTCGAAAAGATGTGGAACTACGCGGCGGGCGTTCGGCACTGGGAACCGCTCTTCCCCAACCACGGCTTGAGCATGGTTCCGGGGAAGTCGGCGCTCTGGCTCAACTACGAGGGCCGGCGTTTCGTCGATCCGCCGCTCGTCGGTTCCTACGACACGCTTTTGCTGGTCGACCGCATCTGCCAAGAAAAGAAGAAGTACTCCTGGCAGGTGATGAACCGCAAGATCGCCAACAAAGAGTTTGCGATCTCCGGCGCTGAGTTCAACCAGGCCGTCCGCGAAAAGAAGATGATGGCCTTCATCGTGCGCCTCCTGCAGGGAAACGGCGAACAGGTCCAGGAGTTCATCGACCACTGCCCAGATTTCGTCACCGCTGGGAGCGTGCCCGAGCTCGCCAACAAGATGAACGCCCTAGCCGGCAGCAAAGACGTCGACGCCCAACTGCTGGAACGAGAAATCTCCGACTACGACGCCAACATCGCGCGGGGCTCCAAGTTTCAGAACGATGACCAACTTCGCCGAATCGCGCACGTCCGTCAGTACCTCGGTGACCGGCTTCGAACCTGCAATATGTCGCCGATCCTCGACCCCGACGCCATGCCCTTGATCGCCATTCGCACGCAGATCCTCACGCGCAAGAGTTTGGGCGGGATTCAAGTCGACCTCGAGGCGAAGGTTCTCGACACGCACGGCAACGCCATCCCCAATCTGTTCGCGGTCGGCGAGGCCTGCGGCTTCGGCGGTGGTGGCATGCACGGAAAGCGCGCGCTCGAAGGTTCGTTCCTCGGGGGCTGCGTGTATTCGGGACGCGTTGCGGCGCGCGCGATCCACAGCGGCAAAGGTGTGAGGTAACCCATGAAGCAAAGCGGTGCATGGTTGACGGCGCGAGCGCTCGAGAACATCGGTGTGAAATACACGTTCGGCATCCCCGGGGTTCACAACACCGAAATCTACGACCAGCTCAACCGCAGCGAGCTGATCACCCCTGTCCTGGTGACCCACGAACAGGGCGCGAGCTTCATGGGCGAGGCATTCAGTCGTGTCAGTGACAGTATCGGCTGCCTGCTGGTCGTACCCGCGGCAGGCATGACCCACGCGATGAGCGGCATCGGCGAAGCCTACCTCGACGGCGTTCCGCTGCTCGTCATCTCCGGTGGCATTCGGCGCGACTCTGGCCGCCACTACCAGCTCCATCAGCTCGACCAGCAACGCGTTCTCGACGGCATCACCAAGGCGGCGTTCCTCGTCGACAAGCACGAAGATGTCGTTTCGACGATCTATCAAGCTTACGAAATCGCGACCTCGGGTCTACCGGGCCCCGTATTCGTCGAAATCGCCGGCGACGTGCAGATGTTCACGGCAGAGGTCCACGAAGTCCCAAAGTTCGTGCCTAGGTACCGACCGCCTGCGCCAGACCCATCCTTGATCAAGCGCGCGGTCGAGCTGCTGGGCGCCGCAAAGCAGCCCGGCCTCTATCTCGGCTGGGGGGCGCGCGAAGCGACGAAGTGGAGCACCGAGGTTGCCGAGCTTCTGGGCACGCCCGTCTCGACGACGCTTCAGGGGATCAGCGTCTTTCCGCACGACCACCCGCTGCACGCGGGCTTTGGCTTCGGTCCGTCAGCTGTGCCGGCGGCGCGCAAGGCCTTTGAGAGCGTCGATTGCCTCCTCGCGGTGGGGGTCCGTTTCGCAGAGCTCGCCACTGGCAGCTACGGCATGCCGATTCCGGAGAAGCTGATCCACGCCGACATCGACCCCGAGGTCTTCAACAAGAACTACCCAGCCGCCGTCGCGATCGAGTCGGATGCAGAGCTGTTCATGATGGCGCTACTCGAGGCGCTGAAAAAGGAACAGGTGCGCCCACCGGATCGGAGCGAGCTCACGCGGCGCATCAAGCGAGAGAAAGAAGCGTTCTTCGAGAGTTGGACCAGAAAGATCAACGACGAGAGCGTCAGTCCGGGCATCTTCTTTCGGCAGCTTCGAAAAAAGCTCGATCGTGACGCCTACGTCGTGGTCGACGACGGAAATCACACCTTCCTGACCGCCGAGCAGTTCCCGGTCTACGAGTCGAAGCACCTGATTTCGCCGACCGATTTCAACTGCATGGGCTACTGCGTGCCCGGCACCATCGGCGTGAAGCTCTCCCACCCCGACAAGCAGGTCTGCGCCATCGTCGGCGACGGCGCCTTCATGATGACCGCGCTAGAGATCTTGACCGCCACGATGAATGAGCTCGGAGCCGTCTTTTTCGTCTTCCACGACGGCGAGCTCGCCCAGATTTCTCAGTTCCAGGCGATACCTTTGAAGGACAAGACCTGCACCATCACCGGCGATTTGCAGATCGAGGGCGTAGCAATTGCCACCGGTGCGGCATACGTAAAGATGGAGAACGACATGGCGGTCGATCGAGCCCTCGACGAGGCACTCGCGACCGCTGCAACAGGGCGACCGGTGATCGTCGACGTAAACATCGATTACTCGCGAAAGAGCGCATTCACGCAGGGTGTGGTCAAGGTGAACCTCGGCCGCTTCCCTTTGCGTCAAAAGGTCCGATACATTGGGCGCGCGCTGAAACGCCATACCATCGGATGAGGGGGCCTATGCTGAATCGTGCAATTCCAATTTCTTCTTTGATCGCTCTCGGCGGTCTTCTTGGCGGTCTGCTGGGCGGACTGCCCGCGGCATCGGCGGACCGGGCGCCCGAGCGGCCGAACACTCCCAAGAACATCGACCAGACGCCGCCGCTGGTTCCGATTCCCAACGCCCGCGTCACCAAGAACGGCCTGCTCGTTGGAGGCCAGCCCACCCCCGATCAGCTCAAGGCGATCGAAGAAGCCGGGTACCGCACCGTGATCACGCTGCGCGCGGAAAGCGAAACGGGCGATGAGGGTGAGCAGGCTACCGTCGAGCGCCTGGGGATGAAATTCGTGTCCATCCCAGTCCCGGGCCCGTCTGGGCTGACCGAATCAAACGCACGCACGCTCGCCAAAGCGCTGGGGGAGCAGGATGCGCTGCCCGCGGTCGTCCATTGCAAATCGGGCCAACGGGCGAGCGCCTTGCTCGGCTTGAAGGCCTTCGTGGTCGACCGCGTCAGCGCTGCAGCAGCCATGGATCTCGCCAAGAGCCTTGGCCTGACCAAGCTCGAGGCAGCGCTCCGTGAGCGAATCACTGAGATCTGCAAAGCCGACAAGTCGCGAAATTGCGAGGACCTGCGATGAGCGACAAACCCAAGGCACTGGTGCTGCTCACACAGGGCAGCGAGGAAATGGAAGCCGTCATCAGCATCGATGTGCTGCGCCGCGGCGGAATCGAGGTCACGGTGGCAGGGGTCGAAGGCGCCGTGCCGATTCGCTGCAGCCGTGGTGTGACGATCACGCCGGACGTCGGGCTCGATAGCGTCGACGGTGAATTCGACGTGCTGGTTCTCCCGGGCGGGGCGGAAGGCGCGCAACGCTTGGCAGCCTCTTCAAAGGTTGGAGAGCTTCTTCGCCAGCAAGAGCAAGGCGGGCGCTGGGTCGCTGCGATTTGCGCCGCGCCGATCGCGCTTCAGGCACACGGTGTCTTTCAGCATCATCAGCTCACCAGCCATCCGAGCGTGAAGAGCCAACTCGAAAGCTGGGGAGACTACAGCGAGCATCCGGTGGTCGCCGATCGCAAGCTGATCACGAGCCGAGGCCCAGGTACGGCGTTCCCGTTTGCCCTGCGGATCGTAGGCACGCTCACCAGCGCACAGCGTATGGTCGAAGTGCGCGCGCCGATGATGTTCCCGGTGCAGGTTTCCTAGCCAGCTGGTTCGGGTGGCTTCGTCACGCGCGGCCGAACGGAAACATTCGATCGAGCCACGTAAGAAAGCAGCTTCTGGATGGACGTCCCCGCCAAGAAGCCAGGGGCCGTTGGCGTCCGGTCGGGCTCTGGAACCGGTAGCGTCGCAACCAGGGCGCCGTCTCCTGCATGGCGAAACGTCACCTCGGGGCTCAGCGATTCGATCATGCGCTTCGATGCCTTGTTTTCCGCCAGCAACTCGGTGATGAACCAGCGAACGTCTCGCTCCCAGGCGGCTTCAATCAGGCGCTGCAAGAGAATCGAGCCCAGACCTTGTCCGTGGAACTCGTCCAGGACGGTGACCGCGGGCTCGGCCGTGTCCGGCTGATCCATCAAGCGCACGAACCGCGCGCTGCCTATGCCCTGGTCTGTGGACACGAAGCGACGACGAATCGCCCCCATTGCGAAATGGTTCACGCCGTCCACGTTGGTCAGGTACTCGAGCTCCCCCTCGGTCAGCCTGGATTTCGGCGACATGAAACGTGCATAGCGAGAATCGGGCGACAAGTGCTCGAAGCCTTCGCGAAGCATCTGTTTGTCCGACGGTCGCATGAGACGCAGCTGGACCCGCTGCCCATCGGTGAGATGAACGGTTTCTTCGTACGAGCCGTCGTACCGATAGCCCTGCCTTTGACCCCCCATGGCAGGAGGCAGCCTAGGCACGATCGAGGGCGCGGACAACCGCATCCATCGCCGCAGCCGCCCCGGTGCGAAGTCGGTGGTTTACGAGGTGTGAAACTTCGCTCGTGCCGGGGTTAATTTCGACGGTCAGTGCGCCGCGGCGCCGGGCATCGACCACCGGCTCGGCGATGTACGGAAACACGCTGGTAGTCCCGATGGAAAACACGGCATCGAACCCACGCATCAACTGCTCCTGCAGGATGCGCGCACGATCCAAGGGCAACATTTCGCCAAACAAGACCACTTCGGGCCTGACCAAAGACGCACACTCGGGGCAGGCGGGCGGAATGTCGAGACCTACGTAGCTCCGCACCCGCCAACGGTGACCGCAGTGCGTACACAATAGGCGATGCACGTCGCCGTGGATGTCGATGACCTGCGCGCTGCCCGCCGCATGATGCAAACCGTCGACATTTTGGGTCAGCGTCCAGACCCGATCGAACCGCTGCTCGAGCTCGGCAATGACGTGATGCGCCCGATTGGGGCCGGCATCGCGGCACGAGCTTTCGATTTGGTGGATGTACTTCCAGGTGAGCGCCGGATCACGCTGGAACATCGCCCCGGACAGCGCGGCCTCGATGGGAATGCCGTCGTCGGTTTCCTCCTGCTCGTAGAGACCTCCGATCCCGCGATAGGTCGGCAAGCCCGAGTCGGCCGAAATGCCGGCTCCCGTGATGAACAGGACGCTTCGGCTGCCTCGAAGCCGCTTGGCGATCTCGGAGATCTGCCGCTCGTCCATCGAGCTTGGTTATCGTATTATCGACGGATCGCCAAGCGGAGGGGCCCCCGCACTGGCGCTGTGGCGCGAGCTCCCTATGTATTTGCTATGTTCTTCAACTCCGAGAAGAAGCTCCGAATGCCCACAGCCGAGCAGGCCCTGCCGGGACGGGACACGAACATGCCGGTCGCGGCCCGTCATTTCGTCCTCGATGCTCCGCTCGAAGGCCCCTTCCCCGACGACACGCAGATGGCGATGTTCGGCCTTGGATGCTTTTGGGGAGCCGAGCGAAAGTTTTGGGAATCCAAAGGGGTCTTCACGACCGCGGTAGGCTACGCCGCAGGCCAGACTCCCAATCCGACCTACGAAGAGGTGTGCTCCGGCCTTACCGGTCACAATGAGGTCGTCCTGGTCGTCTATCGGCCGGCGGAAGTGAGTTACGAGGAGCTTCTCAAGCTGTTCTGGGAGAGCCACGACCCGACTCAGGGCATGCGACAGGGCGGCGACCGGGGAACCCAATATCGTTCTGGTGTCTATTGCTTTGATGACGTGCAGCGCCAAACGGCGACCGAATCGATGCAACGCTACCAGCGTGCACTCGAGGATGCCGGATACGGGCGCATCACGACCGAGATCATCGAAGCGCCGCCCTTCTACTATGCGGAGGACTACCACCAGCAATACCTCGCAAAGAACCCGGCCGGGTACTGCGGCCTGGGCGGCACCGGTGTAGGATGCCCCACGAAGCTCGTGGCGATTTGAGACCCACCAGCTAAGAGACGGATTTCACCTGGTTATATGTGCATCATCCAGGTGCTTTTTGGTTGACCTATCAGCGGGCTTTCCATGTATCCTGCGCCGACCCCCTGGGCCGCAAGTTGGGTGGAGGAGCCCCCGTAATGAAGCACAAACTACTGATGGCATGCCTCGTGACCGGCGTGCTGACGCCCGCGCTCGCAAGCGCCAATCCCGAACCAACGGCCTATGACTCCCGGAGCATTGCCATGGGTCTCACCGGGGTGACCTACCTCGACAGGGCCTCGGCGCTCGTGCTCAACCCCGCCAACCTCGAAGGTATCAACAAGCTCGGTTTCACCTTCAACTTCACCGCGCTGTTCGTAAACCAGCGGGCGCCGGTGCAAGGCCCCAACACCCGGTTGGATTCAGGCGTCGGCTTCGGCCCGTTGCCTTCTGGCTTCATCGCAGGACGGATTGCCCCACGCGTCGTCTTCGCCGGCGGCATCTACATCGAAACCGGCTACGGGTCGTCATTCAGTCAGGTGACTTGCCTCGATGGCGATCCGGTCGGCCCCGGCCCCGACTACACGCCCAACAACGATACCAACGCGGGTCCAGGCCAATGCACCGTCCCCACGCCTCAAAACCTCGACGTGACATTCTTCGTCGGCGAGTTCTCCACCGGCTTCTCGTTCCTGGCCCATGAGAAGTTCATCCTCGGGCTTGCGCTTCGTCTCCCGTTCTCGAAGCAGGTCGCCGACATCTATCAGAACATCGGTGCGGCAACCCCAATTCTTCCGAGCCCCACCTATGGACGCGTGAAGAACGACCTTGGCGGCGTGGGCGTCCCTTCGCTGCGGATTGGCTTCACCATCAAGCCGCATCGCAAGGTCCGAATTAGCGCGATGTACCGCATGGCCTCGAAGATCAAGCTCACGGGGACGACTGAAACCGCGCTCATCGCGGGGGCGGACCCCATCACGCTCGAGGCCGAAGCGGATTGGTTCATCCCGCACGCGATTGCCTTTGGTGTCTCGTATCAAGCCAACAGTCATCTGCTCTTGGCTTTCGAGGGTCGAGTCCAATTCCATGGGGCGAAGAACAGCGGAAACCAGAATCAAACCGTGACGGCGACCGACCCCGACGGTGTATTTCCCGACACACGAATCGTGGTGCCGTTCGGCTGGGAGAATGCTTGGAGCGCCAAAATCGGGTTCGAGTACAGGTTCACCCAGGACCTGCTGGCGCTTCGACTCGGCGTCAACGTCGCAAAGGGCGCCACCAGTGCCAAGTGGGCACAATACTTCACGCCGCCTCCCGCCCCTGCCGGTGTTCAGACGGTCACCGCAGGCCTAGGCTTTTACTGGGATGACCGCAACGACCCGAGCATCAAGGATAAGTACAGACTCGATCTCGGGGGGCTATTCGCGTTCACGAAAGATACGATCGGGAACGAGTTCATCGGTCAGCGGGCTCTCGTACCCGGCGGCGACCCCGACAATCCAATCGACAACCCCAGGATCTGTAGTGAGGACCAAGTCGTGCGCACCGGCTGCCCCGGCGAGTACCGGGTGTTTAGCTACTGGGCGTCCGTGTCGTTCACTCTGCAGTACTAGGCGGTGCAATTTCGACGCCGAGGATCGGCGCGTAGAGCGCACGGTCGCGGCGCTTCCACCAGTTGCCTGTGGCTTTGCGTTCGTCGCGGTTGGTGAGCTCGTAGCGATAGATGACGGCGCGAATCTGCTTCGGCGGCCGTTCCTCGAACGGGTTCTCGTCGAGGAGCCCGAGCACCGTCTGCTCACCCTGCAACAGCCGCCGCATCAGATTGCCGAGCCAGACGTTTCGGCGAAAGTCGCCAAGCGCAGCGAACCACATTTGCCAGTCTAGGCGCGGCTGATGCGGACTGTTCCAGACCGGCGCCCTGTCGAGCGGGCCTGGCTTGTAGCGGAACCGGTAAGGCCTCCAGATCTGGCCGTCGACGGTGCCTTCGATTTCGATCTCGGGACGCTCGGTCGTCATCACAGCAAAGAGGCCGTAATTGTTGAAGCTGCTGAACGGGTAGATCGGACGCAACCAACGTGGTGCGCCCGCGCCGAACGTGCCGGACACGAAGATTGCACCGGACACCAGGATCACGAGCGTGGGCGCGACACCCGGCCACGCGTTCCATTTGGTCTTGCGGTCGGGCACGGCGCTGACATCGAATCTGCCTCGATCAAAGCGCGCAAGGAGTCGATCGTCGAGGAGCGGAATGCAGAGTGCAATCGTACACAGGTTGAAGAACCCATAGTTGCCAGTGAGCCCGATTAGAATCATCAGAGCAACGATCGCGGCAGCGACGGTGCGGCGCGCCCAGGGCCAGGGCAAGAAGATAAGGACGGGCGCCCCGAGCTCGACCGCGAACATCAGCGCGCAGGAGAACCTCTGAAACCAGTCCGGCAGGAGGTTGGCGTACCATGCAAGCGCAGTCGGCAAAGGCTGCGTCCAGTAATGGTAGCTGAGCGCGCTGAGGTCCGCCCAGGCAGCGTCACCACTTGCGAGCTTCACCCAAGCCGATCGGAACACGAGTCGGAACAGAAGCCACCAGAGCGCCCATCGTGCGATCGGATGCGGAGCAGGATGTCCGCTTGGCCGATCCCATAGACGCAAGGGCACGAAGAAGAAGGCCGTGAACGAAACCTCGAGCAAAAGCACGTCCCACTGAAACGACATGAACGGCCATCCCAGGCTGACGAACGAGAGATAGGCGAACCAAGATACCGCGAGGGCAAGCTTCGGCACGAAGCCCAGGAGAAGCGCGAGCGACGCGAACACGCCAACCACGCAAACGGCGGTGATCACCGTGTCGCCGCTCCCCCACCAGAGCGCGCTCGGGTGCTGCCAGAAGCTGTGACCCGCGCTCTTGGCTTGCTCGACCAGCATCGAAATCGGCATCACCCCGCTGTCGCCAAAAAGCCCCTTCGCTTGGACGCCCAACGACACGAAGGCAATCAGAAGCACGCCTCCAAGCACCCGTGCGAAGAGCCAAGAGGAGGCGGCATAGGTTTGACGGGTGTCAGCGAGGGTCACGATTGCCGTGCTTATCACAGCGGCGGTGTCAGTGTCAGCGACAGCGACAGCGACAGCGACAGGAGCTCACCACGATACAATCGGAGAACAACTCGCGACGGGCGCGCTCACGATTGAGACCCACCGGGATCATCGCTGATCCCACGCAGATCCGCACGCCCCCGCGACGGAACCCCTCACAGCTGGGTTTGAAGTGCTAAGGAGACGCTTCGATGTCCACCGAGCCTAAGCCGCTAGCCCCGGACCAGGATTCGCACCTCTTGTCGCGCGAGTTTCTTCTCTTGCTCGGCGCGGTTTCGTTGTTTGGGTTCTCTTGGTCTTTCTATCTAATCCTGCCAAAGTTTTTCGCGGCCGAGCTCGGCATGGACGCTGCGGGAATCGGGCGCGCAGTCGCGATAGAAGGTCTCACGGCGGTTGCGGCCACGCCCTTGGTCGGCTGGCTGGTCGATCGCTACGGTCGGCGGCGTTGGCTGACCCTTGGCAACTTCATGCTGGCGATCACCGGAGCGATCTACGTATTTGTCGATCACGAAGGCCCTCTGCTCTACCTCGCACAGATGTGCTGGGGCCTGGGAATGGTGATGGGGTTCAACGCGGCGGGGACGATGACCGCGGACATCGCGCCTAGCGGTCGAATGGCACAGGCACTTGGCCTCTTCGGCGCGGCGAATCTCGGCATGAACGCGGTCTCCCCAACGATTGGGGAGGTCCTGGCGGATTCTCTCGGCTGGCAGCATGTGTTCGTTGCCAGCGCCAGCGCCGGCCTTCTCGCTGCGCTCCTCAGCACGCGATTGAAGGAGTCGCCTCGACATCAGCCTCAAGAACCGCAAGCTCGCCGACCGATCTTCGGAGGCTCGCTGATGCGCGTGTACGGCGCGACATTCGTGATGACCGCCGCGTTCACAGCGCTCTTCACCCTGCATCAGCCGTTTGCACTCGAGCTCGGCGTCACCGAGGTTCGAAGCTTCTTCATCGGTTTTGCGATCGTCGCGCTCACGGTACGGCTGGGCGGCGGCCGCCTCATCGATCGCTTCGGCGTGCTTCGCTCCTCGGTGATCGCGTTTTGTATGTATTCTGCGGTGCCGCCCATGCTCGGCATCCTCGGTCCCGGCCATCTCTTCGCGATCGGCGCCATGATGGGGTTCGGGCACGGAATCGCCTATCCCGCCGTCACGGCCCTCGGAATCGAACGTGCAGACGCATCCTCGCGCGGCATGGTGGTCTCGATCATCCACGGCGCGTTCAATGGAGGGCACGCATTTTTTGCGTATGGCCTGGGCCTGGTCGCGGCCGCGTGGAGTTACGGCACCGCTTTCTGGCTAGCCGGCGCGGTGACGTTGGGAGGGGCGTTCATTTTGAGCCTCGGCAGTCAAGCGAAAGTCGTTTAACGCCCACACCCGATGCCTTCCTTCTGCTATTTTCCAAGCCGGTAGTTGGATATGGCAGCAAAGCGAAGGGACGATGGAGAGCGCGCGGACGCCGACGCCAAGAGCAAGCTCAGCCGTCTTCTCGAAACGGAACTCGAGCTCGAAGCGATGCTCAAGCAGGCGAAGCAGGAAGCTAAGCGGCTCGTCGAATTGGCCGAGTCCGCGGCTGAGAATCGTGTCCGACAGTTCGAGTTACAACTCGAAGCAGAGGAAGCGATCGTCCGCGATCGAATCGCGCGCGAGCGAGACCAGGCCATTGACTCGATTCGAGAAGAAGCTCGACGGGAAAGCGACCAACTCGACGAGCTCGACGACGCTAAGGTCAATGAGCTCGCCTCGTACGTGTTGGATCTTCTATTGGGCCGGCCCGGATCGCGGGGTTCCGATTGATTCTGGAAATGTCCCGCATCCGAATGCTCGGGCCGAAAGAACAGTTGCAGTCGTGCCTGGGCTGTATCCAGGACGTCGGCCTGGTTCAGTTGATCGAACCCGCCGCGACCGAAGTCTTGAGGCCCCTCGGGCTCAACATCGAGCAGGCTCATCACTTGCGCAGCGTGCGCAAGGTCGTCGAAGACGTGGACACCGCGCTCGAGCTTCTTGGGGTGACACCGGAGCCGCCGAAAGCAGCCGAAGGATTCCCGCTGCCCAAGGCCGCCTTGATTGCAGGTAGAACCCGACGGCAGCTCGAAGCCTTGGCCGAGCAGAGTCAAGGGCTCGAAGAGGAGCGCGCCCTCATCCTGAAGTTTCGACCGTTCTTCTCGGCATTTCGAAAGATCGGTGACTCGGGTCTGGACCTCGACGGGATTCGGGTCTTCTACCTGGTGTTGAGGGAAGACGGGGAACAAGAGCTCCGCCGCATGCGGGCCGCGCTTCGCCAAGCCCTCGGAGATGGGTTCGAGCTCCTGAACCAGCCGTCCGAGTCCGGCGAATCCGCGATGCTACTGGCCGTGCCGACGGCAGACGCTGCGAAAGCCGAGGCACTGCTCAGTGAAGCGGGTGTCCAATCTCTCTCCCTCCCCGACCAGTTCGAAGGGGAAGGTGTGAGTGCGACGATTCGACGCATGCAGACTCGGCTGGATGAGCTGCCCGAAGCGCTCGCAGCGCTGGAACGGGAGCGCGCCCGAGTCGCCCGAGAGCGTGGGCGGGAGCTCGCGTGGATTCAAGCGAGTGTTCGGGATCACCTGGCAACGGTCGAAGCCATGGAGAAAGCCGTCGTGACGCAACGAGCGTTCGTTCTCGAAGGTTGGGTTCCCAAGGCGGCGCAGCGCGACCTGGAACGGCGGCTCGGCTCGTCCTGCGGGCCGGGGTTCGAAATCGAGACGGTCTCCTCCGAAGAGTGGTCCGGCGACACCGTCCCGGTCGTCCTCAACAACCCCCGTCTGTTTCGCCCGTTCGAAGCGATTACGAAGATGATGCCCCTGCCGAAGTACGGGACGGTGGATCCCACGCCGTTCGTCGCGGTTTTCTTCCCGATGTTCTTTGGGATCGTGCTCGGCGACATCGGTTACGGCACGATCCTAGCAGCGATATCGCTCATCTTGCGGATCAGGTCGCAAGCCGACACGACATTGCGATCTGTATCCGAGATCGGCCTTGCGTGCTCCTTGTTCTCGATCATCTTCGGCTTTTTGTACGGCGAGCTCTTCGGCGACCTCGGGCACCGGATCGGTCTCGATCCACTCATCTTCAACCGTGAAGAAGCGTTCTTTCCTTACCTGGGTTTCGCCGTCGCGCTGGGCCTCGTTCACATCGTGGTCGGCTTGCTGCTGGGCGCCGCGAAGATGTTTCGCGGAAACAAACGGCGCGCGATCGGCAAGGGCATGGCAGCCGTCATGGTCGTCGTCATCGCGCTGGCGCTCATGGCGGCGTTCGAGATGCTTCCCGAGCGGTTCTTCACGCCCTTGGTGATCACCGCGCTGGTCGCCCTCCCGGTTTTGATCATTGGCGAAGGCATTCTTGCGCCCATCGAATTCGTTTCCACGCTAGGCAACGTGCTTTCGTACGCGCGCATCATGGCAGTCGGCACCGCGTCGGTGATGATGGCGGTCGTCGCGAACCGAATGGTCGGAGCGTTTGGCTCGGTCGTAGTGGGCGTCCTGTTTGCCCTCGTCTTCCATCTCATCAATTTCGTCTTGGGCGTGTTCAGCCCGACGATTCATGTTCTGCGACTTCACTATGTGGAGTTTTTTGGAAAGTTCTACAGCCCGGGCGGTGCGCAGTACCGACCCTTTCGACATTGGTCCCGGCGCGAAAGCGCTTCCGACGAGAGGAGCGAGTGAGATGCAATTAGAGATGGTTTTCCTGTACCTGAGTGCGGCTTTAGCCGTGGGCATTCCGGCCCTCGCCACGGGTTGGGCTCAATCCCGCATCGGCCCAGCGGCCGCTGCGGCGCTTGCTGAGAAGCCGGAGCTCACCGTTACGGTCGTGCTTTTGATCGCCATTCCGGAGACGCTCGCAATCCTCGGATTCGTGATTGCGGTCTTGATCCTCTTGCAAGCAGGAGGCTGAAGCGGCTATGGCCGGTTCCGACCTCGATGCCGAATTGCGCCGCGCCGCCAATGAGACGGCCGAGTCCATTTTGGACGCGGCGCGGGGTGACTCCGAACGAGTTGCGTCCCAATCGGAACGGGCGATCGAGGGCAGGCGAAGGGAGCTCATGGAGCGCAAAGAGGCGGAGTACGGCGCCGACGCTCGCCGTGCGATCGCCGCCGAAAGGCACGCTGCCATGCGCGCCGTGCTCATGGCGCGGACAACGCTCGTCGATCGGGTGCTCGAGCGGGCCAGGGGGCTTCTCCCAGAAGCTGCGATGGACGAGCGCTACCTCGAGGCCCTAGGCGCCGAGCTGGCCGAGGCATGGATGTTCGTCGAGGGCGACGACGCTGTGGTGCGCTGTTCTCCAGTCCTCGAACCGGCCGTCCGAAAGGCGCTCTCCGATAGGCCGCGCGTCCGGGTCGAACCCGACGAAGAGATGGGCACGGGTTTCATCGTCGTGGGCGCCGGAGGCTCAGTCGTCGTGGACGGCCAGCTCGAAGCTCGGATCGGCCGCTTGGCATCCACGCTGGCGATCGAAATCCACGCGCGCCTGAAGGAGCTCTAGTGATGGCGAGGTACTTGGGCGATATCAATACTCGCGCGCGGGGGCTTCGGACGCATTTGCTTCCACCCTCGGAATTGGAGCGACTCGCGCGCGCCACGAGCCTGCCCGCACTCCAAAGGGAGCTCAGCTCGCTTGGGTTCGTGCGATCCGATGCGCCAGCGACCCCTGCAAGCCTGGAGAAGTCGATCCGGCATCATGCTGGACGCCAAATGAGGGTGCTCGATCGCTGGTGTGGCGATCGCCGCCGGTTGGCCTTGTCGGTGCTCTTCGAAGATGAGGATCGACGATCCATTCAGAGCATTTTGCGCGGCGCAGAGCAAGGGGTGGCGTCCGAAGCACGCATGGGGGGCTTGGTTCCAACCGCAAGCCTCTCGGAACGCGCTCTGTTCAGCCTCGCCAGTCAGCCAACCGCGGCAGACGTGGTTCGAATGCTGCTGCTGTGGAACCACCCTTTCGGCCCACCTCTCGTCGAGGCCGCGAGCCGGGCCCATCCTTCGCTCTTCGAGCTCGAAGTTGCGCTTCAGCGTGCGTTTGCCCGAAGAGCGTCGTCGCGAGCGCTGGAAGGTGGGGCGCAAATGGTCGAGTACGTCGGACAAGTCATCGACCTGATGAACGCCTGGTCCGCCTTGCTGCACTTCGCCGAGCGAGACCCGAGGATCGTCGAGCTGACGTTCGTTGAAGGAGGCCAGTGGCTAACGCGGAGGGTGTTCGAACAGTTGATGGATGTCGCGTCCCGCGAGGACGTCGAGAAGCAACTCGCATGGGAGCTCCGCAGCTCCGCCCTGGCGCACGTGTTTCGCCCAGGCCTCGATGAGATCGCCGAGTTGGAAAGCGCTGCGCTCCGAGCTCAGATCGCCTGGCAGAATCGCTCGATGCGAATCGACCCGAGCAGCGCTGCACCGGTGATTGGCTTCGTCATCGAGCTTCGCGCCCAAGTCCTGAGCATGAGACGCATCATTTGGGGCGTCGCCCTTCGGGCGCCTGCCGCCCTCATCCAAGGAGACATGGTGCTCACATGAAGGAGCAACGACTCGTGGTGATTGCAGGCCAAGGCTTGAGTGCCGGCTTCGCATTGGCTGGGGTGCCTGTGTTTGAAGCAAAAAGCGGCGCAGACGCGGCAGCGCAAATCGAGCATTTGGCGGAAAGCGAAGGCGCAGGCGTCGTTCTCATCGACGAACCGCTCTACCGGGACATTCCGGAAGAGATTCGGCGAGGCCTTCAGCGTTCCGCGCTCCCCGTCGTCATCCCAGTCCCCGGGCCGGACTGGACCTCGGAGGCCTCGGCTCACGAGTACATCGTCGAGATCCTTCGGCGTGCGATTGGCTATCGGGTGAAACTGCAATGACAGAAGCGCGCATCATCCGAGTCGCGGGCGCGATTGCGGAAGCAGAGCCACTTGGTGATACCGCTCTGTACGAGCTGGTCGAAGTCGGCGAGCGTCGACTGCTCGGCGAGGTGATTCGGATCCAAGGCGACGTCGCGACGATTCAAGTGTTCGAGGAAACCAGCGGCCTCGGGCTTCACGAGCCGGTTCGCCGCACCGGAAGCTCGCTCATGATTCGGCTAGGGCCCGGCTTGCTTGGTTCCATTCTCGACGGCGTCGGGAGGCCCCTCAATGGGCTCGCCGAGCGATCGGGCGACTTCATGGCGCCGGGGATGACAATGCCCACCCTCGACCCCGATGCGCGCTGGTCGTTTACGCCGACCGTGGCGGCGGGGGCGGACGTGAGCGGCGGCGATGTCTTGGGTGAGGTCGAAGAACGCCCCGGAATGGTACACCGGGTCCTGATGCCCCCTGGCTCCACCGGTCGAGTCGTAGACATCGAGCAGGGAACGTTCACGGTGACCGAAGCCATTGGGAGCTTGAGCGACGGCACCGCCCTAACCCTCTCGCAGCCATGGGCGATTCGGCAACGGCGTCCGTTCGCCAATCACCTGCCCGGCGACCGCCCCTTCATCACCGGACAACGCGTCTTCGATCTTCTCTTTCCCGTCATGGAAGGGGGTTCTGTGGCCGTTCCTGGCGGGTTCGGGACGGGTAAGACGGTGATCGAGCAGTCGCTCGCGAAGTACGCAAAGGCCGACATCATGGTCTACATCGGCTGCGGTGAGCGCGGAAACGAAATGGCGGAAGTCCTGCACGACTTCGGTCGCCTCACCGACCCCGAAACCGGCCGATCGATCATGGATCGGACGATCCTGATCGTGAACACCTCGAACATGCCAGTCGCAGCGCGAGACGCGTCGGTCTATTTGGGAATGACGATCGCCGAGTACTACCGGGACATGGGCTACCACGTGGCGATCCTCGCCGATTCCCTTTCGCGTTGGGCCGAGGCGCTCCGCGAAATCGCCGCGCGCCTCCAAGAGATGCCCGGCGAAGAGGGCTACCCAACCTATCTCGCCAATCGCATGAGCCGCCTGTACGAGCGCGCGGGCCGCGTCGAAAGCCAGGGGACGCCAACGCGAACCGGTGCGGTGACGTTCATCAGTGCGATTTCTCCACCCGGCGGCGACTTCGCTGAGCCCGTCACGCAGGCCTCCTTGCGAGTCGTCGGCGCGCTTTGGGCGCTCGATCCGCGCCTTGCCCACCAACGTCAGTTCCCCGCGGTCGATTGGGACATCAGCTACAGCCTCTACGCCGACGGTACCCGGGCATGGTTTTCGAAAGAAGGCGGAGCCGATTGGTCGGAGCTGAGGGTCGAAACGGTTCGTCTCCTGCAGCGCGATCGTGAGCTCCGCGAAATCGCGGGCCTCGTCGGGGTCGATGCGCTGGAGGATGAAGACCGCCTGGTGCTCGAAGGCGCGCGGATCGCGCGAGAGTTTCTCATCGGCCAAAACGCATTCCATCCACACGACGCCTTCTCGAGCGTGGAGAAGACCTACCAGCTCGTGAAGATGCTCTGGGCATTCATGCAGACCGGCGAAACGGCGCTGAAGGAAGGCACAGCCTTCGAGAAGCTCGACCTTGCCGCCGTTCGGGTCGCGTTCGGCGCCGTGAAGACCGCGGCGCCCGATGAATTGGGCGAAGAGATTTCGAAAGCCAAGCGCACCATCGCGGAGATGAGGCCGGCATGAAGCGCTTGGACGCACCCATCGCGCGAACCTATTCTGGTGCTGCCTCCGCGGCGGGTCCCTTGATTTTCGTCCGTTCCACGCGGCGCGCGAAGCTTGGCGAGTGGGTTCGCATCGGAGGCAGTGGCCAAGACGATCGACGTGGGCAGGTGATCGACGTGGGCACGGAGATCACGGTGATTCAGCTGTTTGAGGACACGCTGGGGCTCAAACCCGCGGACGCGGCGATCACCCTCACCGGCGAGACCGCCACGACAGTAGTCGGACAGGATCTGCTCGGGCGTGCGCTCAGTGGTACAGGCGAACCGCTCGACGGTCTCCCACCCTCGATTGGTGAAGCGCGTCTTCCGATTTGGGGCGCGCCCATCAATCCCGTTCGAAGGCAGCACCCGTCGGATTTCATCGAAACCGGCGTGTCTGCGATCGACGGAATGAACACGCTGGTGCGGGGCCAGAAGCTTCCCGTGTTCTCGGCGCCCGGTCTGCCCGGCGTGGAGCTCGCCGCCGACATCGTGGAAAACGCGCGCCCCGCACGCGGTGAGCCCTTTGCAGTGGTGTTCGCCGCCATGGGCATCACCGAGCGTGAAACGCAATCGTTCGTGTCCCGCTTTCTCGAGAGCGAAGTGATGCAGCGCACGGTGCTCTTCCTCAACCAGGCAAGCGACCCGACCATCGAGCGCCTGCTCACCCCGCGCGTCGCGCTGACGACCGCCGAACACCTTGCGTTCACCCATGGCATCCACGTTCTGGTCGTGATGGCCGACATCACCCACTACGCGGAGGCCTTGCGAGAAGTCGCGGCGGCGCGAGAAGAGATCCCTGGGCGGCGCGGATACCCTGGCTACATGTACACAGACCTAGCATCGCTGTTCGAGCGCGCTGGAGTCCTCAAGGGCGGCAGCGGCTCGGTCACCCAACTGCCCGTGGTCTCTCTGCCCGACGGCGACATGACCCACCCGATCCCGGACCTGACTGGCTACATCACCGAGGGACAAATCGTCTTGAGCCGGGAGCTACATCAGCGCGGGGTCTATCCACCCATCGACGTGCTCCCGTCCTTGTCGCGGTTGATGAATGCCGGCATCGGCGAAGGTCGAACCGCACCGGAACACCGCGAATGGGCGAATCAGCTCTACGCGGTTTACGCGCGCGGCCGCGAAGCCAAGCTCATGGCGGCAATCGTGGGAAGCGAAGGTCTCGCACCGGGCGATCGCCGCGCCCTCGACTTCGTCGACGCGTTCGAAACGAAGCTGATCAACCAGAGCGGCGTGCGCCGCTCTCTGCCCGAAACGATGCGAGTGGGCTGGTCGCTCCTCGAGACGCTGCCGCGCGACGAGCTCAGTCGAATCTCCGAGGCGACGTGGGCGTCGCGCCCAGGCACGGCCAAAGCCGAAGAGGCCAGCCAATGAGCACGCGCTCGGTCCCGCCGACCCGTTCCGGCCTCGTTCGAGCAAGCGCACAGCTCGGACGTGTTCGAAAAGGCCGCGAGCTGCTCAATCGAAAGCGCGAAGCCTTGATCACCGAGCTCTTCAAGAGCGCACGGCCGGCGTTGAACGCTCGCCAAGAGGTCGAGAAGCGCGCCAGCGAAGCCTACAACGCTTTACTTCACGCCCTGGCGGCGCGCGGGCACGCAACCTTGGAGAGCGATGCCTGGCCGGGGAGAGAGATCACGGTCGAGCTCGAGCACAAGCAGATCTGGGGCATCGTCGTGCCCTCCGTCGCTTCACACACACCGATTCTGCGTACCTTGACCGGTCGCGACACGGCCGCAGCCTCGATCGGCCCCGCCGCTGCACAAACCGCCACCGAGTTCGAGCGTCTGGTCGAGCTCGTCCTCGAAGCGCTTCCCAAAGAACAGCTGGTTCGGCGCCTTGGCGACGCGCTCGCCAAGGCCACCCGTCAGGTGAACACCTTGCAGCTACGCGTCGAGCCAGCGTTGACCGCGGAGCTCAGCTCACTCAAGCGAATGCTCGAAGAGCGAGAGCGCGATGAGCGTTCGCGACTTCGTCACGTCCTGCGACGCCGAAAGAAAACGGGCTGAGGCTCATCAGCACACGCGACGGCGCCGCCAATACAACATGCAGAGCCCCAGGGCCGCTAGAAGCACTCCGGTGTCGTGATCGGCCGGATTGACGAGCCGACAGCTGCAGCCACTGCTGCTCTCGCCCGGCTCGGGCGGCTCCGGGGTGTCGGCCGCTCGAAGCCAGACGTAACTGCCAACGGTGAGCGGAACGTTCGCGCGCACCACCTGATGCCGGTAGCGATCCTCACCTTCGGGTGGTGCTTCAACGCTCATTTCGTGCATGAACGGATCGCTGTCAATCGATAGGGTCTCCACAACGGCGCCGTTCTTGATGACCTGAAGGGCCTCGTCGGTCGCCGCCGTGACCCGGACCGAGAGAGTCGCACTGTCCGCAAACACCGTGTCGCCGACACGCTCTCCACTAAGCTCTGTTTCGAGCATTGGGCCATCGATCCCGTTGACCTTGACGACCGTGCGCGCATTCCGAACGCCATCCAGAATGGCGTCTACGCTCAGTCCATCCGCAAACACCATCGTCGTAGGTGTTCCAATGGGCTTGGTGATTGGGTTGTCGACCTGACCGGCGTTGTGATCGTCACTTCCGCCAAGCGCGGCGGCGTGCGACCCAAGACGACAGTACTCCTCCCAGAGGCCGATGGCGGCCCAAACCCCGGTCTGCACCTCGACTCCGTCTACGGCCCGCGGGTCGACCTCGAACTCCCATTCGCAGCCGATGCACTGCTCCCAGCTAGGCTCTTCCGGATGCGTCGGCGAAAAGAGCGCGCCTTGATCGTGATAGGCCTCGATCGCCGCTTCGACCGTTGCACCTCGAACGCCAACCTTGTGGTCGACCCACTCCGTGGCGCCGATACCACCTGCATGACCGGAATAGGTCGTCCATTCGACGCCGGGAACGATGAGCAGGTTTGGGAAGTCCGGCTGCACGCTCCCATACAGCGTGAGACCGCTGTTGGTGTTGTGCTCGGAGAGCATGATGAAATCCAGACCGACGTCGCGCGCAACCTCCAGCGTTTCTGCGATGGTCGGCCGAGCATCGCCACTTTGGCGGGAGTGCACGTGGAAGTCGCCCGCATACCATCGCGCTTCGCTATCGAGAACGCCCGGATCCTCGTAAGGCATGCGGGGCTGCGGAGGCAAGGTCGGCTCCGTCCGAAGAATGATGCAGATGTCGTACTCGGCTGGCGTCTCGACGATCTTGGCCTTGCCGACGACGACCTCCCAAGTCCCCATGGGCATGGGTCCCGGCACGTAGCTTCTCGATGCTGCTTCGACTCCTACGACGGCAGGCTCGCGGTTGCCTCCGCCCCAGCCGCGAAACCCGTTCGGGTCGTCGAGCCCCCAGTCGAGAATGTTCTCGGAGGAGAGGTTATCGTGCCGGACTTCGATTTCGGCGATGCCCTCCGGGACCTCGAAGGGAAGAAAGAAGTGGGTCTCCGCACCGTCGGGCACGGTGCCTTCGATGCGCTTCGAGCAGGGTTCCTGTGCACGGGCTACGTTGGCGGCAAGCACGAGACTGGCAGCAAGCCAAACTAGATGTAACGGCATTGGCGTCCATTGGAACGCACATTGGGCGCGGCTTCAAGCGCTAAGAACCGGGCATCGTGTGCGAAGACGATGCTAGGCTGCAGCAGTGGCACCGGTCCTCGATCTCCAGGTCGAAACCTTCACCCGTGACGGCGTTGCCATCCTGCGGGGCATTCGCTGGCAGATCTCGCCCGGAGAGCACTGGGTGGTTCTCGGCGCCAATGGGGCGGGCAAGAGCTCGCTGCTTTCGATCGCAGCGGGCTACGAGTGGCCCAGTAGAGGTCGCGTTGCGGTTCTCGGCGAGACCTATGGCGAGTGCGACATGCGCGCCCTCAAGGAGCGGATCGGCTGGGTCAGCTCTGCGCTTTTCTCCTGGCTACCTGGGCGCCAGAGCGCGAGGCAAGTCGTGGCGACGGGCATCCACGCGACCATCGGCAGCTGGCACGAGCTAAGCGCCGAAGACCTCATTCGAGCAGACGACGCCCTCCGCAGCATCGGTGCGTTCGCATTCCGCAATAAACGTTACGGCGTGCTTTCGCAGGGCGAAAAACAGCGGGTGATGATCGCGCGCGCGCTGGTCACGAAGCCGGACCTCCTGATCCTCGACGAACCGTGCGCCGGCCTCGACCCCGGTGCCCGGCAACGCCTGATCGACGACGTCGATCGACTGTGCGCAAAACGCGGTGGCCCTACGCTGATCTTGGTCAGTCACCACGTCGAAGAGATTCCAGGCCACGCCACCCACGCCTTGCTCCTGAAGGAAGGCGCCCTCCTAGCCTCCGGCCCGCTTCGCGAAGTCCTGACCGAAGCACTGCTCACCGAGCTCTACGAGTATCCCTGCAAGCTGGGGACCGCCAACGGCCGCTGGTGGCTGCAGGGCCACTGACGCTCGCGCTGCTACTTCAGTAGCCCTTTACCAGGCACGTAGTTGATCTCCAGCCGGATCCCATCCGGGTCCTCGAACAAAATGGAGTAATAGCCCGGAGCCCAGTTGGCCTCTTCGGGGCCGTGAATGATCGTTGCGCCCAGGCTCTTGACGAGCTCGTACGCTTCGTCGACGCCTTCCCGGCTGCGGGCGCGGAAGCAGATGTGGTGGAGGCCGACCCGGTCTTGGTCAAATCGCTGGCCACGATTTTCTTCGGGCGCCTCTCGAATCGCGAAGCCGGTTCGACCGCCGACGCAGTAATAGGTCCCCGGAATGTCCATGACGTTCTTCAAGCCGAGGAAGGGCAGGAGCTCACTGTAGAACGCGCGGGCCCGATCGAAGTCGCCCACGGTTACGAAGGTATGCGCGATTCCGTTGATCTCCATGGGCCCTCCTCAGCGCAGCTCCGACGATCGCTTCCCGAGTAGCGAGCGCGCGACGATCAGTAGTTGGATTTGCTGGGTACCCTCGAAGATATCGAGAATCTTCGAATCCCGCGCCCACTTCTCGATGAGCTCGGCTTCGGAGTAACCGAGGCTGCCACAGAGCTCCACGCAGCGAAGGGTAATTCGATTGCCGACGCGCGCGGCCTTGGCCTTGGACATCGACGCTTCGGTCGAGTTGGGAATTCCATTGTCCGCCATCCACGCGGCCTTGAGCATGAGGAGCCGGCCCGCTTCCCAGTCCGCTTCCATTCGGATGAGCTCGGCCTCGGCGGCGCTCTTGGCGAAAAGCGGGCCCCGGTAACGAACCTTGATGCCCTCCTCTTCGAGAAGCGCGCGGGTGTGCTCGAGCGCGGCACGGGCCACACCAACCGCCATCCCCGCCACGACGGGCCGCGTGTTGTCGAAGGTCTGCATCACCCCGCCGAAACCCGTTTTCGCTTCGATGTCGGAGCTGCCGAGCAGGTTGTCTTTGGGAATGCGGCACTCGGTGAGCGTGATGCTCGCCGTGTCCGAAGCCCGAATGCCCAACTTCTTGTCGAGACGGACGACCTCCATTCCGGGCGTCCCATGCGGCACGACGAACGATTTGATCGCCGCGCGTCCAAGATTTCGATCGAGCGTCGCCCAAACGACCACCGAGTCCGCCCGGCTTCCAGCCGTCACGTAGATCTTCTCCCCATTGAGCACCCACTCGTCGCCGTCGAGTCGAGCTGTGGTGCGGATGTTGGCCGAGTCCGAGCCGGCGCCGGGTTCGGTGATGGCCATGGCGGCCCAGACGCCCGCGAAGCGCTCCTTTTGATCGGCGTCCGCCACCGCGGCAATCGCGGCGTTGCCGAGACCTTGACGCGGAATGGACAGCGCGAGACCCACGTCGCCCCAGCAGAGCTCCGTCAGCCCGAGACAGGTCGTCATGTTGCCGCCATTGCGCACTCCCCCATTCGCGCCCGCTTCGCGTTGTAGCGCATCGACACCGGCGCCTTGTGGTCCGCCACCGGCGCTCAAGCCATCCATGAGCGCCGCCAGCATGTCGAGCTCCTTTGGATAGTCGTGCTCGGCGCGGTCGTATTTGCGCGAAATTGGTCGAAAGATGTGCTTGGCAACCTGGTGCGCCTGGTTGACGACGAGCTTGAGGTTCTTTGGAACTTCCAAATAGATCATCTGAATCCCTTAGAGCAGCAGATTTCCGTCCATCACACCGATGGAACGAAGCTGTCGATACCAGAGCTCGACCGGATGGTCCTTGATGAAGCCGGCGCCCCCGAGCAGCTGGACTCCATTGGTCCCAATCTCCATCGCCTTCTCGGAGCAGAGCGTCCGCGCCAGGTAGGCTTCCCGACGGCACCTGAGGCCGGCGTCGATACGCCCGGCGGCGCGATAGACGAGCATCCGCATCGACTCGAGCTCGATGCCAATGTCGGCCACCATGAACGCGACCGCCTGCCGATGTGAAATCGGCTCTCCAAACGCAAGCCTCTCGTTGCAGTACGGAATCACGTAGTCCAGCAACGCCTGCGAGGTTCCAAGCGCCATCGCGCCCCAGGCGATACGCGCGCGATTCATGCCGTCGTCGTAGGCGGCTTTGCCTTCGGCCTTCAGAGCCGCTTCGCCTCCCAGCAGCGCTTCGGAGCCAACCCGAACCTTGTCGAGCTTCAGGCGGCCGAGGCTCGCTGATCGCAGTCCCATCGCCGGCTCGTCGAGCGTTTCGACCCCTTCTGCGTCGCGCTCCACCAAGAAGAATCGCGGCCCGACCTTGGGCACCTCCGCAGCGACCAAGAAATAATGCGCGCGATCCGCCAAGGCCACCATCGATTTCTCGCCACTGAGCTCGTAGTCCGAGCCACGTCTCTTGGCGGCGGTTCGCAGTGCACCCGGATCGAAAAGCGGATGAGGCTCCACGACTGCCACAGTCGCTGCGTTGCTTTCCCCTTCGAGCAAGGAAGGAAGCAAGCGCGACTGCTGCTCGTCGCTCCCCCAATGGACCAGCGCGTTGACGAACGACAACGGGGAGAGCGCGGCGTAGGCCAGGCCCATATCTCCGCGTGCAAGATCTTCGACGATGAGCATCTGAGAAACGGCAGACACCCGCTCGGCCGCCCCACCGAGCACTTCGGGCACCGACATGGCGAAGGCCCCGAGCTCGCCAAACGCGTCGAGAAAGCCGTCGGGCGTCGACGAGCGATCATCGGCTTCTCGGGCGGCGGGCTGCATCACGTCATCGGCGAACCGCCGAAGCGTGTCCCGCATCAACTGCTGTTCTTCGGTGAGGCTCAGGTCGAATTTCTGTGAGCTTCGAGGCCGACCGTCCGTGCGCTTGGACGAAAACCGCTTCGCCGCTCTTGCGGCGGTCTCCGCCGCACGCTTGGCGCCTTCGTAGACCAGCTTCTGAGCCCGATCCTCGAGTCCGAGTCGTTCGACGAGCGGCGAGTCGGCGATGCGGTTGAGCACCCGCAGGCTGCTGCCCATCATCTCGTTCAGGATCTTTTCATTGTCCACCGACGAAGGCTGAGCCGCCGCCGAACGGTGGTCAATAGGCGGTTGGCAAGCCTGCAGCCCGTCCCTGCGACTCTACGCTGGCCGCCGGTGCGGAGGTTCGGGTTTCGCCCGGCCCGGCCCGTGTATGGTGCCGCGTGCTCAGCGGCCTCGACGAACTGCTCGTCACGGCGCTGGCGCGCCTCACGATTGGAGGCGGCATGTGGATCCGGCGCCGCGCGCAATCGCGGTCATCTCGGCCGCGTTTACCGTAGCCGACCAGGAGGCCCTGCTCAAACTGCCATTCCTCTGCGCGATGATCGCCCGATGCGTGAGCACCGTGAATACATGGAACTACCGAAGGTTTCCGTCCGCTTGAACATCGAGTCGCCAGCAGCAAAATTGGCATCATGGGGCGAAGAATTTTGCTGGTCTGTGCTTTGTTGTTCGGGGCATGTGGGGAATCGGCGAGTAACACGGACGGCACCGGTGGCATCGTTGGCACTGGCGGCAATGCGGGTTCCGGTGGCATGGCCGGTGCGGGCGGCATGGCTGGCTCGGGTGGCATGGCCGGCGCAGGTGGAGACGCGGGCGCCGGAGGCGGCAACACGTCGGTCGACTTGGTCGTCACGCCTTTCATTTCTGGCCTGACTAAACCATGGGACATCGCTTGGCTGCCCAATGGAACCGTGCTGGTCACCGAGAGGTCGGGCCCACTCAACGTGTACGTCGATGGAGTCGATTCGCCGAGTTTCGCCATCGCACCGACCGACCTCGTCGCGAACGGCGAGGGAGGCATGCTGGGCCTCGAAGTCGATCCCGACTTTGCGAACAACGGATACGTCTACGTGTGCATGGCCTCCGATGCGGGCACCGCGACCGATGTGCGCTTGGTGCGCTACGAGCTCCAGACACCCAACGGAGACTCGGTGGTCGACCGAACCGACATCGTGACCGGCATGCCCTACAGCAGCGGACGTCACAGCGGCTGTCGGCCTCGCTTCGGCCCCGATGACTACCTCTGGGTGGGCACCGGCGATGCCGCGATCGGGACGACACCCCAGGACGACGACTCTCTCGGGGGCAAGGTGCTTCGCATCGATCGAAACGGCAACGCTGCGCCCGACAACCCGAGCGGTCGGCGCTGGTTCTCCAAAGGCCATCGCAACATTCAAGGCATGGCGTTTCGCGCCTCGGACGATCTAGGCGTCTCGGCAGAGCACGGTCCGTTGATCGACGACGAAGTCAATCTGCTCGTGGCCGGCAACTTCGGCTGGGACCCGGTGCCCACAAACGGCGGGCCACAATACAATGAATCGGTTCCGATGACAGACCTGGTCGCGTTCCCCGATGCAATCGAGGCGATCTGGTCGAGCGGGTCCTCGACCCTGGCGCTGTCAGGCGCGACCTTCATCGAGGGAAGCCAATGGGGTGACTGGGACGGCGTGCTCGCCGTGGCAACCCTGAAAGCCGCGCACCTTCACGTCTACTCGGTGAGCGCCCAGGGAGAAGTGACCAATGATTTCCGTGTGATCGAAGACCGTGGACGACTTCGTTCGCCGCGACAGGGCCCTGACGGCCTCTTGTACATCACCAACGATGGCGGCGGCTCTGGCGGCCAAGTGCTTCAGGTGAGCCCCCTGTTGTCGCCGTAGCGCTAGCGCAGCTGCCCGACCCGTCGATACTTCCCTTCGAACATCTCGATCCATTCTTCGAGCTTGTCGAGCTCTTCGGGTTCCAAGCCTTCGAGGTCTCCGGTGAAGAGCTCTGCGTCGAACGACACCTTCGCCAGCGCGCGCGTGCAGTCTCTGCCGGCGAACATTCCGTAGGGCCCACCAGGACCGTAGAAATCTCGTCCGCGCGTCACGTCGTAGACCTGGCCGCGAATGCCGATGAGGAGCGGCTTGCCTGGATCGGACCCGTCGTAGGCGGCCAGCTCCTGTAGCGAATAGTCGCGCTCCTCCGCTTCGGGCAGAGGCGCCGCCGGCTTCTTCTTCTTGCCGAACAACCTCGCAACGAATCGGCCTAGACCCATGCCCGAGACCTACGATGAATGCAGGCCCCGGACAATACGGACAATCGGTTGGTCGCGACGAACCGGCGCTACTCGGTCAGCGCCCCCGCGCCACCCATGTGGTAGCCCTCTTCGCCGTGCAGGTTGGTGTCCAAGCCTTCGCTCTCTTCGTCTTTGCTGACGCGGAGACCAATGGTGGCGTCGAGGAGCTTCAGAATCACGAACGTGACGATGATCGAATAGGCTGCAGCCGCGAGGACGCCGATGATGTTCTCGATGAAGAGATCGCTGTTTCCCCCGATGAGTCCATCGGTTCCACCCCAGACCGCGCTCGCGAACACCCCCGTCAAGATCGCGCCGAGCGCGCCACCGACACCGTGAATGCCAAACGCGTCGAGCGCGTCGTCGTAGCCAAGCGTGCCCTTGAGCAACACGGCGCCGTAGCAAATTGGCCCCACAATCAAGCCCATCAGCACCGCCGAGATTGGGCCGACGAAACCGGCCGCCGGCGTAATTACGACTAGACCGGCCACCAAGCCGGAAGCCACGCCGAGGGCGGTTGGCTTGCCCTGCTTGATCCATTCGACGATCGCCCAGGCAAACGCGGCAGCGCCAGCGGCCAGGTGCGTGTTGACCAGAGCGAGCGCGGCGTTGTCGTTCGAGGCAAGCGCGCTGCCCGCGTTGAAGCCGAACCAACCGAACCAGAGCAGGCCTGCGCCAAGCAAGGTCAATGTGAGATTGTGGGGCGGCCCAGGTCGACTCCGGCGACCGATGACGAGTGCGCAGACCAAGGCTGCCACGCCTGACGAAAGGTGGACGACCGTGCCGCCGGCAAAGTCCAGGGCACCGCGGGCGCCGAGCCAGCCATCCGGACCCCAGACCCAGTGGCAAATGGGGTCGTAGACCAGCGTTGCCCACAACAAGATGAAGAGGAAGTACGCACTGAACTTCATTCTTTCGGCAATCGCGCCGGAGATCAGCGCCGGCGTGATGATCGCGAACATCATCTGAAACGCCATGAACAAGATGTGTGGGATCGTGGAGCCCTCTTGCGGCTCGAGACCCACGCCGTTCAGGAAGGCGTATTCGAAACCGCCGATGAAGCCTCCACCCGCGTCCGAACCGAACGCCAGCGAGTAGCCAATCACCACCCACTGCAGCGTGATGATGCCCAGCGCGATGAAGCTGTGCATGAACGACGACAGCACGTTGCTGGAGTTGACCATGCCGCCATAGAAGAGCGCCAAGCCCGGTGTCATGAGCATCACGAGTGCACACGACACCATGAGCCATGCCGTATCCGCCTGATTGAGAGCGTCCATCCCCGGTTCCTCCTTCTGAAGTTGGCAGAGCCTAGATCCGCGCTGTTTCGGTGGGATGTGTCGTGCGTTTCCGGCTTGTTTCAAAGCCCAAGAGCTTGCGGAGGTCTGAAATTGCTGGGTTTTTCAACTCTTTGCGGGGGTGCATGGAGCGGAAATTTCGGTTACAACTCCCGTCCGGCAGGCCACATCCGGGGAGCGGGTGGGAACGGCGGCCGACAACACAAGAGAGGCAAGATCAATGGAATCCGCAGCTGAGTTCTTCGAGAAATTTGAGAAGAGAGCCGCCGAAAACACCGACGCGGCCACCGCCCCCAACGCGATCTACCAGTTCAACATCACCGGCGACGGTGGTGGTGAGTGGAGCTTGGACTGCACGAAGGGCACGACCAGCGGCTTCGTCAGCAAGGGCACCCATGACAGCCCGGGTGCGACCATCACCGTGTCTTCCGAAGATTGGCTCGGCATGCTCAACGGCTCGCTGAATCCGATGCAGGCCTTCATGTCCGGCAAGATCAAGATCGATGGCGACATGACCCTGGCCATGAGCCTCCAACAGGTGATGAACCTCGCTCAAGACTGAGTCGTCCGTAGTTCTAGAATAGGATTAGGGTGGCTTCTGTTTTTGGGGCCACCCTTTTTCGTGACTCAATGCCATCAAGCAACAGACCAAGCGACGCCTCCCGTACCAGGCTCAGTCCGGAACAACGCCAACAACAGTTGTTGCGCGTCACGTCGGACATCATCGCTGCCGACGGCGTCGACAACGTGCGCATTCCATATGTCGCCGCGGCGGCAGGCATCACCAGGCCGGTCGTTTACAAATTTTTTCCGAACCGACACGAGCTCATCAAAGGCGTGCTCGAGGACTTCCTCGACGACTTCGCACGCCGCACGCCGAACATCCTGGAAACCGACGGTGATGCGGACATCGCAACGATCGCAAGCGGCTTCATCGACGCCGCCTGCGATACCATCGAAGCCAAGGGCCCCGGAGGCTGGCAATTGCTTCGTTCCGTTGGTCCAGATCAGGAAATCTCCGCGATCAGCAAGGATTTCCGTGGGCAGCTCGTACAGCCGTGGCTCATCCCGCTTCGCGAGCTCACGAGACTTGATGACGCCGAAGCCCAAGCGCTCGCCGACATGATTTTGACTGGCGCCGGTGAGATGCTGCAGCGTTGGATCGAGGGTGAGTTTTCGCGTCAGCAAGTCGCCACGCTTTTGGGGCGCATCATCCTCGCGGTCCTGAGCGAGTTCACAGAGTAGCGGGTCGATGGTTTCCCAGATATTCGACGCGTCCAAGTGGGCTGAGGTACCAGGCTTCGACCTCCAAGATATCACCTATCACCGCGCCAAAGGCCACGGCACGGTGCGCATCGCCTTCGACCGGCCCGAGGTGCGGAACGCGTTTCGCCCTGGCACGGTCGACGAGCTCTACAGGGTGCTCGACCACGCGCGACAGACCTCGGACGTCGGCTGCGTGCTGCTCACGGGCAACGGGCCTTCCACGAAAGACGGCGGCTGGGCGTTTTGCTCGGGTGGCGACCAACGGATCCGCGGCAAAGACGGCTACAAGTACGAGACCGATTCCGCCGGAGAGATCGACCCGGCTCGACTCGGTCGCCTGCATATCCTCGAAGTGCAGCGCCTGATCCGTTTCATGCCAAAGGTCGTCATCGCCGTGGTGCCTGGTTGGGCGGTCGGCGGGGGGCACAGCCTACATGTGGTTTGCGACCTGACCATCGCGAGCGAGGAGCACGCCGTCTTCAAACAGACCGACCCCGACGTCGCGAGCTTCGACAGTGGCTACGGCTCCGCGCTCCTCGCCCGGCAAGTGGGTCAGAAGAAGGCGCGCGAGGTCTTCTTCGTGGGCCTCAACTATAGCGCCGAGGAAGCGGCCGAGATGGGGATGGTCAATGCGGTGGTGCCCCACGTCGATCTCGAGAATTTCGCCCTCGGCTGGGCCAAGGAAATCAACTCGAAGAGCCCGACGGCGATGCGGATGCTGAAGTTCGGCTTCAACATGGTCGACGACGGCCTGGTCGGTCAGCAGCTGTTCGCCGGAGAGGCTACCCGTCTCGCGTATGGCACCGAAGAGGCCCAAGAAGGCCGGGACGCCTTCCTCGAAAAGCGCCCGCAAGACTACAAAAAGTTCCCCTGGCACTACTGAGCCAGAGGCGATCGCCAACAAAAACCTGGATCTGAGGTACACTGTCCTTTGGACCCAGAGCAAAAACGTGCCAATTGAGCACATCGGAGAACGGAGTAAGTCATCTCAAGCAAGATATTCGTAGGGAACCTCAACTTTGCCACGACCGACCAAGAGCTGCGTGAGCTCTTCGGAGAGATCGGTGAGGTCGTTGACGTTCACATTCCAAAGGACCGCGAATCCGGCCGCCCCAGGGGGTTCGCATTTGTTCGATTCGCAGCGGAAGAGCACGCCGCGGAAGCCGTCGAGAAGTTTCACGGTCGCGAAGTCGGTGGTCGTGATTTGCGGCTCGATATCGCCGAAGACCGCCCACGGCCTCCGCGTCAGCGCCGTGATTTTGGTGGACCTCCGCCCGACCGCTACGATCGCGGCGGCGACCCGGGCGGTGGCGATTTCGATCGTGGTGGAAGTTACGACCGTGGTGGCGGCGACGGCCGCTCGTACGAGAGGCCGAAGAAGCCCAAAGGCAGTCGCCGAGGGCTGCGCGGCAAGAAGCGAAGCCTGTAGCGGCGTCTTGCTCGCGACGTTTTGCGCCTCTCGAGGACCGCGACGACCTGGGTGACGGCTTAAAAATCTCGGGCGAGGTGTGAACCCCGCCCGAGTGCCCGTTTTTGTTGTACCCCCAAGGAGTATGAACCCGATTCACCATGTCGGAGGGTCGCTAAACAGCCGCCGACAGTCCTACGGTAAAGCTCCGGAAACACGGTTGTCAACAAGTATTTTGGGTTACATTAAAAAAAGGGGTTCCCGGGCACCGAGATGAGCGCGGAGATCGCACTGCTGATCCGGCTTCTAGGGGTGCGGGCGGCAGCCCTCTGGTATGGTTCATTCGGCGAATGCAAGGGGGACAATCGAGCTTGGCGAGCCTTGGCCTGGGCCATGGAGAATCGGTGAAGTTCTCGATTCGCGGCGAGTGCATGCGATCGATCAGCGATGGCCAGTCTGTGCAGGTGCGCAGGCAGCGGCTCTACCTGCCCGGTGACGTGATCGTGGTGCGGCGCCGCGACGACTGGAACGCGCATCGATTCTTGGGCTACGCACCGAGCGTTCACGGCCTGGTGGCACTCACCCAGTCTGACGACGCTGCCAAGCGGGACCCTGCGGCCCTCGCAAGCGCCATCGTCGGACGGGCAACCTGCGAGGTCCGGGCCTCAGATCGGCTGTCAGCGCTCGGCAAGTATGCTCGCGCCATGATTCTCCGAGTGGCTGGGGTCGGCCGATGAGCGCACTGAGCATCGAGTTCGCCGGGTCCCGCTATCGCTTCGCCGGCCTGAACCCAGAGCAGGATGGCCTCGTACGTTCGCGATTTCAGCCCTTGCTGCGCAGAGACGAGGCGAAGCCGGATGTTCGAATCGACATCCACTTCAACCCCAATTCAGCTGCATTCATGCGGAGGCCGCTCGGGGCAGTCGAGTATCCGGTTGCAGTGGTGCATGGCGACGAAAGCATCGCCGTCGCGGGCATCGGCTTCACCGCCAACGTCGACCGCAACCCGTTTCGTGTACAAATGCAGACGTGCCAGAGCGACGAATGGTTCTCCGCGGCCTTCGAGAACGTCTTCCGAATCGTGGCCTGCTATCGACTCTTCGGCGAGGGAGCGCTGGTCATGCACAGCGCGGCGTTCAACGACGGAGCTCGGGGGTTCCTCTTCTGTGGGCGCTCCGGAGCAGGCAAGACCACCATCTGCGGCCTGGCCGACGAGCTGGAGCTCGAGATTTTGAGCGACGAGCTGAATGCGATTCGGCCAGCAGGCGGTTCGTTCGAGCTTCTGGCCATGCCGTTTGCGGGCGAATTTGGCGGGGCGCCCCGGCGGCACCCACCCTACCCAGTTACCGGCCTGCTCGGCCTCAGCCAGGGCAGCGCGCCGTCGGTGAGCCTCTGCTCGAAAGCCGAAGCGGTGTCGCGTATCGTCGCCTCGTGTCCGTATGTGAATGCCGACCCTTGGCTCGTCGACAGGCTGACTTCGCGCGCCGAGGAGCTCGTGGAGTGCCTACCGCTTCGCGTTCTCACCTTCGCAAAGGATACCCGTTTTTGGAGCGTATTGGACAATGAGTACCCAGAGCCAGCAACAGCGGTATCGCGTTGATCCGCACGCGAGGTTTCGCGTGATGGACGACGAAGGGATCTTTGTTCTGCAAGAGGCCGGCGAGGTCCTGGTCGTGAACGAGGTCGGCGCCTTCATCGTCCAACAATTGCAAGCCGAGCGCAGCGTCGATGAGGTCGTCATGGCCATCACCGATCGCTACGCCGTCGACCAGGATCGCGCGCGGGCGGATGCACGGTCTCTTCTCGACGCGCTTCTCGAGGCAGGCGCGATCAGCCAAACATGAGTTACTCGAATACAATCAAGCGCGCGTGGGCCGGAAACCGACTGATGTCGGTGCTCTTGGAGCTCACCTACGCCTGCAACCTCGACTGCACATTTTGCTACAACGATCTCGCACGCGACGGACAGCAGCTCTCTCTCGAGCAATACCGGCAGCTCCTGGACGACCTGGCCGAGCTCGGGATCCTCAACCTCTCGTTGAGCGGTGGGGAGCCGCTAGCTCACCCCCGCTTTTTTGATATCGCGAACCATGCTCGTAGCCTCGGGTTCGTCATCCGGCTCAAGACCAACGGCCATGCCGTCAGACCCGCGACGGCCGAGAGAATTCGGAACGAAGTCGACCCGTTCGTCATCGAAGTCAGCATCCACGGTGCCAGTGCAGAAACGCACGATCGGCAGACCCGCGTGGCCGGAAGCTTCGAGCGTCTGATCGACAACGTTCGAACGATGAAGTCGCTTGGGCTCCGCGTGAAAGCCAACAGCGTCCTGACTCGGTGGAACGAGGACGAGGTCGAGGGGATGCTCGCGCTCTACGATGAACTCGGTGTCCTGTTTCAGATCGACCCCGAAGTGAAGCCGAGAGACGATGGCGATCGGGAGCCATTGGCTATTGAAGCAAGCGTAGAAGGCCAAGCTCGCTACCGTCGCGCACTCGAAGCGCGCGCGAACAGAGACGACCCAGACATCGATACCGCATCGCGTGAAGCGGGGCGGGAGCCGCGCGTCGCACGGACCGACAAACACTGTGGCGCAGGATCCAACAACATTGCGATCGATCCGTATGGAAACGTGCTGCCCTGCGTGCAGTGGCGCGTTCCCGTCGGCAACCTGCACGATCAGCGAATTGCCGAGATCTGGGAAAAATCCGTGGGGCTACAGGATGTTCGGGAAACGACCAAAGCGGCGCGGCGCATGCTCGAAGGTCTTGGCGACGCCGCGGTACGCTCGAATTTCTGCCCGGGTGCAGCCCAGGTCTACTCGGGTGACCCTCTTGCGCTCTACCCGGCGGTCGAGCAGAGGATCGCCGCGTCGGCTCGCGCGCGGGTCCGACTTGCTGTATTGTAGCGACGAGGGGAAACGTGGAACGGAAGAACACCAGTAGCTCAGGCGAAGGGTCCAAGCGGGAGCCGTATGAGCCGCCGCGGATCGTGTACCGCGAGCCCTTGGAAGCCGTGGCTGTCGCCTGCACGACGGCGGGCGCCAAAGGCAACCCTGGCGCATGTCCGATCGGCCCGATTTCGTCCTGAGCGACGAATCGGGGCGTCAGCGCGGTCGAATCTTCTGAAGAAGCGCCCGAGCGCCCGAGCGAGCCGCCCGTGGGAGGGAGTCATTCAGCAAGTGCGCGACCAGAGCGCCGCTGCGCGAGCCCGCAGGTGCGTCCTGCAAGCTCGAGGATGCAAACGCCGCAATGCATCTACCGATCGGGTCGAACGGGAGCCAGCTGTGGACCTGCCCCGCAAACGGCTCGTTCATCGTCTGGTGAACCAAGGGCAGCACATACCGCGAGACACGCCGCATCCCACAGAGCACGAGGTGCTGCGCGACAGTTTCCGGTGGCGCATTGATCCGGCTTGCCATTCGGGCGATCTCGTCGAGAGGGCCGGTCGCCCGGCCATCGAGATGGTCGCTACCAAATTTGCCAATGAGGTGTGCGTAGACGTCGAGCGGTGAGGGAAGTTGGACGCAAACCGCATAGATCCGGGTGTCCTCGGTGCTCCGTGCGAAGAGATCCTCGGTGCGCAGTCGATAACGAGCAGCGTCGAAAAGCGAAGGGTGAAGGTCGAGCGCCAGGCCGAACGGGGTTTGCAGGACGACCGGGCCGAAACTGGGACGCGCCAGCGAGCGATAGCCTGCAGACTCGAGCTGCTTTACCGCCTCTTCCAGATCCGCTGAGAGCACGAGCAGGTCGACGTCGGTCAATGGCCGCTCCGTCGGATCGTCGTAGAGCCAGTGCTGGAGCAGCGCGCCCTTGACGGGCATCACCGAAATACCCGAGCGTGCGAGCTTGCCCGCAACGTCGGCGACGAGTGCATCGGCCCCAAGCGACGTCGCTGCGCGGCGCCGTGCGGCGTTTCGATTCACTGTGGTTTGCGCCACTTCTTCGATCTTCCCTTGCCCGGTATAAATGAAACCGCTTCGGTGGTATAGAGCGCCGATGGCTACGCATCAAAGGCTCGGCGACCTCGCAGAGGCGCTCGAAGCAGAGGGGGCGGATGAGCTCCGGGTTCACGTCGTTCGCCGTGCGCGCGAGTTCAAGCGCTCGTGGGTGATGATGGCGGAGGCGCTGGTGGAGGTCCGGAATCGGGAATCGTACCTCAACTGGGGCTACGAGGACTTTTACTCTTACTGCTCGCTAGAGCTTCAGCTCAAGCAGGCGACCGCCGACAAGCTCACCGGCTCCTATGTCGCGCTCAAGCGGCACGCGCCGTCCGTCTTGAAACGCGACGGGCTCAACGAACGCATCCCGACATGCGACGCGGTCGACTACTTCGCACGAGCACTTCAGAGGAATCCAAGCAACGACGCACCGGGCGAACGCGCCGTGCCTCAGGAGCTCGTCGACCAGCTCAGGGAGGCCGTCTTCGAGGAAGGCGCGCCCGTGACCGAGCTTCGGAAACGATTCAACCCCGCATTCAATCCGAAGCCGGAAGGCGCCGAACAAATGGACGCGATCCGGCGCGCGACCGCGGCGGCCAGGCGGCTCGAACGGATGCTCGAAGAGATCGACGGCCTCCGCCGCCCAATGGTCCGCACGACCCTCGAGACGCTCGAAGCGCTCCGCGAAGACCTGACGGAGCTCCTGGAGCGAACCAAAGCCCAGTACGCAAAGTCCGCTTGAAATGCACCGTTCACGATGACTGAGAAAACCCACGTCCCGGCCGTCGAAGGCCTCTTCACCATGGACCAGCGCGCGCCTCGCCTCCTCGGAACGCGATGCCGCGGCTGTGGAACCTATTTCTTCCCCGCGGAGAAAACCTTTTGCCGAAATCCGGTTTGCGACCGAACGGACCTCGAAGACGTCCCTTTGAGCCGCGCGGGCAAGGTCTGGTCGTACACCAGCGCAAACTACAAACCGCCGTCGCCATTCGTAGCCAAAGAGCCATTCGAGCCGTTTGCGATCGCGGCGGTCGAGCTCGAAAAAGAGGGGCTTACAATCCTCGGCCAGGTCGCAGATGGCGTCGGCGTGGATGCGCTGGCGACCGGCATGCCGATGGAGCTCGTGCTTCGCGAGCTCTACCAAGACGACGAGCATGTCTACTTCACCTGGAACTGGCAGCCGGCCGGCAGCGGGAGCGACGCATGAGTAAGGACGTTGCAGTGCTCGGCGTGGGTATGCATCCCTGGGGCAAGTGGGGGCAGAGCTTTGTCGGCTACGGTGTGAAGGCGGCACAGGACGCGTTGAAGGACGCGGGCGTGGAGTGGAAAGACATCCAGCTCTTGGCGGGCGGTGACACGATTCGGAACGGGTACCCTGGCTTCGTGGCAGGTGCGACGTTCGCGCAAGCGCTCGGCTGGTCGGGCGCCAAGGTGTCGAGCTCCTACGGCGCCTGCGCGACGGGTGCCCAGGCCATCAGCGTCGCACGGGCGAACATCTTGGCCGGCCTCTGCGACGTTGCCCTGGTGATTGGCGCCGACGCGGCGCCGAGAGGCTTTTTCGCCCCCACCGGTGGGCGCCGGCCGGACGACCCTGACTGGCTGCGCTTTCATGTCCAGGGCATCACGAATCCCACCTATTTCGGGCTGTACGCGCGTCGACGCATGGACGTCTATGGGGCGACACAGGAAGACTTTGCGGCGGTCAAAGTGAAAAACGCCAAGCACGGCCTTCACAATCCGAACGCTCGATACCGCAAAGCGGTCACGCTCGAGGACGTGATGGGCTCGGTCTTGGTCGCGGACCCCCTTCGCTTGCTCGACATCTGCGCCACGAGCGATGGCGCCGCGGCGCTGGTGCTCTCCAGCATGGACTTCGCACGGAAACACGGGACCGACCCCGTGAAGATTTCGGCGGTCTCGACCGTGACGCCAGTCTACCCAAACGACATCATCGAAATGCCCAACCTCGCGACCGACTCGAAGGCTGGCGTTGAGCTGCCCGAGATCGGTTTCAAAGAATCGATCGCGCACCGTGCCTATGAAGAAGCAGGCCTCGGCCCCGAAGACATGAGCCTTGCGGAAGTCTACGACCTGTCGACCGCACTCGAGCTCGATTGGTATGAACAGATCGGACTCTGCGCGGCAGGCGACGCCGAGAAGTTGCTGCGAGACGGCGAGACCAGCCTTGGCGGCCGCGTCCCGGTCAACCCGAGCGGCGGCTTGGCGTGCTTTGGCGAAGCCGTGCCGGCGCAAGCGATCGCGCAGGTCTGCGAGCTGACCTGGCAACTCCGCGGCCAAGCCGAGGGGCGCCAAGTGGAGGGTGCGAAGGCCGGCGTGACGGTGAACCAGGGCTTGTTCGGTCACGGCTCTTCGGTGATCTGCACTGTCTGAATCGCGACAGCGCAGCCCCGAGGACGGCGCGGAAGCGGCGTCTTTAAGGGGCGACTAGTCTAGGGCGGCTAGCTCTTCGTCAAGTCGGGCGTCGAGGTCTTGATTTTGTGGGGGCGCTTCGGGTTGGCGCCTTGGCCCGCCGCGCCCTCGGAACTTGCGGGCCATGACGATGAACCAAAGCGTCGATAGAACGACGGCGATCAGCGGGATGACCCAGCCGGACTTGACCGGTGGGATGCTCAAATCGAAGCTGGGGACCCTCGCTTGAAGTCGATCGCGGATCTCCGGTTCGGGCACGCCTGCCACGACCCACTCGCGAATGTCCCGACGCCACTCCCCGGCCTTCGGGCTGGGGCAGGAGTTGAGGGTCTTGCCAGGGCAGAAGGGGCTCAGGGTATTGCGCACTATCGACTGCACCTGCCGACCCTCATCAATGGAAGTGTCGTCGGCACGTACCGAGGCACAGCCGAGCGCGAAAACGACCACTGAGAACGCAACAATACGGACCATTCTTTACTTACATAAGTCCGCCCGCGCCCAACAATAAGGTGGCAAATTGTCGCGCCTAGTCAGGCACCCCCACTGACAGTGACGCTGACACTGGCGCTGTGACAGCTAAATGAGCATTCCCGCTACCGCGGCCGTCATCAGCGAGGCGAGCATGCCCCCGAACATCGCCCGCAGGCCCAGGCGGGCGAGGTCATGCCGGCGCTCGGGCGCAATACCGCCGATCCCGCCAATCTGAATTCCAATCGACCCGAAGTTGGCAAACCCACAGAGCGCGTAGCTCGCGATCACGACGGTGCGGTGTGAGAGTTGCGCCGCGCCTTCGGACAGCGACTCATAGAGATGGAGGTACGCGACGAACTCGGTGAGAACGATCTTCTCGCCGAGCAGGGTGCCGACGGCGGCACACTCGGCAACGGGAACGCCGATCAGAAAAGCAAACGGCCAGAAGAGCCAGCCAAGGATCTGCTGAAACGTGAGAGGCGCCACCGCTGCAGCACCCTCGAGACCCATCCAATCGTTGTAGAGTCCAAACGGGAGACCTAGGAGCGCGTTGCCAAGGGCGATCAAGGCGATGAAGGCGAGCAGCATGGCCCCCACGTTCAATGCGAGCTTCATGCCTTCGTACGCCCCCCGCGCGGCGGCATCGATCACGTTCGCGTCCGGGCTATCGACCTCCATGGCGAACTCAACTTCGATTTCACGCTTCTCGGTTTCCGGCCACATGACTTTGGCGATCACCAAAGCGGCCGGAGCACTCATCACGGTTGCAGCGATCAGATGCCCGGCAATGCCTGGAAAGACGCCTTTGAGCAGGCCCACGTAGGCAGCCAAGACCCCTCCCGCTACGGTGGCAAAGCCCCCAGTCATCACCGCGGTGAGCTCCGACATGCTCATCTTGCCGATGAAGGGTGCGATCATCAGCGGCGCTTCGGTCTGGCCGACGAAGGTATTCGCCGCCACGGAGAGCGTTTCGGGTCCCGAGGTCTTCATGGTGCGGCGCATAATCCAGGCGAAGACGGCTACCAGGCGCTGCATGATGCCAAGGTAGTAGAGGATCGTCATCAACGAGGAAAAGAAGATCAGGGTTGGGAGCACGTTGATCGCAATCGTGAACTTCTCCGACGCGAAGTCGCCGAAAATGAACTCGGTTCCTTCGGCGGTAAAGCCCAAGAGAGCGAGCACGAGGTCGTTGAGTATCGAAAAGAGCCGCAGGCCAAGGTCGGTCTTCATCACCAACACACCGAACGAAACCTGCAAACCAATTCCCCATCCGATGACGCGCCAAGGAACCGATTCGCGATGCCTCGAGAACAGCCACGCAATGCCCACCAGTGCAAACAAGCCGCAAAACGAAATCAGTCGCTGCCAAAAAGGCACGGCACCGACGTCGGTGCTCAAGATCGCGGCAAGGCTCTGCATCGCCGCGGATACTAGCCGGTTTTCATTCGTAGGGAACGTCGAAGCGGGCGCGATAGGCCGCGATTCGCGACTCGACGTCCTCTTCGGTCATCCCGAAGTCCGCAAGGGAGTACTTGTGGCGGCCGTACTTGTGCTGCTTGTTCACCTGGTGCGAGGCCTGCATGCGGCGAATGGTGGGAGCTGTGAGCTCGAGCCCCGCGGCCTGGTAGATCCGCGCGACCTGAGGCAGCGGATCCTGGATCAAGTCGTAGTACGAAACGTCGATGAAGCCTCGATCGCCTACGCGTTCCCGGGTCGCCAGCGTTCGCCGTGCCATGTTCTCGATCTTGCCGAGCCAGTGGCGTGCGACCCGCTTCGGATCGACCTCGTCGCTGAAGATCATTTGCAGATGGGTGAGCATGCTGAATAGCGAAGGGCTCGTCTTGAGCGGGTCGCGATGGGTGTGGACGAGAAGCGCGTTTGGAAACACCTCCAACAGGGGGTCGAAATACTCCTGATGATGGGGTGTCTTGAGCACCCAGCGGACCTCTTTGCCGATGCCCGGCCGCTGCCATTGCAAGTACTGCATCATGCGCCTGAGCGTCTGATAGGCCGGAACGTGATCCTGCGCTTCGAGCCACTTCGAGTACGTGGGCACGTTCATCATCGCCTCGGGAGTCGTCGTCAGAAACGCCTGCTCGAGTAGGATCACCTCTTCTTCAGGCGCGTCCGGCTCGGCGGGGTGGATCGCAAAAAACCCAGGCGACATGTACTTGAGCCCTTTGGCAGCGGCGGCGGCCTGCGCGAATCGCGGGTCTTTCTTTTGCCCGGCTTTGTGGCTCGCGGGCGCCGGATTGATCGCCTCCCACGAGGCCAACGAACGAATGGATGGGTCCTGTGCAATCAATCGGTGCAACATGGTCGTACCGGTGCGCGCCAAGCCAGCGACGACGATCGGCGCCTCGACGGGGATGTCGAGGATTTCCGGGTGCCGCTTGATCGTGTCTTGGGCCACCAGCTTGTTCGACAAGACACCGACGATTCGGCCACGAATGATCATGTGACCCACTGGGTTGAGCTGCGCCTCACGATTGATCGAATCGACCAGCACTTCGAGCGGCTCGAGGAAGCCCTCGTCGCCAAAGTCGTCGAGACCGACCTTGCTCCGTGCGTCCGAAAGCACCGATTGCACCGTGATCGGCTTCCCGCCGATGCCTAGCTTCCAAAGCGCGCGGCCCATGCGATTGGCCAGGGCAATCGCGGTCGGACGGTAAGGCTTCCCGAAGCTGCTGGTGATCTCAGCCGAAGACATCGAACCCGTCAGAGCTCCGAAAGCTTCACAACCCGGGTCTGAGGCTGGGGGTGCTCCGTGGCTCGCACCCAGCGCCAGCACATCGTGCCCTCTTCATGGCCTACGGTGTCGATCCAATTGTCGAAGCCCTTGTCCTGCGCGGCGACCACCACTTGCACCGAGCCATCGGGCCGATACTTCGCCGTGTGCTTGTTTACGTGGACGGGGTAGTAGCGGTAATCGAGCGACTCCATCCAGTAGTTGTTGAGCTGGAAGTTCCAGTGCTCGCAGTCGGGTGGCGTGGCGTCAATCACCAATGCCTGGTCCGGTGCTAGCTTCCAATAGCTGTGATAGTAAGCGATGTCGGGCACCCCGCCCGCCATGTTCGAGACGTTCTGGTCGAATCGCGGCAACTGATTGCGGTGCTTCTTGAAGCCTTCGGCCCAGCTCGCGAAGAGCATCGCAGCACCGGCTACCAAGCCCGCCGACTGCGTCAATCCATCCGCGCAGCGGATCGGATCGAAAGGCGTCGGCATTCCATCGCCACCGAGGCGCTCGATGTGCAGATCCGCAATCGTTTCGTTTTCGCGATCCAAACGTGTTTGGCGGACGATCAAGGTGCCGGTGTCCTTCTCCATCGGTAGCCAGTTTCCAGGCTGCTCCTCGGTACTCAGGATGATCTCGAAGCTCCCGTCCGGTGCGACCTCCAGCGTCGACGCTTCGAGATACCCCGTCGGCGGCATGCCGCGACCTTCCCCGTAGTTCCCCTTTTGCGTGAAGAACCCGAGATAGTGAACCGTCCCGCGGTTGCCAAAGATACGATATTCGTGATCGCCGCTAATCGCTGCATTCTGGTAGTAGTTGTCGGGATGATCGGCGCCCATCTTCGCCGTTTCGTGCACCACCCGCTGCAGCACGGGCGCGAGCGGGTCGTTGTGTTCGACGAAAGTTTGCAGCGCCGCGCGCGTGATCCGGCTCAGGTACCGGAAACCCTCCATGCGATTCATCGGATCGCTGGGAGTGTTGGGCCCGAGCACGACGTTGCCGGCCATCTTGAGCGTGTCGCAGAACTGGTTCCACACCGCTCCGTCGACGATCTCTCGTTCTCGTTTGCTCAGCTTATCGCTCATTTGACTCCCTCAAAGCACGTCATGTTCGCGCAGCAGTCCTTCGGTCTTGCTCCAGAGCAGCGCACCTTTGTCCGGGTCCATCGAAGCTTCCGATGACTCCTTGAACCGCATCATGTGCATGTACTCGCCGGTCTTCTCACCCATCTCGTCCGAGGCGACGAGATAGTCGACCGGGATCGATGCTTTCTCCGGGCTCTGGAAGAACAGAGCCATGACGGGCTTGAGAACTGGCATGAGCCAGTTGGGCGCCTCACGGGCCATGTTCGAGTTGACGGCACCTGGACAAAGCGCGTGGACACAGACGTCCGGGTTTCCGCCACTGCCCCCGGGGTTCAGCCGCCGCGAGAGCTCGTGGAAGAACGTCGTCAGGTGTAGCTTGCTCAATCCGTAGTATTTGACCCCGTCGGTCACACCGTATTCGATCGGCTCGCCGAACGTGTCGAAATCGATGGGGATGGAGCTCCGATGGGTCTCCGAAGAAATGAAGATCAGCCGTGGCGGGTCCTCCGCGCGAGAATTGTGACCGTAGACCGCATTCGGAATCACTCCGTCACTCAGCAATCGACGGAGCACGACGAACTTGGCCAGGAAATTGACGGCAAACATCAACTCGAGACCGTGCTCGTTCGTGCGCGACGTGACCGGGACGACACCCGCATTGAACACCGCCACGTCGAGCGTCACCTTTCGATCGCGGAGCTCGTCGCAAAAGGCCGCCATCGAATCAAAATCACTGAGGTCGACGTGCATCATCTCGACGCTGCCGCCACCGCTCTCGGCCCGGACCTCTTCGCCCGCTTGGGGAATCCCGCTTCGGCAGGCCATGATCACGTGGGCGCCGCGCTTTGCGAGCCGAACCGCAATGCCCTTCCCCAAGCCACTGTTGGCGCCTGTCACCAGGCAGACGCGTCCGTCGAGTCGCACGCTATCGGACACGGGGTCGACCTTCGGGTCTTTGCTCCGCTGGTCGAGCAACCCACTCAAGACCGCACTCAACGGGTTTTCGTGGGTCCTATTGGCCATGGTCGCCGCACTCTAAAGAACTCCGTTCCACTGTCAACGAGCCCTTGTAATTTCCAGGTATTCGGCGATGACAGCCTCCAGGCCGACAAACATCGCGCGGGCCATCAACGCATGTCCGATCGAAACTTCATCGATCCCGGACAAGGTCAGAAACGTCGGTAGATTTTGCAAGTCGAGGTCGTGCCCGGCATTGACGCCGAGTCCATGGGCGATCGCGCGTTCGACCGCCGTGCGATAGTGGTCGAGACTGCGACACAAGGTGTCGCCCCCTTGCTCGAATGCGCGCGCGTAAGGCTCGGTATAGAGCTCGATCCGATCGGTGCCCAGCTCCGCCGCCCAGTCGATGGCGGACGGCTCCGGGTCCACGAACACACTCACGCGCACTCCGCTCCCTCGAAAGCGACGAATGATCTCGGCGAGCTCTTCGCTGGGGGTGTCGGCAGCCCAGCCCGCCTCGCTCGTGAGCTCACCAGGCCGGACGGGAACGAGCGTGCACTGATCGGGGCGCACGTCTTGGACGAGCTCGATGAGCTCAGGCCGCGGATCGCCTTCGATGTTGTACTCGACGCGGTCGCGCACCGACTCGAGCACATTGGCAATCTCGTACACGTCGAGGGGGCGTATGTGCCTCTGATCGGCGCGCGGATGAACCGTGATCCCAAGAGCACCGGCGTCG
>Ga0224508_10000140_pt1 | contig 75323 bp, 68 predicted proteins | sample SF_Jan12_sed_USG_4_FD_170157 | JGI IMG/M metagenome (GOLD analysis project Ga0224508, IMG submission 170157) | Sediment microbial communities from San Francisco Bay, California, United States - SF_Jan12_sed_USGS_21 | ecosystem: Environmental > Aquatic > Marine > Sediment | place: USA... | reverse complement strand
CAACTCGGCCTCGATGGTGGAAACGCAGGGTAGCAAGATCAACCAACTGGCAGATGACGAACGGCAAATCATCGAAGACACGATGAACAAGCTCGAGGAAGCGTCGAAGGCGATGAACCTGATCGCCAGGCAGGCGAAGGCGAGTAACGAAATCGCTTCCCAGGCCACGGTTTCGACCCAGGAAGCTCTGGAAAAAGTAGCCATGACCGCCAACGGCATGAATGAAATTCGCGAGACCATCGCCGAAACGGAAAAACGTATCAAGCGTCTTGGTGAGCGTTCGCAGGAAATCAACACTGTGGTCGAAATCATCAACAACATCGCCGAACGTACGCATATCCTGGCTCTCAACGCCTCGATGCAGGCGGCAGCGGCGGGTGAGGCCGGTCGCGGTTTCTCGGTGGTCGCCAACGAAGTACAGCGACTGGCTGAATCATCGCGCGACTCGACTTCCGAAATTGCGGGCCTGGTGGGTAACATTCAGGCCGAAACCGCGGAAACCATGGCGGCCATGAACAAGGCGATCACGCAGGTGGTTGAAGGAAGTGAACTGGCGCATGCTTCCGGTGTACAAATGCAGGCAACCCAGCAGACCACGGCCGAGCTGGTAAGCGCGGTAGAGGTCATCGCCAAGCGCTCGCTGCTGCAGGCGCGGGTCAGTAACAGCCTGCGCGAGCAGACGCAGCAGGCGCAGAAGAGTACCCAGGAAACAAACGCCGAACTCAAGCGGCAGGCCGACCAGACCACCAATCTGGTGGAATTCTCCCGTCAGCTGCTGGAGTCGGTCAACGTATTCAAGTTGCCCGCGGCCTGATCGGCCCCGGGATCGAACGCGAGACGGTAACAAGCGATGACTGATTCGCCACAGGCCGATGGCAACGAGGCGCTGCTGACACTGATCGGCATGGCGCGGCAGGAAATTGCCGACGCGCTGGTGGGATTTTCGGCGCAAACCGCCGATGATTTCCGCCAGCTGTGCGCCAATCACCTTGAAAACGTCGTCTGGGCCTCGAGCCAGGCCGGGCAGGACGATTTGTACCTGGTGGCTGAAGCCGTGCTGTCCCAGGTTGGTGACCAGGGCCTGTCGTTCAGCGCGCAACGGGGATCGGAGTTTCTCAACTGGCTGGCGAATACGGTTCAATACCTGGAGTCGGGCGACGATGCCGGCGGTATCGGATTGCTGCTGCGGCCCTTGCCCGACGATACGCAGGCTGCGCTCGGCGCTATCCTTGGTGTTAGCGATGCCGACGATGATTTAACCGGGGTAAAAAATTCGATCGCCAGCGAGCCGCCGGCGCCTTGCGCCGAGCCGGTAAACGAGATTGACATCTGGGGAGTTGAGGCGGGCGTCGATAGCGACGACGGGGCCAGCGAAGCCGCCATCGATATCGCCGAGGCGACCGATGATGCCGACATCGATACCGATAATATCCTCGGCATGCTGGCCTACGAATTGCGCGAAGTCTCTCCGCAGCTGGCCGAAATGGCGCAAACCATCGCCATCGCGGACAGCGACGATGCGCTGACCGCGGCCGCCGCGGCCTATTGGGAGATCGTGAGTCGGGTCGCCAGTGTCGCCGAGGAACTCGAGCTCGAGGGATTGACGATGATTTGTCAGTTCATCGAGGAAAACCTGGTGCTGGTCACCGGCATGGATCCGGCGCGGCGCGCGGTTTCGCTCGAACTGTTGCAGCACTGGCCGCGCGTGGTTATCGCGCACTTGCTGAATCCCGACGACGATGCGCGCTGCATCGCCGTGATCGATTACCTGGAAAATCAAAACTGGCCGCAGCCGCTGCTCTACAGCAATCTGCGCGCCCTGATCGATGGCCTTACGCAGGCGGCGCGGATAAGCAGCGGCCTGCCGCAGACCGAGTTGCGTGAAATCGAGGCCACAGCCGACGATGTTTCGCTGGAAATGTCGACCGATGCAAGCCCCGAATTGATCGATGCGTTTTTCGCCGAATCTCCCGCTCACGCGGAAGCATTCTCGCGCCTGATGGTGGCGATTGGCGACGGTGAAGACGTCGAGGCCAATGTCGAAGCGGCGCAGCGCATCGTGCATACGCTCAAGGGTTCCGGCAACCTGGTCGGGGTCAAGGGCGTCGCTAACCTGGCGCACCATGTCGAGGATATTTTCGATTACATCGCCAGGCACAAGATTTCGCCGCCCGAGCCGCTGGCCAATACCCTGCAGGAAGCCGCGGATACCATCGAAGCCATGATCGAGTCGCTGCAGGGTGTGGCGCCGCCACCCGACGATGCATTGCGCGTACTGCAGGATGTGCTCGACTGGGCCAACCGCATCGATAGCGGGCAGGTGCGGCATGAAGATTTCAGCGAGGCCGCTCCGGCGGTGGCATCTGGCCTCAGCCTGCCCCCTGCAGAGGAAGGCGCCGATACCGACGGCATGACAGAGCGCAGGGCGAACCGCGTCCAGGACGGCGCGGCCGCCGCGGGCGGGGTCGAATCGGTACGCGTGCCGCTCAAGCTGCTCGATAACATATTCCGTATCGTCAGTGAAACGGCGATTACCAGCGGCCAGATCCAGGAACGGCTGAATCGCCTCGAGGCGGATGAAAAACTGATTCGCCACAACGATAGCTCGATGCAGCAACTGCGCTACGAACTGGAAAACCTGGTCAGTATTCGCGCGATGGCGTCGCGCCACCGCGGTTCGGCAACGGATGGCTCCGGCGACTTCGATCCGCTGGAGATGGATGAGTACGACGAGTTTTACGGCGCTACCCACGCCTACATCGAAAGCGTCGCCGATTCGCGTGAAATCCTGCGCGGCTTCAGCGGCGAGGTCAACGAACTCGACGCCCTGTTTCTCGAGCAGCAGCGCCTCAACAAGGAGCTGCAGCAAATGGTCATGACGACGCGCATGGTGCCGGTGAGCAACATAGCATCAAGGCTGCAGCGAACGCTACGCCAGGTATGCCGCTCGACCGACAAACTGGCGCAGCTGTCTATCGTCGGGCAGGATTTGATGCTCGACGGCGATGTGCTCAACAAGCTCGCCGATCCGCTGATGCATATGCTGCGCAATGCCGTCGACCACGGTATCGAAAGCAGCGAGTTACGTGAGGCCGGCGGCAAGTCGCCGCAGGGCTCGATCGTGCTCAGCTTCGAACAGCAGGGCAACAACGTGGTGGTGAGCTGCAGCGATGATGGCGGCGGCCTCGATTACGAGCGAATTCGCAATACCGCCATCGAGCGCGGGTTGCTGGACGAACAGGCGTCGCTAGACAAGCAGTCGCTGGCGGCATTGATTTTGCAGTCCGGCTTTTCCACGCGCGAGCAAATAACCCACGTTTCCGGCCGCGGCGTCGGCCTGGACGTGGTGCACAATACCATCCAGTCGCTCAACGGCAGCATGGATATCGGCGAGTCGGCCGAAGGTGGCACGCTGATCACCCTGCGCCTGCCGATCACCCTGCTGACCAGTCACTGTTTGCTGGTTGGTGTTGGCAAGGACCACCAGTACGCCATCCCGACCCTCTCGCTGGCCCAGATTTTGTCTCCAGGCAACGGCGAGATCTGCTGGGTCGACGGCAAGTTGACCTACCTGCTCGAAGAGGAAGAGTACCCGGCCTATACGCTCAACTCGCTGATCGGCGTGGACGATTCCGCCGACGAGAATCGGTTCGAAAACAGCAGCGTGCTGCTGGTGCAGACCGCCGAAGGCGTCAGCGCGGTCAGCGTCGAACGGGTGATCACCAGCTATGACCTGGTGGTCAAGAACATGGGCGCCTATATCAAGTCGGTCAGCGGAATTGCGGGCGTGTCGATGCTCGGTAACGGTGAAGTCGTTGCGGTGCTCGATCTTGCGGCGATGCTGCAGGCCCAGAGCAACCGCGGTCCCGTAAGCACGGTCAAATCGGCGTCGGCCGCGTCCGCTGAGCCGGATTTACCGAGCGTTCTGATTGTCGACGATTCGCTGAGCGTGCGTAACTCGCTATCCCAGCTGATGCAGGACAGCGGATACCAGCCCATGCTGGCGCGCGACGGGCGTGAGGCCGTCATCATCCTCGACTCGGAAAAACCCGACGTGGTGCTGACCGACCTGGAAATGCCGCGCATGAACGGGCTCGAGCTGGTTAGCTATATTCGAAACTCGAGCGAGTGGAAAGAGTTACCGGTGGTCATGATTACCTCGCGCAATATGTCGAAACACCGTCAACAGGCGGCACAGGCCGGCGTCAATCGCTTTATTGCCAAACCGTTCTCCGACGATGAAGTGCTCGAAGCCATCGACGAGCAACTGGCGACGCTGGCATGAGCACCAGCGACGCATGGCTGCTGGAATGCGGCGAATCGCTGTCGATTGCGGTCGGCGATCACGAAATGGTCGAGCTGGTGCAAACCGGGGATCAGTATCCCGTGACGACAGCTTCCGAGCAGGGTGCCGAGGTCGTGCAATGGCAGGAAAAGACTGTACCCGTGATGGAAGTCGGTTCTCTGCATAATGGCGCCGGGCCGGATTCGCCCGGGCCCTATTTATGCCTGCTGAACTACCAGGCCTCGGCCGGCATGCCGTTACAACAGCTCGCGTTGCGGGTCACGCGCGCGCCCGAAAGAATCCAGGTAGACGACGCCCAGGTTTGCGAGTTTCCGCGCGACTTCGACGACAGCCGGTTGAAAGCGGTGACCCTTAGCTGTTTTACCCATCACGCCAAACCCGTGCTCATCCTCGACATTGCCAGCCTGTGTTCGAAAGAATTCCGCGACCAGGTCAACAATAGCCAGGCTTTGTAAGGCCAGAACTGGCAGTAATCACTTTATTTCGAACTAAAGCCGATTCCCGCGTTCGCCGGTACCAATTCCATGGCTGATCCATACAATCGAAATCTCCAGGGCGGCTTCGCGCCCGAAGTCGCGGTTTTGGATGCAAGCGAAATTGCTGCAGTCACACTATAGCGGGCGCCTGGAAAAATCGCGCCAGGGACGAAATTCGGCCACAACCGGACGCTCATAAAGAGATCAGGTCTACTTGATTTTTGGCAATTTGGTGACGGTTCTTATCCTGCCGGCTTTACTGCGAACATTCACCAGTCTCGCCTCGAGATTCGATATTTCTCTCTTTAGGAAAAGCAATCTATGCGAGGAAGGTTTTTCCGCTTCTAGCTGCTTAATCATTGCTGTGGAACTGTTGATGGCCCTCAGCAGCTTGGTTTCGTCGATCGCAAGATTCAAATCCGTTAAAAGACTAGCTGTTGATGTTGGTTCAATTTGGGGGGAAGTATCCATGTAGCCTCCTCATTGTTCCTAAGGACGGTCAATACTACACAGACAATCGAACTGCCCACATCCCTCATATGGGTTAAATTTATAAGGTTACCCCGAATCAGTCTCGAGCCGTTTCTCGTCGCTCACCTACGATTCTTACGGGTCTGTTTACCCGATAAAAGTCGCTCATCACTGTGACTCTAGCTTCGGCATTCGGATATGAGCAGACTCTTGTGTCTAAACCTGATGGGCTGAACCGTCTCTTAAATCAGTACGCCTCCGGTTGGACCTGGTTTGACTACATCCAGTTGCTTTGGTCCTGAACCGGTCAGCGACTCCGCTCAGGATTTTTCGGACCATGTCTTTCGCCATTTCGTCACTATAACCGCCTATCCCCTGGAAAAAATTCTCGGCCAGCAATAACGCTTCTTCTTTAGTGATAAAACCTTGAGCAATCAATCGCTGCCAGAAGAGCCCCAACCGTTTGCCTTCTTCGTTGGAGGCATGGACATATTGCATGTAGCGGGGCGTGTCGCAGTGTTGATGCTGACGCCAAGCGTTCTTTACCCGTACCCAGTCCTTAGCCGGGATTTCATCACAGATACGCTGCCACTCATCGTCGTCGCTATTCAATGGTACAGTCACTTTCAGTCGGTCTCGAAGATATCGCCGTAACCAACCGCGCCCCTTGGGTACTTGTCGTTTACTCATCTTTACTCCAGTTTAGTGACCTTTACCTAGACACCTGTTATTGCGTTCGTCGATCGATAAACCTGCTACGGTGATCTGTCACAGTGATCCGACACGATTCATCGGACTGGTTGGGTAAAACGATGGAGGTCCGGTCTCCGAAGAGGCTCCGATCGCGCCTGGAAGGAAGCGCGCTGATCGACAATATCGTTGGCATTTGACAATTCCGAGAACTCCTCAGTCACCCAATCGACTCAATAAGTCATTTAAATTTAGCAAGTTATACCCGACTTATAAAGTATTTTATGAGGTTTTGCGTAAAAGTCAATCTAGACAACAATCCATAGTGCGAACTTTTTTCAGCCTTCTGAAAGCTGGGGAATTCGGAAACACCAGCTGACAAACGAATTCAAATCAAACGAAAAAAGGGGACCGAAAAAAGGAAAAAAGGGGACGCTACCCTTTTTTCCCGAATTAAAGCCAATTCCCGCGTCCGCCGCTGCAAACCCCTGCGCTGACCCATACAACCGAAACGTCGAGGGAGGCTTCGTGCCCGAAGCCGTTGCTGGCTATGTCTAATTCAGCTTCCGCAGTCATCTATAACGCGTCATTGCGAGCGAAGCGAAGCGAAGCAATCTTTCGAGGAAAACAGGGTACCTGTCCACTTTAATACTGCTTGATCGGAGATGGGTGGTTTATAACAATTTCTGTTCAGGTTGATTCTATAAAACCCGTAGTATAGCCCTTTATCTCCTTTTCATAGCCCAGGCAAAAGAAGAGTTCGACGATAATACTAAAGATATCTTTTGGTTTTAGGTTGAACACTCGATCCAGGCTGGATCCAATCTGTGCAACAGATATTGTTTGTTCGCTAAACTGAAAGTCACTGGCAAGATATCTAAATGAGGTAATAATCTTATTACAACTGCCAGGCTCCAGTTCCTTCATGGTGTTTAAGAAATGCTCTATCGTTTCCCGGAAACTATGGGCTCTTACCGAATGCTGAAGCAAGTGCATTAAGATTTCGTATTCACTATCAATAAGATTGGCCTGCATCGAATTCAGCCATTCTTTCTCGCCCCCTGTCAGCGAGCGAGTCGAAAAAATTCGATCAAACACTAAATTGGAAGCTTGTTGCTGCCTGGATGTTGCCCGGCCTTGATTGACAAAATTTCCAGCTTTAGAAGTCTCCTCCGGCCTGGATGCTGTGTAGCCTTGATTCGCAACGTTTCCAGCTTTAGAGATTTGTTGCTGCGTGGATCGCGTGTGACCTTGATCCACGACATTTCTAGCTTTAGACATCCTGTTATTCGGCTCGACAGACAGTTCTGCAATAGCCTGCGATAGTAGACATTTGGGCATTTTCGAAAGCGTTATTTGTTCATCCTGTATTTTATTGCGATCTTTCTCGTTTTGAAGCCTGGGTAGTAGTCCGCAAACATGGGTGACATTGTCCGCCTCATCGAAAGCGATCTTGATATATGCGTCCTTTTCCTCGAATAGAGGCATATATTTCTTTTTAAAATAACACTCGAAATCAGGACTGGAGCAGATAAGCGTGCCGCCATCAAGCTGCAGTCTCTTTAGCGCTTCCAATGCCTGCAAGACAAAATAGTGGGATTTTGTTTTTTGCTTTGGGGCTTCAGCAACCTCAGGTTTCTCAGATGGGGGAGGCTCATCCTCTGATGATTTTTTGCCGACTAAACTTTGCAAATTGCTAAATAATTTCATAACCAACCACACAACACGCGTTTAACATTAACTGCTTTTTAACTTGCTATTCCTAATTTATAGTACATTTATTAGCGGCAGCTAAAATAAAGCCGGAAAAACTGCTTCCTGACAGGTTTGGCTAGCCAAAACCCAGGAATTAACAGGCATTAATAGATAAACAGGAAGATACCCGTTATTTCCCGTCATTCCGGCCTCCGAGCCGGAATCCATTGTAAATACACCGCGGAAATCAGCCGGGCGCAGTCCGGGAAATGCTCGTGCTAATTGGTAATGGTTGCTGGCTCTGGCGCCGGCATGGTGATGTTGTGGCACTTTTATCGTGCCTTTCCTGGTTCAATTGGCACGATACCTCAGTTTTGAATGCTTGCTGCTATATTGTTGGAGTAGCAGTTCCAGTTTTTGCGGTAGTGTGTTTTCGGCTTAAACTTGCCGAATTGAATTAGCCAGGTACAGCGATGAGCAAGCCGGACGTTACCCTGATCGAAGATGAGCCCTCCATAGCCGATACCGTGATTTACGCGCTCGAGTCGGAGGGCTACGCGGTACAGTGGAAGCAGTCCGGGCGTGACGCCATCGAGCAGGTCAGGACGGGGTCTCCGGAGATCGTGATTCTGGATATTGGGCTGCCTGACCTGAACGGCTTCGAGGTGTTTCGCGAAATCCGCGTTTTTTCACAGGTCCCGGTTATTTTTCTGACCGCGAGAAACGAAGAAATCGATCGGGTTACCGGCCTCGAAATGGGCGCCGATGACTATATCGTCAAACCATTCAGCCCGCGCGAGTTGACCGCGCGGGTGCGCGCGGTGCTGCGCCGGGTTCAGGGTAACAGCGATGCCGTCGATGCAGGCGTCGGGCCTTTTGTCATCGATGAGCCGAGCTGGACGATACGGTTTCACGGCCACGCGCTTGACCTGACTCGCCATGAATTTCAGATTCTGGGCATCCTGCTGAAAAGCCCGGGGCAGATATTTTCTCGCGACCAGCTGCTCGACCGGGTGTGGGACGCGCCCGAGCATCGGCTCGACCGCACGGTCGATACCCATATCAAAAACATCCGCGCCAAACTGAGAGCTATCGATGCCGATGCCGACCCGATAAAAACCAAGCGCGGCGTCGGCTATTTCGCGAGCTGGTCGAATTGAATATTCGCAACCGCATCTTTTTCTTTTTCATCCTTATCATCGGCCTGGCGATGTTCGGCTTCACGCAATGGCTGTCGGATGATCTCAAGTCGCGCTACAACGAGGCCATCGAAGAGCCGCTGGTCGATGTGGCGAATATCCTGGCCGCCAGCATTGGCAGCCAGTTGCTGGACGGTGAGCTCGATGGCGACCGGCTGAAGCAGTTTTTCGACCAGGTTTACGCGCGCCGATTCAGGGCGCAGATTTTCAAACTGGAAAAAAACAACGTCGATATGATGGTTTACGTCACCGATGCCGATGGTCGAGTGGTGTTTCATTCGGTGGATGAGAGCGCAGTTGGGCAGGACTACTCGCAGTGGAATGACGTTATCCGCACCCTCGCCGGCGAGTACGGCGCGCGTTCGTCGTTCAGCTCCGGGGTGCAGGGCAGCGACGAGGATGCCGATGTGACGATTTTTGTCGCCGCGCCCATTGTTCGGCAGGAACGGATCGTAGGCGTCGTCAGCGTCGGCAAGCCAAAAGATAATATCCGGCGTTTCCTCGACCTGGCGCGCCGCGATCAGCGCTTCGCCGCGGTCGTGGCGCTGGTGTCGACCCTGTTGCTGGGTTTCGTGATTTACCGATGGATGAGCCAGCCGCTGGACAGGCTGGCCAACTTCGCCAATCGCGTCAGCCAGGGCGAGCGTATCGAGCCGCCTGACCTGGGGCGCAACGAAATCGGCGACGTTTGCCGCGCGGTGCAGTCGATGCGCGAGGCGCTGGAGGGCAAGGAATACACCGAGCGCTACGTGCAGACGCTGACCCACGAATTGAAAAGTCCGTTGAGCGCTATCCGCGGCGCCGTCGAGTTACTCGACGAGGAAGTGCCGCCGCAGCAGCGTAACCAGTTTTACCGAAATATCCGTGCCGAGGCGCTGCGCATGCAGGACCTGGTCGAGCGCATGCTGCAGCTGGCCAGCCTCGAAAAAAGGCGCCGCCTGGAAGACGTCGAAGACATCGATCTCGGCGCGCTGCTGGAGCAGGTCAGGCAGGACTACCAGGTCGAGTGCCTGAACGGCAAGCTCGAGATCAGGCTTGCCTGCGCCGGCGTCGTCGTGGTTCGCGGCGAGCGCTTTTTGCTGCGCCAGGCGGTATCCAACCTGCTGCAGAACGCGATCGATTTTTCACCCGAGGGCGGCGTCATCGAGATCGATTGCCGCGCCGCCGGCGATCAGCTCGAAATCGATATTGTCGATCGCGGCGAGGGCATACCGGACTACGCCTGGGACCGCATCTTCGAGCGTTTTTACTCGCTGCCGCGCCCGGGCGGCGGACAAAAAAGCACCGGGCTCGGGCTCAACTTCGTCAAGGAAGCGATCGAGCTGCACGGCGGCAAGGTCTCGATCGATCGCGACGGCGACCGCACCCGTGCGCGAATTCGGCTGCCGGCGTAAAACTTCACACAAAGTTCACATAAGCTACCTGCTGCCTTCATGCGCGGGCGCTAGGATTTGTCGCAAGATAAATTACTGGAGAACAATATGCGCACGCTGGTCCTGTTTCTGGGTTTAACCCTTCATTCAATGTGTTTTGCGGTCGAATCGACGGTTACGGTGCCGTGGAATTCGTTCGACGATCTGTATCGCGGTCAAATCGAACAGGAGTTCATGCAGGACGAAGTGGAGCCGGAGCCGCTGGTCAGCCTGGAACAGATTCGCTACGACCTCAAGATTCGAGGCGCGCTCGCGGTCGGTACGGTTTCCATCGCCGGTAACGTCCTCGTCGGTTACCCGCAACCGCTGCGGCTGTTCGGGCAAAAGATCGCGGTTACCGAAATCATCGAGACGCAGAACGCGGTAATTCTCGCCGCTGACGGCGCCTACCGCCTGTATACCCATGAGCCGGGTATGTTCCTGGTGATGTTTTCGGTGTCGATTCCGATTACCGATTTCCAGGTAAAGCCGCGGCTCGCGTTCGACGTGCCGGTGGCGGTGCGTAACGAACTGGTTATCGAGGAGGCGGAGCACTTGAAGCTGGTCGATACCGACGCCCTGCACGAAATCGATGGTCGTTACTTCTTTTCGCCCACCCGAGCGCTCGACATCGGCTTCGAACACGTCAGGCGCGGGCTCGATGGCGCCGACGGCAGTGAGGAGCGACTGGTGCAGGTCGATACCCCCGACGCGGTGCTGGATTCGGTCACGTTTTTCGTCAGTTTTACCGAGGACGGCACGGTGCTGTCGGCGATGAACCTCGAGCTGCCGCCGAATGAAGAAAATCAGCTGCTGCTCGATCCCATTGCCGGCGCCGAGTTATGGTCTTTGCGCGTCAACGGCAAGCCGCGCTCGCTGTATCAGTCACCCGGCCATAAATGGGTTATCCCGCTCGATCCGAAAGTCAATTCGCGGGTGGTGCTGGCCTACCTGACCCGCAGTGACAGGCTCGAGCTCGAAGGCCGACTCGACTTCAGTATTCCCGAGACCGGCCTGGCCGCACGCCAGGTCAACCTGATGGTCGGGCTGCCGCAGCGTATGCAAATGCTGGCGATGGATAGCGACCTGCAACCCGCCAGCGGAAACGGCTGGCCGCGATTCAGGAGCTTCAACGGCCGGCCGCACTTTTTTTCCAGGCCGTTCTACCGCGGTCATGCGATTACCTCGTCGATTATTTACCAGGAGCCGGTAAAACTGGAAGGAGCGCGCCATGACGGCTAAACGCATTATCGCCATCATCCTGATTTTTGCCCTCGGCGTCGTCGCCTGGGTCATCCTGGGACAGGCCAACTGGATGCGCTCGCAGCAGACATCGTCGTACCTGAGCGCGTCGGTGCAGTCGCTGTGGGGCGCTCCGGTCGTGCAGCAGGCGCCGAAGTTGACGGTGAAGGTGCCCGGCACCGATCGCATTCGGGTTGTATCGCCAAGCAGCAACCAGGTCGAGGCGATCATCGATCTCGAGCAGCGCCGCAAGGGCCTGCTCTGGTATCCAACCTATACGGTCGACTTCAGCGGCCGCTACCAGGTGACCAACGAAGCGCCTATCGCGCAGGATATCCGGCTTTATTTCAGCCTGCCGTCGGACAAGGCGACCTATGAAAACGTGGTGCTCAAGATCGGCGCCGCCGCCGAGCGGTTGGATACACTGATCGGTTACGGCTTTTATCGCATCATTCCGTTGTCGCCCGGCGCCAGCCAGTCGATCGAGATCGCTTACCAGACGCGCGGCATCAACAGCTGGACTTACCTGTTGGGCGACCAGCAGGGACTGATTAAAGCGCTCGATATGACCGTAAAAACCAATTTTACCGATGTCGACTTCATTGGCGGCAGCCTGTCGCCGATGCAGGTCGACAGGGGGGGTGACGGTCTCGATATCCACTGGCGCGCGAGCGAATTGATTACCCGGCAAAACATCGGCATCAGCCTGCCGCAGAAGCTGAATCCCGGCCCGCTGGCGGCGCGCATGAGTTTTTTCGCGCCGGTTTGCCTGCTGTTCTTTTTCGTCCTGATCACGTCGATTTGCGTGACTCGAAAAATCGATATTCACCCGATGCACTACCTGTTCGTCAACGCCGGCTTTTTCGCCTTCCACCTGCTGTTCGCCTACACGATCGATTTGATCAATGTGCACCTGGCGTTCGGCATGTCAGCGATCGTTTCGGTGGCGCTGGTGGTTTCCTACCTGGCGCGGGCGCTGGGACCGGCATTCCCGTGGAAAATGGCCGCGCTGGGGCAAATGGTGTACCTGGTACTGTTTTCCTACTCGTTCTTCCTAAAGGGTATGACCGGACTGACGGTGACCGTCGCTTCCATTATCACGCTTGCGATTCTGATGAAAATCACCGCGCAAACCGACTGGAGCCAGGTTTTCGTCAAACGCCCGCGCGAGGCCTAGCGTGAGTCGGCGGAATCTGTAGAAGCCTGCGCAGTGACGCTATGTTGGAAAGCAATGATGGAAGATGACTGTTTGCGATCGACGAACTGCTTTCCACTGAATTTCTCCAGCTGCTATTATTACTGCGCTATCGGCGAGATAATTTTTCCAACCCGAAACCGGTTACAAAGTTACGATGAACAAATCCGAAACCGTGCCTACGCTGTTGCCAAAAAAACAGCGCGCTATCCGAAAGTCGAGCAAGCTCGACAACGTTTGTTATGACATCCGTGGCCCGGTGTTGCGCGAAGCGCACCGCCTCGAGGAAGAGGGGCACAAGGTTTACAAACTGAACATCGGTAACCCGGCGCCCTGGGGATTCGAGGCGCCCGAGGAAATCCTGCGCGATGTGATTCACAACATTCCCATGTCGCAGGGATACAGCGACTCGCACGGCGTTTACTCGGCGCGCAAGGCGGTGATGCAGTACTACCAGAAGCTCGGTATTGCCGCTGTCGACGTCGACGATGTTTACATCGGCAACGGCGTTTCCGAACTCGTCGGTATCGCGATGCAGGCGCTGGTCGACGACGGCGACGAGGTGCTGATTCCCGCTCCCGATTTCCCGTTATGGACCGCGGCGGTTAACCTGTGTCGCGGCAAGCCGGTGCACTACCGTTGTGACGAGGCTGCTGACTGGCAACCCGATCTCGACGATATCCGTGCGCGCATCACCCCGAAAACGCGCGCGCTGGTGGTGATCAATCCGAACAATCCTACCGGCGCGGTATACGAAAAGGCGATGCTCGAGGCGCTGGTCGAGATTGCCGTCGAGTTCGACCTGGTACTGCTCGCCGACGAAATCTACGACAAGATTATCTACGACGACGCGCGCTATATCCCGCTGGCTTCACTCGGTCCCGACAACCTGCTGGTGCTCACCTTTAGCGGACTGTCGAAGTCTTACCGGGTCGCGGGATTTCGCAGCGGCTGGCTGCTGGTCAGCGGCGCCAAACTGCGCGCGCAGGATTTTATCGAGGGACTGGATATCCTGATGTCGATGCGCCTGTGCGCCAACGTTCCCGCGCAGCACGCGATTCAGACCGCGCTCGGCGGTTACCAGAGCATCGACGACCTGGTGGCGCCCGGCGGACGACTGCACCAGCAGCGCGATCGCGCCTGGGAAATGCTAAACGCCATCGATGGCATCAGCTGCGTAAAACCGAGGGGAGCGCTGTACCTGTTTCCGAAAATGGACCCGCGCAAGTTCAATATTCGCGACGATGAAAAATTCGTGCTCGATCTGTTGATCAGTGAAAAGGTGTTGATCGTGCAGGGCACGGGATTCAACTGGCCCGAGCCGGACCATTTCCGCGTGGTGTTTCTGCCGCACATCGAAGACCTCGAGGAATCCATTGGTCGGCTCGAGCATTTCCTTTCCAGCTATCGGCAGTAAGTAAGAAGCAGGCAGCCTGTTTCAGCCCTCGTCGCGCGGTCCCAGCATAATATTCCCGGTTCCCAATGGCACTTGCTTAAGGCTGTCATACCCGCGCAAGCGGGTATCTTGATCCGACCGGAACGCAGCTGTTGCAAGATTTCCGCTTGCGCGGGAATGACCATAGAATTGTTAAGTAAGTGCCATTGTCCCCGGTTTCCATAATTGCCTTGTGTTTGTGGTCCCCGGTAGGGCGCGCTAAAATCCGCTCGCGCCGTGGCGCTAGTCTGAACTCCGGGAGTCGCAGGGAACATGAAACTGAAACTGAAAAGCGGAATTGCGCTGCTGGTAGCGCTGGTGGCCGCGATTACTATTGCCTTTATCCTGGTGAAGACGAAGGCGCCGCTGCAGCACGAAGCGCTGGGAATGCCGAAACGGGCCGTCGAGGCCATCACCGCCAGGCAGATTCCTTTTCGTTCCCGGGTTACCGCCTATGGCAACGTCGAACCCGCGATTACGCTCAACAGCACGGCCGAGCTCAGCGTCAAAATCAGCTATGTGCATCCCAATCTGAAGTCTGGTGAAACCATCCCCGCGGGAACGCTGGTGGTGCGCATCGATGCCGAGGACTATGCGCGCTCGCTGAAACAGACCGAGCAGGATTTGAAGGCCAGCCAGTCGACGCTGGCCGAGCTCGAGGTCGAGGAAAAGTCGACCCGTCGCTCGCTCGCGCTGGCGCAGAAGAATCTCGAGGTTGGCGAAGCCGAGCTCAAGCGCGTGCGCGATGTCTATCAAAAGCAGCTGGTCGCCAAATCCACGCTCGATGCCGAGGAGCAAAAGGTCATCTCGTTGCGCCAGCAGGTCGAGGATCTGCAGGGGCGCATTAACGGTTACGCCAGCCGCAGGCAATCGATCGCGGCGCAGATTTCGCGCGCCGAGGAAGAGGTGCAAAACCGTGCCACGATTCTGGGTCGCACTGAAATTACGCTGCCTTTCGATGCACGTATCGGCAGCGTCAGCGTCGATCGCGACGAATTCGTCTCGGTCGGCTCGCTGCTGTTCGAAGCGATCGATTTGAAGGGCGTGGAAATCAGCGCGCAGTTGCCGATTACGTCGATGCGCAAACTGGTCAGCCATGTCGAAAATAACGGCGATGCCGGCCAGCAGTTTGTCCTAACCGGCGGTCGCATCAATGATAGCCTGAAACTCGGCGCCCGGGTCAGGCTGGTGCAGGATATGCCCGAGGCGGTCTGGGATGCGCGCGTGCTGCGCCTCAGCGAAGCCATCGATCCAACGCGGCAGACGCTCGGCATCGTGGTCGGGGTCGATAATCCTTATCAGAAAATCATACCCGGTCGGCGTCCGCCGCTGCTCAAGGGCATGTATACCGCGGTCGATCTGTTCGCGCCCGAGCGGCCTGCGATGGTGATTCCGCGGCGCGCGCTGCACGAGGGACGGGTGTATATCGCCGATGGCGACGATCGCCTGCTGATCCGTGCGGTCGATGTGCAGATGGTGCAGGGCGACCTGGTGGTGATCGCTGCAGGCATCGAAGCCGGCGAGCGCATCATCGTCACCGACCTGGTGCCGGTCATCGAGGGTATGCCGCTGCAGGTGAATCCTGATCCCGAGACGGAAGCCTACCTGGATAAGCGCGCCATTGGAGCAGAGCAATGATGCGCTATTTTGCGGCCCATCCGACGGCCGCAAACATCCTCATGTTCATCATCCTGATGCTCGGCATTGCTGCGCTGCCGGGTTTGAACAAGGAAACCTTCCCCGAGATCAAGCTGCACAAGGTGCAGGTCACGGTGAACTATCCCGGGGCCAACGCTTCCGAGGTCGAAGAAGGAATTTGCAACCGCCTTGAAGACGCCACCGACGGTATCAGTTTTCTCGAGGAACGCAGTTGCGAGGCGCGCGACAATGTCGGCATCATGGTGCTCGACATGCAGGAAACCGGTAACCTGCAGCAGTTCATCGACGATATCAATTCCGCCATCGACGGCATCACCGATTTTCCGGACGACGCCGAAGAGCCGCTGGTGGACGAGCTCGGACGCACCTCGGCGGTGGTCAGTGTCGCCATCAGCGCGCAGCTGTCGCCGCCGGAGCTGAAGGCGCTGGCCGAGCATTACCGCGATCGACTGCTGGCGCTGCCCGAGGTTCCGATGGTCGATGTCAGCGGTTTTTCGACGCATGAATTCAGCGTGCGCGTGAAAGCCGAAACCCTGCGCAGATATCGCCTCAGCATCCAGGATATCGCCGGTCTGATCCAGCAGCAGGCGGTCGACCTGCCGGCCGGTGTTCTCGACGCCGACCTGCGCTCCTACCAGATTCGGGTCGAAAACGAGCGTCGCAGCGTCGAGGAGCTGGCCGACCTGGTGGTTCTCAACGACGACAGGGGCGGACGCCTGCGGCTCGGCGACATCGCCACCATTTCCGATGACTTCACCGATGAAGAAGTACGCGTCGAGCTCAACGGCCAGCCTGCGGCGCTGCTGCAGGTGAAGAAAAACACCGGCGACGATACCCTGACCGTGTATAACGCGGTGCAGGATTTTGTCGACGCGGAGAATGCGCGTCTGCCGCAATCGACGCGGCTGGTGATCACCCAGGACTCGGCCTCGATCGTCAAGGATCGGCTGCAGTTGCTGACCCGCAACGGCTGGCAGGGTTTGCTGCTGGCGACGCTGGTGCTGTTTCTGTTCTTCAGCTGGCGATACACTTTCTGGGTGGCGCTGGGTTTGCCAATCTCGTTTGTCGGCGGCCTGATGGTGATGAGCCTGCTCGGCATCAGCATCAACATGATTTCGATGGTCGCGCTGCTGATGGCAATCGGTATCCTGATGGACGATGCGATCGTCATTTCCGAGAGTATCGAAAATGAGTACCGATCCGGCAAGGATCCGCTGCAGGCGGCGGTGGCCGGAATCGAAAAAGTCGGCCGCGGGGTATTGTCGTCGTTTGCGACCTCGGCGATGTTGTTCGGCAGCCTGCTGTTTCTCAAGGGCGACATGGGGCAGGTGATGGGCGTTCTGCCGGTGGTGCTACTATCGGTGCTGACCATCAGCCTGGTGGAGGCCTTCCTGATTCTGCCGCATCACCTGATGCATTCGCTGCAGCATCACGCACAGCAGCAAAAGCCGCGCTGGCGCCAGCGTTTCGAAGATCGGTTTTCCAGCTTACGCGCGGCGGTCGGCAATTTCGCCGATCTCGCGATCCACTATCGTTACCTGACGGTCGGCATTGCGCTCGGCCTGTTTATTATTACCGTGAGCCTGTTCCCGGCCGGCCTGATCAAGTTCAAGGCCTTTCCAGACCTCGAGGGCAACGTGCTCGAGGCGCGCATTATCATGCCGCAGGGCACGCCCTTCGACCGCACCGAGGCGGTAGTCGGCGAGCTGCTGGCGAGCCTGAAGGAGGCCGCAAGCCAGCTGCCGCCGGAGGACGAGGGCGAGCTGATCCGGCATATCCAGGTGTTTTACAGCAGTAACGCCGATGCCGGCGAGGTCGGCGCGCACCTCGCGACCATCAGCCTCGATCTGCTCGATTCGGAAAAACGCAACGCCTCGCTGAATGATTTGCGCCGGCTGTGGCTACAATCCACCGGCTCGATCTCCGACGCCGTGTCGGTACAGTTCAAGGAGCCGGTGCTGGGCCCGGCGGGGCAGGCGATTTCGATTCGGCTGCAGCATGACGATTTACAACAGTTATCGAGTGCCTCCTGGGAGCTGCAAACCTGGCTCAACGGTTACCCCGGCGTATCCAACGTCATGGACGACCTGCGCCTGGGCAAGCCTCAGTTCAGCGTCAGCCTGTTGCCCGGCTCGCTGGTATCGGGGCTCAATGCGCAACAGCTGGCGCAGCAGCTGCGCGCCGCCTACCAGGGCGTCAAGGTCGACGACGTCTACCGCGGCCGCGAAGCCTATGAAATCAACGTCCGCCTCGATACCGATCGCGACAGTGCGTTGAGCGATTTCGAACAGCTCAGCCTGTTCAATAACCAGGGCGTCGATATCCCGCTCAGCGCGATCGCCCGCATCGAGGAGAAACGCGAGTTTTCGCGCATTATCCGCATCGATCATCAGCGCACCGTCACCATCTCCGGAGATATCGACGCAAATATCGCCAACACCAATGAAATCATCGGCGATACGCGCAAGCGGTTTTTGAGCGGTTTGCAGCAGCGTTATCCGGGCATGTTCATCAGCCTCGAGGGCGAGGTGAAAAACGCCCGCGAAACCAACACCTCGGTGCTGATCGGGTTCGTGCTCGGCATTTTCGGCGTTTATTTCCTGTTGTCGTTCCAGTTTCGTAACTACCGCGAACCGCTGGTGGTACTGATGAATATTCCGCTGGCGCTGATCGGCGTGGTCTGGGGCCACAAGCTGATGGGGCTCGACATCACCATGCCGAGCATGATCGGCTTCGTTTCGCTGGCCGGCATCGTGGTCAACGATTCGATCCTGCTGGTGGAATTCGTCAAGCGCCGCAGCCTCGAGGGTATGGTGCTGCACGATGCCGCCGGGCAGGCGGTGCGCGATCGCTTTCGCGCCATCTTCCTGACCTCGGTGACCACCATTGCCGGCATGCTGCCGCTGCTGTCGGAAACCAGCCTGCAGGCACAGGTGCTGGTGCCGCTGGTGGCGAGCGTCGTGTTCGGCATGATTTCGTCGACCTTCCTGTTGCTGCTGGTGCTGCCGGCGGCCTATGCAATCATGGAAGACCTCGGCATCCGCGAGGTCAGCGAAGACGAAATGAGCTTCATCGAAAGCAGCGGCTGAACCCGGCGCGTGATGCCCACGGCTACCGCCAGCCGATAAAAGCCGGGGTCGGTCCCGGAGTTTTAAAGCAGGGCTCGGGCATGGTTACCAGGCGCCGCTTTCGTCGCGACGCACAGATTGGCGTAATCTCCCACTGGCTGCCCCGGGTCGCCGTAGTGAGAGGTGAGATGTCCAGGAGCCAACGAATCGAATTACGCGAATCCTATTTAGTAAGGCTGGTATCGAATGGATGCCGATATGCTGCTTGCCGCAACCTCGGGCGACTTCATATTCGGCGACCCGGCCGAAGCGCAACAGGGCTCTTCTACGCGGTAAATCGCTTGTCACGCAAGCCGTTGATTATAAAGAAAATTAACCGCGGTTATAAGTTCGTTTTCTTTTCGTCGTTTTTTATTCGCGCCGATGTGCAAAATGTCATCCTGTGATGACTTGCCCGTGCCGCGTGCGGGTCGCGTTTCGAACCGATAAAGAGCCGATCATGATAAAACGCATTATTCTCACCCTGCTGGCCGCCTGCTTCGCTTTGCCGCTCGGGGCAGAAGAAGTAACACAGCAATTCGGCGACCTCACGGTTAACGCCAATCTCGAGCTGGCCGAATCCAGCTCGCTGGATGACGGCGTCACGCTGATTGTTCATGGCTTGCAGGCGCACAACCGCATGGAAATCATCGAGGCGATCCAGAAAACCCTGCTGCAAAGCGGGCGTAGTTCGCTGGCCATCAACCTGGGGCTCGGTATCGACAATCGCCGCGGCTTCTTCGATTGCAGCTGGCCGCATCGACACGGCTTCGACCAGGCCGCGGCCGAAATCCAGGCCTGGATCGACTGGTTGAAGCAACAGGGTGCGGGACCCATCAGCCTGATCGGGCATTCTTTTGGCGGAACACAGGCGCTGGTTTACCTCGACCGATACCGGGATTCACCGGTAAACCGGCTGATCTTGCTGGCACCCGCCACGCGCCACTACGATCGGCTGAAAAGCGAGTATCTGGCGCGTTATCACAAAGACCTCGACACGGTGCTGGCGCAAGCGCAGGCGATGATTGACTCGGGTAACGGAAATCAACTGATGCAAAACGTCGATTTTTTCTTTTGTCCGAGGACCCGGATCAGCGCCTCCAGCTTCTACGATTACTACCGTAGGGATGGCGCGTTTGCGCATCTGCCGGAGTATCTGCGGCGAGCGGAAACCCCTGTGCTGGTGATCGCCGGCAGCAACGACGAGCGCCAGCCGGACGTGATTCGGCTGCTTTCGCCGGAAACCGATGGGCGCGATAAAAAGCTGGTCGTCATCGAAAACGCCGGGCATTTTTTTCTCGATCTGAATATCGAGGAGGCGATAGAGTACGCGGTAGCGTTCATCGAAGACTCCGGCTGACGCGGGATTGACGGCATCGCCGAAAGGAGGAAGGAACATGTTAAGACGAGCAACTGAATTAGCCAATGGCAAAAAACTGCTGCGCTGGTTTAGCATCGGATTTATTCTGATTTTATGCTGCCCCGCCGCGGCTGAAGAAGTGACGCATCGTTTCAACGGCCTGACCCTGAACGCCAATCTGGAAATGGCCGGCGGCAAAAGTTTCAGCGATGGCGTGGTTTTGATCCTGCACGGATTCATGGCGCATAACAAAATGGAAGTTATTCGCACCAGCCAGCAAGCCCTGCTCGACAATGATTACAGCTCGCTGGCGATCAATCTGAGCCTGAGTGTCGATAATCGTCACGGCTATTATGGCTGCGACCAGCCGCAGCGCCATGTGCAGGACGATGCGATTGGCGAGATCGGCAGCTGGATTGCCTGGTTGCGCGAGCGCGGGACGAAACGTGTCATCCTGTTGGGACATTCGCGCGGCGCCAACCAGTTCATGGTGTACGCCGCGGAAAAAATCGACCCGGAGGTGAGTCACATGATTTTCCTGGCGCCCGGCATGGGCGACGAAGCCGAACAGGCCTATTTCACTCGCTATGGCGTATCACTCGACAAAACCAGGACATACGTTCAGGCCCAGATAAATGACGGCAGAGGCGATCAGTTGCTGTCGGATATCGACATGCTGGCATGTCCCAGGGCAACTGTTACCGCAGATAGTTTCAATTCCTATTATTCCAGGGACAACAGGTTTCGCCGCTTCGAGCACTATCTGCCGCGCAGTCCGGTGCCGACGCTAATCATTTCCGGCAGCATCGACGAACGCCAGCCGAATACGCAAAAACTGGTGACGCCTTACCTCGACGGCATGCGCATACAGCTCGCCGTGATCGAGGGCGCCGGGCATTTCTTCAGAGACTTCAACATCGAGGAAGCGATGGAGGCCGCGATTGAGTTTATTGACGAATAGTATTGCGCGGCCGGCATTGCCTGACCCCAGGGATAATGCTGCAAATCTGCTTAGCCGGTTGGGCCGAACAACGGCTTTACTGTTACTGCTTATGGTCGAGTTCTGTGTAGCCGAAGAAGTAACCCAGCGCTTTAACGGCATTACCGTCAACGCCAACCTGGAAATGGCCTCGGGCAGGGATTTCGCCGACGGCATGGTGCTGATACTGCACGGCATGATGGGGCACAATAAAATGGAGCTGGTAGTGGCCAGCCAGCAGATTTTGCTGGAAAACGATCTCAGTTCGCTGGCCATCAACCTCAGCCTGCAGGTCGATGATCGCCACGGCTATTACGATTGCAGTCAGCCGCACAGGCACCTGCAGCAAAACGCGGTTACGGAACTGGCCCTGTGGGTCGACTGGTTACGGCAGCGAGGCGCTGGCAAAATCGCCCTGATGGCGCATTCGCGCGGGGCCAACCAGGCCATGGTGTACGCGGCCGAAAACTTCGACCCCGAGGTCAGCCACGTGATCCTGCTGGCGCCGGGCGCGGACGATGTCAAGAAATCATACGAAATACGCTACGGCCCGATCTTCGACGCCAACGTCAGGCGCATGCAGGAAAGAATCGCGCTGAACAAGGGCGGTGAGCCGGTTTCGAATTTTGATTTCTGGAGTTGTCCCAGGACTAACGTCACGCCCGACAGCTTTATTTCCTACTATGGTCCGGACAGCAAGTTTCGCCAGTTTCACCGGTATCTCGGCATGATCCGGGTGCCCGTACTGGTCATCGCCGGATCGGCGGACGAGCGTTTTCCCAATATTCCGCAGCAGATTGGGCCGCTGGCCGATGACGAGCGCCTTTTCCTGGTCGTCATCGAAAACGCCGGGCACTTCTTTCGCGACCTCAACATCGAGGAAGCGGTCGAAGCCATGATCGAATTTATCGGGAATCCCGATTGACGATAATCACCATTCGGGCACGCCGGCCAGCCTGAGCCCCTCGATCAGGCGTACCCGGTCGGTCCGGTTGCGGTAGGGCCAACGCGTCTTCGGCGAGTCCTGGGTAAATCCCGATTTTCTTTCCTGGCGATACTTTCGATTAAGTCGCTCCAGGATTTCTTGCGCAGGCGACTGCTGGCCCGACTGGCCGTAGGCTGCCAGCAACACCACCATCGAATCCAGGTCGTCCGGATTCCCCACGACCGAACGTTCGAGCGTTTCGATCGCCTGGTCGTACTGCTGCAGGTCGAACTGCGCCCGGCCCTTGATCTTGAGATAGGGTGCAGTAAAGTTCGGATCGAGACGGATGGCATTGTCCGCGGTCTCGATCGCCTGCACCGGCTGCCCGTCGAATGCCAGCGCATCCGCTAGCGCCAGGTAACCGGTTGCGCTGCTCGGATTCAGCGCGATCGCCTTGCGCGCCTCCTCGATGGCCTGCTCGTAGCGGCGGTTGTATAAAAACATCGACGAATGCAGGCTGAGCGCGAGCGGGGTCGGTTGTTCCATGGCCGCGTCGAGTTCCTGCTTGGCGCGGCCCCAGCCGGCGAAGCGGCTACCCGAATTCAAGTGCCACTTTTGCTGCCAGGCGCGCCAGTAAATCAACGCCAGCGCCGCGTGCGCTCGGGCGTAGCCCGGATCGTGTTCCAGCGCCTGCAGGAAATGTGCTTCCGCGGTAGCAAAGCTTTCACGCGTGAAATGGCGGGTCTGCTCCAGTCCTTTGAGCAAGGCTTCGTAGGCGGCGGTACTGGTGGTTTCGGGACGCGCCTTTTTTACGACTTCCCCATCACCGAGTTTCAGCGACAGGGCGCTGATGATCTGGCCGCTGATCTGGTCCTGCAAATCGAATACGTCCTTGAGTTCTCCGTCGTAGTTGTCGGCCCATTCTTGCGTGCCGGTTTTGCCATCGATCAACTGGGCGTTTACCCGGATTCGCGTGCCGCCGCGGCGCACGCTGCCCTCGAGCAGGTACTCGGCGCCGAGTTCGGCCGCCACCTGCCTGACGTCGACCGCCTTGCCCTTGTAAACCCTCGTTGAGTTACTCGATATCACGATTAACCCGGGCAATCCCGACAGACGGTTGTTCAGATCATCGGTGATACCGTCGCTAAAGTAGGAATGCTCGATCTCGTTGCCGGTATTGACAAATGGCAGCACAGCCATGACGGTCTTCCCAGGCGGCGGCCAGGTTTCTTTGGCCTCGTTTATCTGCCAGCCGACGATAGCGGCAATCAGTAATGCGGTCGTTATCAAAAGCAGGTACCACAAAGTTGCGGGCCTGGATCGCAGGTTTTCCGATTGACGCTCTGGTAGAGGAGAGGGGTCGATCCGATCGGTTTGCGTGGTCTCGACCTCGGCAATCAGCCGATAACCTTTTTTCGGGTAGGTTTCGATGATGCTGGGGTGGCGCGCATCGTCGCCGAAGGCCTTGCGCAATTTGATCACCGCGTTGGTCAGCGCCTCGTAGCCAACCACGGTGCCCTGCCAGACATCGTCCAGCAATTCGTCCCTGGACAGCACTTCGCCGGGGTGCTCGGCCATGCATACCAGCAAATCCATGACCTTGGGCTCCAGCTTGACGATCTCCTCTCCCTGACTGATCTGGCAGGTCGAGGGATCCACATGCCATCCGGCAATCTCAAATCCGTTGTGACTCGTCATTCGAGTTCCGATCCCGGCGTATTGTGATTATTTGTCCAACGCTTTATCCCTGGCAGAGAGTATAACCTCACTTTCTCTCGGGTTTAACCGGCAACCCGTGCTTTGACAACCAGGGTAATGCTAACGATAGGCGATTCTGCAGGGGGTTAACAGCGCAAATAAGCCACTAAAAACAAATTCTGTCTGCGCGGTCAGCTATTAAATGGTTTTGCCTGAGCTGCAAGTCATTGAATTTATTTTAAATTTTCAAGAAGATCGATGAGGAGGGTAAATGGTTTGCGAACAATATGGGTTTCGTCGTTATTGTTCGCCCGATTGACGCAAGAATACTTCCAGATCCTATCGAGGCTGGAGGTGAAACATGAAAACGGAAAATAAAAGGAAACAGATTGTATCTGCGGCGGCCCTGTTTATCGGTATTTGGGCGTTCTCGTCGGCCGAGGCTGTCGACGAGTATCAGCATAAAATGCTATTTTCACCCAGTTCCAGCGTATTGGCTGCAGAGGCCCGCGGCCGCGTAATGATATACGACGGCCTGCGCTACGCTACCGTTACGCACGCGATGGACGAGCAATTCGACCGAATCGAAAACATGATGTTCGTCGGTACCGTGATCGAGCAGGAAGACGGTGAACTCGAGGTCGAGGAAGACGGCTGCGACTAGCTGGCGCCCGCCCTGAGCGACTGAATTACATTCTCGCTATCGGGATTGACACCGCGCCAGATTGCAAACGCGGCGGCGGCCTGCTCGACCAGCATGCCAAGCCCGTCGAAAGCGCCTGCCGCGCCGTGTGATAGGGCCCAGGCGACGAACGCGGTCGGCTTTTCGATGTTGTACATCATGTCGTAGCAAACGCTGGCTGCACTGATTACCGAGCCCGGGATCGCCGGCACCTCGTTGCCGAGCCCGGCGGCGGTAGCGTTGATGACGAGGTCGAAATCCTGTCCCGCCAGCGCATCGAAGGCCAGCGCCGAGACATTGCCCAGACCGGCAAAATCGCGAGCCAGCGCCGCGGCCTTTTGTGGTGTACGATTGGCAATCGCCAGACTCGCCGGCGATCGCTCGAGAAGCGGCCCGAGCACGCCGCGCACGGCGCCGCCAGCGCCGAGCACGAGAATGTTGCTGCTTTCGAGTTCGACGCCGAGATTATCTTTCAAATCGCGCACCAGGCCGATGCCGTCGGTGTTGTCCCCGGCGATGCGGCCGTTGACATCGAAGCTCAGCGTATTGACCGCGCCGGCCTGTTCGGCGCGTTGGCTCAGGCTGTCGCAAAGCTCCCAGGCTTCTCGTTTGAACGGCACGGTGACGTTGACCCCGCCAAAGCCCTGCCGCTGAAGATCACGAATGCCATCGACAAAACCATCCGGCGGCAGCTCGATCGCCTCGTAGCTGAGTGCCTCGCCGGTTTGTACGGCGAAGCTGGCGTGAATTCGCGGCGACAGGCTGTGGCCAACCGGGTTGCCGACCACGGCGTAGCGGTCGATGGCCGCCATTGTTATTCCTGCAGCCAGGCGGCCGCGTTTTTGGCGAAATAGGTCAGAATGCCGTCGGCGCCGGCGCGTTTGAACGACAGCAATGCCTCCAGCACGCAAGCCCTTTCGTCGATCCAGCCATGCTGGCCGGCGGCCTTGAGCATCGCGTATTCGCCGCTGACCTGGTAAACGTAGGTCGGAAAACCGAATTCGTCGGCCACACGGCGCACGATGTCGAGATAGGGCAGGCCCGGTTTGACCATCACCATGTCGGCGCCCTCGTCGATGTCCATCGCCACTTCGTGCAGGGCTTCGTTGGTATTCGCCGGGTCCATCTGGTAGGAATACTTGTTGCCGCCGGCGATGTTGCCGGAGGAGCCGACGGCGTCGCGGAACGGACCGTAAAAGCTCGAAGCGTACTTCGCCGAGTAGGCAAGGATTCGCGTGTTGTGGTAATCGTTGGATTCCAGTACTTCGCGGATGGCACCGATACGCCCGTCCATCATATCCGACGGCGCAACCACGTCGGCGCCGGACTCGGCATGTGACAGCGCCTGTTGTTGCAGCACTTCGACGGTGGCGTCGTTGGTGACGTAGCCGTTCTGGTCGAGCAAACCGTCCTGGCCGTGGCTGGTATAGGGATCGAGCGCGACGTCGGTGATAACACCGAGCTCGGGCTGGGCGTCCTTGAGCGCGCGTATCGCGCGCTGGATCAGCCCGCCCGGGTTATAGGCCTCGTCGGCGTCATCGGTTTTGCCGTCGGCTTCGACCACCGGGAACAGCGCGATCGCCGGGATCCCGAGGTCGACGATTTTTTTCGCTTCCTCGAGCAACAGGTCGATGCTGAGCCGTTCGACGTCGGGCATCGACTCGACCGACTCGCGTTGCTTTTCACCCTCGAGGACGAACATCGGGTAAATGAAATCGTCGCTGGTGAGTAGATTTTCGCGCATCAGGCGGCGGGAAAATTCGTTGCGGCGCATACGGCGCTTGCGGGTATAGGGAAAACTGGACACGCTCAAATCTCGCTTTGATCAGGGGCTGCAAATATCGCATAAATCGGGCGTCGGCAACAGCGCTTCCTGCCGCCGTCACGCGCATTTACACGGGGTAATTTCCCTGGGTTAATTTCCTCGACGGTATATAATGCCGGCTAGCTGCCCGAGTGTCAGATCCCGATCAACCTCGTCGGGCGCTGGAGGAGAAAGCATGAACAAGCCTGTATCGAGACCCGTGTCGAAGCGCAGCAAGGTCGGCGAGGTCGTTTTTCTCGCTGAAAAAATGCAGCGGGCACGAGAGTTGTCTTCCTGCTGTGTCGGCACCGAGGCGCTGCTGGAAACCGGTTTCAAGGGGCCCGGTGCCGCCGTGCGTGGACGGGCCGCAGCGGAATCGAAAAAAAATCGCTGAAGCCCGATAATTAGTCGGCGTAAAGTCACTCCAGATATTACCTGTCTGGCGGGAGAACAGTCATGGGCTTGAAAATCAGAATCTTACAGTCGCCGTTGCTGGCGGTCCTGTTGTTTACGGGCGCCGCCTATATGCCGCCGGTAGCCGGTGCCGAGCCGCTCAGCCTGATTGTCTATGGCGCCAGCGGTCGGGTCGGCAGTCGTGTGATCGAGGAGGCACTCGGGCGCGGGCATAAAATCACCGCGGTGTCGCGCGACCCGGATCGCATCGGCAAACGACAGCAGAACCTGACCGCGGTAAAGGGCGATGTGCTCGATGCCGCCAGCGTGGCCGAACTGATCGGCGGGCACGATGCCGTCGTCGTTGCCGTGCGCGGCGCAGTCGACAAGTCGAAGAAACCGGAAAGAACCGTGCACCGTATGGCGGTGGAAGTCATCGTCAAGGTAATGCGCGAAATGGGGCCGTCGTCGCCGCGGCTGATTTTTGTCGGTGGCGCCGGCTCGCTCGAGATCAAACCGGGCGTGCTCTATGCCGACAAGTTGTCGATATTCATCCCGGGTTTCGTCAAGCAGGAAATCAGGGGCCATGTGCTGACGCTGGAGTACCTGCGTACTGTCGACGATGTACGCTGGACCTATATCAGCCCGCCGAAAAAGTTCAAACCGGGCAAGCGCACCGGCAGTTATCGCACCGGCGGCGATCAGATGCTGAAGGATAAAAAGGGTAAAAGCAGAATATCGATGGAGGATTACGCCATCGCGCTGGTAGACGAGGCCGAAAACGGGAATTTCATCGGCCAACGATTTTCCGTCGCCTGGTAAAGCCTCCGTCGCCCGGCTAATACCGCAATCGGTACCAGATGCGCGCGCCGACCTCGCGCAACGCGACTCGGCTCATACCTAAGCCGACGGAATTCGGCAGCATGTTGATCAGCGTGAACTCCCGCCTGCCGCTAAAAGCCGTTGGCGCCGGTATTACCCTGAGCCCTGCTTTAATGAAAATTTCGACCGCTCGCGGCATGTGCCAGGCCTGCGTCACCAGGTAAACCGTATCGATATCTTTTTGCAGCAGGAATGCCTTTGAGCGATACGCGTTATCGGCCGTCGACAGGCTGGCATCCTCGAGCCAGACTTCGCCGGCGTTAAAATCCTGTTGCAGGCTTTCGGCCATCATTTGCGCCAGGCTCTTGCTGCCACCATGCGCTAACAGGCCGCCGCTGACCAGAATCGGCAGGCCGGATTTGCGCTGCAGGTAGGCGCCGTAACGCGTGCGCAGCAGCGTGTACTGATCGACCGTGTCGCTGCCGTATTCGGGCGCGTCGAGGTTACGGCCGGCGGACAAAATCACGATTGCGCCGGCCGCCGGGTCGAGCGGGGCATCCGGCGCCAGCGCCGGCCAGGTCTGTACCTTGTCGACCAGCTGACTGGCCATGTAGGGCGTACTAAGCAGGTAAATGCCCAGCAAAACGGCAGCCAGAAATAATTTGCCGAGCATCGGTTTTCGCCACAGCAGCACGAAGCCGAAGCACAGCAATAGCAGGAACAGGCCCGGTGGCAGGATAAATTCCTCGAAAATGCGAGCCAGCACGGTGCCCATCGGTCAGAGGTTGCGTATCAGCCAGCGCACCAGGTCGGCCCACAGCCAGCTGATTTGCTTACCCGTAGGCATGATGCCGGCATGCGGCAGCTCCAGCGTGATCACCGGAATACCGAGGTGAATGCCGGCGTAGTTGCCCAGCGATCCCGGGTAGGTGCCCATCAGGTTCCTGTGCAGGTTGCCGATGCGTTTGGGCGCGTTCTTGCGGCTGGGCGCATCGTAGTCGACCAGTGAATAGGGCGCATGTACGGCGATGATCACGTCCGGTTTGAAATGCTCTATTTCCTGGTAGAGCCAGTTGGTTTCGGGTTCGCTCAAAGGGTAGGGGCCGGGGTAACGGCGCGCGTTCTTGCGCGCCGCGCCATACCAGTAGACCAGCGGTGCGCCGAGATCGCTCTGCGGGGTGGTGAAATTTCGATTCAGGTCGACCTTGTTGGCATTCATGCGAATATGCCGCCGGCGCAGCGCGCCGTCGGGATTCATCAGCGGATTGATGCGCCAGTGAAACAGGCCGGAATGATGTTTCTCGAGGGTGTGCATCCACTTGAAGACGATACTGATCGACGACAGCTCGTCACCGTGGGTGCCGCCGACCAGCAGCACCCGGCCTTTCGGTTGGCGCGACTCCAGCGGTGGGAATTCCTTGATCAGCAATGGAAATCCGTCGACCGAGCGATAGCCGCTGGGTTCCAGCTGAAGCCTGTCGCACTCGCTGAAACTGACGCTGGCGAGCTTTCCGGATATCTTCTCGCAGGCGGTTTTAACTTCATCCGCGGAGGCGGCCTGGATCAGCAGGACCAGCAAGGCGCATATCGGGATATGCGGGCTATTCATCGATGGTTACGATTTTCAGTTTGTCGAGAGCGTTAATGTTGCCGCTGGGAAAAGCGCGGTTGAGCAGGCGCAGAATGCTTTCGGCGTCATAGTCGATAGCGCTTTGCCGCGACAGCGAAGCGAAACTGTGCGATTTTCGATTGACGATATGTAAACGCGGGGCCTCGATAGCATCTATCTGCGCCTGGCTAAGCCGGGTGAAACTCCGGTTAACCGCCAGAATATTTTTTTCGGCGGCGGGGTATTTTTTTGTTGCCGCGGTACCCAGTAGCGTCAGCACCTGTGATTTCTGCAGCAGGATTGCGCTCAACCTGGCCGGCTGCTCCTCGCCGTCCCGCGGTTTGACCCGGGTCTTCGCGCTAACGCCGTAGTCCGTTTTACTGACCGCAAGATTATCGTTTTTGGTGAGCCGCCTGAGCAGGGACGGCAGCGATTCGTCCTGTTTACGCTGAACCAGGCCGATCTGCAGTATCGCGCCGGAGGCCGGGTCGCGCGCGATCAGGGAATTCGGGTTGTTCCTGACTTTCCAGTCGGCGGGTAACTGCAGCGCAAAGCCGAGTTCGGGGTGGACGAAACGATTGTCGACGACGATACCCTGCTTCGGGCTGGGTCCCCACACCAGGCCGTCGATCATGTCGTGATAAGCCGACCGGTTATCGTCGCGGTAAGCCTGGCTGGAGAGTTTCCTGGCGGCGCGCACCACGGTCTTGAGTCGGTCGTCGTTGCGCGGGTGGGTGGAGAAAACGCCGTGATAGGTTTGCGCTTCACGGCCTTCTTTGCTGGCCAGGGCTTTCTCGTAAACTTCCTGGTCTTTGAGCACGCCGATGACCTCGAGCATGGTTTCCGGGTCGTAGCCGCTGTTGTGCAGGTATTCGGCGCCGAGCCGGTCTGCTTCGAGTTCATGCTCGCGGCCGTAGCCTCGCACCAGACCGCTGCCGATCTGCTGGCTGAGATCGCCGAGCGACTGCTCGCCGGTGGCGGCGGTGATCAGGATGCTGAGAATGCTCGATGCAGCCTGGCCGGATTGCTGACGCACCGAATGACGCGCGGTGACGTGGCCGATTTCATGTCCCAGCACACCGGCAAGCTCGGCCTCGGAATCGAGGTAAGCCATGATGCCGCGAGTGATATAGATGTAACCGCCCGGCAGCGCAAAAGCGTTGATCTCGGGAGAATCCAGCACGGTAAACTCGAAGTCGAGATGCGAGCGATGACTTTTGGCGGCGAGTTGCTGGCCGATGCGGTCGACATATTGCTGCAGTCGTGGATCGTCATAGACGCCGTACCTGGCGATAATGTCCCTGTGATACTGGCGACCCTGCTTGATTTCTTCGGGCTCTGAAACAATCGCGAAATCGCGTTTGCCGGAAACCGGGTTGATGGCGCAGGCCTGTAGCGCGAGGCTGAAGGCCAGGATCAATGTCGTTAGCAGTTTCATGGCTGAATTATTGGCCTTGCGAAAGCGATATTCAAGACAAAAAAAAGGGTGCTTGAGCACCCTTTTCGGAAACGCTTGTGGGTTACTTGCCGTAGCGCTGGCGGAACTTGTCGACCTGCTTGGCGGTTTGCAGAATATGCTGCTTGCCGGTGTAGAAAGGATGCGACTGGCTCGAAATTTCCAGCTTCAGCAGCGGGTACTCGTTACCGTCTTCCCACTTGATGGTTTCGCGGGTGGGTACGGTGGACTTCGTCAGGATGGCGAATTCGGACGAGATATCCTGGAACACGACGTCTCTGTAATCGGGGTGGATTCCTTGTTTCATATCAGTGCTGCTTTAGGGTCTGGGACATAAAGGGCGCGAATTTTGACCTTTTAGCGGCAAAAGTGCAAGTGTTTTTTAAGTGAAATCCTGCCTTTTGCGACGTCATTTAGGGGCTGAACTTAAAGTGTTTTGTAATCAAGATTTTATAAAACCTTGAACCTTTGGCGAGTCGTCATTTTATCCACAAAAACTGTGGATAACTCTGTGTACAAAGCTGATCGCGATGACGCAAAGCCTGTAAAACACTGGGCTTTGCTTAGATGTGTCATTTTTTAACCAACTTTAAATTAACTATAAAAATCAATGACTTAAAAAAATTTCAGGTTTAGACGCGAAATTCTGATCGAAATTGCTTGACATTATGTCCGGCAATTATTCAGTTGTGCATAATTTTATCGGCGCTATCGAAAAAAGGCCTCTTTTTTGCTGATTCGAGGCTCAGAAATAGCGCCTGCAGGTCGTTTAAATGACTGAATCCAAGCTCCGTGGGCCTTATCCTGGCGCCGTCGAATTCGATTAAACCCTTGCTGCGCGCCGCTTCCAGCCCCGGCAGCACCAGGTTGAGCGGCAAACCGGTATTTTCATGAAACAGGTTTATCTCGAAGCCCTGCCTGAGGCGCAGGGCGTTCAACATGAACTCGAAACCCAGGTCGGCATCGTCAAGCTCGGTTTCGCTGGCGATGCTGTTGCGCCCGGCCTGTTCGAGGTAGGTTCGCGGCTGGCGCTGGCGGACGCGGCGCAACACCCGGTCTTCACCGGCGAGCGTGATCTTGCCATGCGCGCCGGCGCCAATACCGAGGTAGTCGCCGAAATGCCAGTAGTTCAGGTTGTGTAACGATTCGCGCCCATCGCGGCACCAGGCCGAAACCTCGTATTGCCGATAGCCATGCCGCGCCAGTAATGCCTGGCAATGGATTTGCTGTTCAGCGCATAGATCGTTATCTGGTAGATCGGCGGGTTGCTTGCTGTGGAACAGGGTGTTGGGTTCTATCGTCAACTGGTAATGCGAAATATGCTCGGGTTCGAGCGCGATTGCCTGCGCCAGGTCGGCACAGGCCTGCGCCAGGCTTTGTCCGGGCAGGGCGAACATCAGGTCGAGATTGATGTTGTCGAAGCCGGCGACGCGGGCGCTGGCGAAGGCCTGCAGCGCCTGCGACGCGTCGTGCACGCGGCCGAGACTGGCGAGCTGACCATCGTTGAAACTCTGGATTCCGATCGAAAGGCGATTGACGCCGGCCTCGCGATAGCCGGCATAGTTTTCTGCATCGGCGCTGCCGGGATTGGACTCGAGCGTGATTTCGATAGCCGGGGCGAAGTTGAGCAGCGCACGCAGTCCGGAAAAAAGGCGCTCGATGGCGGCCGCGGAAAACAGCGATGGCGTGCCGCCGCCGATAAAGATCGAGTCGATGCCGCGACCCCAGATCAGCGGCAAATCCTGCTCCAGGTCGTTGAGTAGCGCGTCGACATAGGCCTGCTCTGGAATCTCCGACTCGGCCTGGTAAGAATTGAAATCGCAATAGGGGCATTTCTTTTCACACCAGGGCAGGTGGATGTAAAGACCCAGTGGCGGATTGCTGCTAAACACCTTTCTCGCTAAGTCTGCGCTTGAGTTCGTTGAGCGCCTGTCCGCGATGGCTGAGGCGATTCTTTTCGTCGCTGCTCAACTGGGCGCTGGTGCAGTCGAGGTCGGGCAGGTAGAAATAGGGGTCGTAACCGAAGCCGCCATCACCTGCGGGCTCGAGCTGGATCACGCCTTCCCAGCTGCCCTCGCAAATGATCGGAGACGGATCGGCGGCGTGGCGCATCAGCACGATTACCGCGCGATAGCGGGCGCTGCGTTGCTCGGGCGCAACGTTACGCAGTTTTTCGACCAACAGTGCGTTGTTCGCGGCATCGTCGGCGTCAGCTCCGGAAAAGCGCGCGCTGTAAACGCCGGGCGCGCCGTCGAGCGCGTCGACTTCAATACCGGAATCGTCAGCCAACGCCGGCAGGCCGGTGTGCGCGGCCGCATGGCGTGCCTTGATGATCGCGTTTTCGACGAAGGTAGTGCCGGTCTCGGCGACCTCGGAGACGTCGAATTCGGACTGCGGGTGCAGATCGTAACCGAGATCGTCAAGGATTCGCGAAAGCTCGCATAGCTTACCGGGGTTGCCCGATGCCAGCACCAGTCGTTTCATGCGCTCTTCTGCATATCGAAAATGCGGTCGATGCCGCTGCGCGCCAGCGCCAGCATGTCGTTTAGCTCCTGTTCGTTGAAGGCCGCCGCCTCGGCGGTGCCCTGGACTTCGATGAATCCGCCGTGGCTGTTCATGACGATGTTCATGTCGGTGTCGGCCGCCGAGTCCTCGGCATAATCGAGGTCGAGTACCGGCGCGCCCTGGTAGATGCCGACCGATATCGCGGCGACCTGGCAGTCGATCGGATTCTGCGCCAGGTTGCCGGCGTCGATCAATCCCTGGATTGCATCCGACAATGCGACCCAGGCGCCTGATATCGATGCGGTACGGGTGCCGCCGTCCGCCTGGATTACGTCACAGTCGACGGTGATGGTGCGCTCACCGAGTTTTGCGGTATCGATGCTGGCGCGCAGCGCGCGCCCGATCAGGCGCTGGATTTCCATCGTGCGTCCGCCCTGGCGCCCGGCGCTGGCCTCGCGCCGCATGCGATTGCCGGTGGAGCGCGGCAGCATGCCGTATTCCGCGGTAACCCAGCCGCTGCCCTTGCCGCGCAGAAAACCGGGCACCGAGTTTTCCACCGAAGCCGTGCAAATGACGCGGGTATCGCCGCACTCGATCAACACCGAGCCGTCGGCATGTTTGATGTAATCGCGGGTAATATTAATCGATCTTAGTTCGTCCGCCGCTCGGGCACTGGGTCGCATCAGGCTGTCTCCGTCAAAATGAGGCGCAATTATACGCACCCCGCGAGATGTTGGTTAAGTGAAATTGCAAAATACGCTATGATGCCAGCTGCATAACAAGAGAATTTAATCGTGATACGAAGCATGACCGCCTTTGCGCGGGTACAGGAAAGCAACGAAGCCGGATCGATTACCTGGGAGCTGCGATCGGTCAATCACCGTTACCTCGAGCCCGGCATCAAGCTGCCGGACGATTTCAGGCAGCTCGAGCCGGAGGTGCGCAAGCTGCTGGCGAAGTACCTGACTCGCGGCAAGGTCGACCTCGGGCTGCGTTACAAACTGGAGCAGACGCAGCAGGGCGGGATCAACCTGAATCAGGAGCTGGTCAGAAACTTGCGCGAAGTTGAGCAACAGGTGCTGAACATCGTGCACGAGGGCAGCAAGCTGTCGGTGGCCGATATTCTCGGCTGGCCGGGAGTAATTACCGATGTCGAGCGGGATTTTTCTGCGCTTAACAAACTGGCCGTGTCGAGTCTCGAAAACGCGCTCCAGCAACTGCAGCAGGGGCGAGAAACCGAAGGCAAGGCGCTGGACGAAATGATTCGCAGTCGCTGTGCAAAAATCGCCGAGATCGTAACCGAACTGCGCAGCCATCGACCGGCGATGATGACCGCGCTGCGCGAGAAATGGGAAACCAACCTGGACGAAAAACTGAAGCAGTGGCGCGAAACGGCGAATGAAAACCGGCTCGAACAGGAGCTGGTTATGCTGGCGCAAAAACTCGATGTCGCCGAGGAACTCGATCGGCTCGACACCCATGTCGCCGAGGTGCTCAACGTGCTCGATCGCGACGAAGCGGTGGGGCGGCGGCTCGATTTCCTGATGCAGGAACTCAATCGCGAGGCCAATACGCTGGGATCGAAATCGCAGGACAGCCTGACCACGCAGCACGCGGTCGATCTGAAGGTGTTGATCGAGCAGATGCGCGAGCAGGTGCAGAACATCGAGTAGGCGGGTCTCGAGCACATGCGACTCAATATATCGACATTCAGCGTGATGCTGTTAACCGCGTTCGCGTTGTTGATGTTTTTACTGTGGTGCCTGTCGTTAATGGTGCTGGTCGATCGGCAGAACCAGCAAAACGCCGCCGGCTATCGGCATAACCTGCACGGCCAGATTTTGCAGCTGCAGCAAAAACAGCAACTGTGGCTGCAATCCCAACACTACCTGCTCAACACCCTGGTCGAGTCACCGGGCGGGGATTCGAAGTTCCAGAGTTTTCTTTGGGATTATTACCAGCGCAACCCAAGTATCTGGGCGGTCAACCTGATCGAGTTCGACCCGGACGGCAACCCGGTTTCCAAGTCCAGCAAACCGGGCTGCAGGCAACCCGGGCAAATGCATCGCAGCAATTTCGACGATTACCTGGTGCCGGTAACTACCAGCTGCCGCATCGACGACAAGGCCTTGCTCGAAATTGCCGGCCCTGTGACAACCGAAGGTAATGCCCGGGTGCTTTTGTTGAGCATGGATTATTTCGATTTTCTCAGCGAGTTTTCCACGCTTTCGGGACGCAGGCTGCAACGTGCGGCTGATTTCGAAGGTGGCGTTCAATATCACGAGTTTGGCCTCAATGATGCCGATGTCGTCCGGGTTGTTCTGCCGATTGGAGAAACGTCATCGGTTTTCGGCGAGATACATCTCGGCGTAAAACCAATGTCGTTCTGGGAGCTATTCGAGCTTCAGTCGGTGATCGTGCTGACGGTGCTGGCGGCGGCCGTGGTGCTGGTGATGTTGCTGCTGCATTTCAACCTGATTCGGCCGTTGCTAGATCTGGCCGAGAAAATGCAGTTCGCGGCTAACAGCCAGCAACAATCCGCGGGCGAGAGCCGCGCCGAAGTCAGACCGGGGCTGCAGGTAATGCAGGATGCTTTCCATGTGCTGCAGAAAATGGCCAAACGCGATCCGGTCACCGGGCTCAACAACCGTGTCATCTTCGAGGACCGCCTGCTGCAGGCGATACGCGAAGGCAAGCGCAGCGGTCGTCGTTACGCGCTGGTAATGATCGATGTTCAGGGTCTCGATAGCTTTGCCTGGCAACGCGGCCAGTACATCGTCGACGCCTTGCTGCGGCAAGTGGCCGACGGGCTGCGCGAGTCGCTGCGCGAGAGCGACCATGTCGCGCGTTTCGAGAGGAACCTGTTCGCATTATTGCTTGAAGTGCAGCAGCGCGAGCAGCTCAATACCCTGGTAGAGAAGGTTTACCTGTCGGTGGTAAAGCCTTACCAGGTTTTCGGGCGCGAATTCGAGCTCAACGCTTTTTTCGGCGTCGCCATGTATCCCGAGCATGCTGCGGACGCCGATGCCCTGTATCAGCATGCCAGCGATGCCCTGGTGAAGGCCGAGCACAGCGAGTGGCCGATCCAGTTTTTCCGCGATGCCGACGATGTCACCGATACTTCGGGATTCTCCATGATCCAGTCGCTGCGGCGTGCGATCGAAAACGAAGAACTGAAGCTGATTTATCAACCGGTGGTGGATCTGCAAAGCTATGAGACGGTATATCTGGAAGCCCTGCTGCGCTGGAAAGATCCCGACAAGCATGGCCTTCCGATCGAACATACTATCCGCCTGGCGGAACAGAATCATTTGATCAAACCCCTGACCAACTGGATTTTCGAGACCGCCTGTCGGTTTGTCAGCGAATCGGAAATCAAGGATCTGGCCGTCGGCATCAACCTGTCGATGATCGACCTGCACGACCGCCGTCTGCCCGAGCGTATCGAAACCCAGCTGCAGCGCTACCAGGTCAAGCCGTCGCAAATCATCATCGAAATCACCGAGGGCCAGATCATGCAGGATCCCAAAGAGGTGATCGAGGTGCTCGCCCATCTCGGCGTGATGGGCCTGTCACTGTCGATAGACGATTTCGGCACCGGCCAGGCGTCGCTGACCTATCTGAAGGAACTGCCGGTGGAGAAGCTGAAAATCGACCAATCCTTCGTGCGCGATATGGCCACCAATCCAGACGACCAGCTAATCGTCAGGGCGACCATCGAACTGGCGCATACGCTGGACCTGAAAGTGGTTGCCGAGGGGGTTGAAACTCTGGTTGCCTGCGACCTGCTGGCGGAGATGGAATGCGATCACGTGCAGGGTTATTACATTAGCCACCCGCTGGAAGCCAGCCAGGTCGCTACCTGGTTCGAGACTTCGGTTAAACCAGACCTCGTTCGGAAAGGCAGGTAACGCCGTCGCCGACGATGACGTGGTCGAGCACGCGGATGTCCACCAGCGCCAGCGCGGCGCGCAGGTTTTCGGTAATGCGTATGTCCGCCTGGCTGGGTTCGCTCACGCCCGAGGGGTGATTATGCGCCAGGATTACCGCCGCCGCGTTGTCGGCCAGCGCCTGCTTGACCACCTCGCGCGGGTAGACGCTGGCGCCGTCGATGGTGCCGCGAAACAGTTCCCGAAACGCGATTACGCGATTGCGATTGTCGAGCATCAGGCAGGCGAATACTTCGTAGTCGTAGTCGCGTAGCCGGGCCCGTAGATAGTTCATGGTTTGCGCCGGTCGGGTCAGGCAGTCCTGCTGCGCGAGGTTTTCGGCCAGGTGACGAGCCGCGATCTCGAGCGCGGCTTGCAACTGCGCGAACTTGGCCATACCTAGACCTTTAGCGCGACAAAAGTCCTCGGCGTCGGCCTGCAGAATGCCGCGCAAGGAGCCATAGTCGAGTAACAGTTGCCGCGCCAGGTCGACCGCGGAACAGCCGGCGAAACCGGTGCGCAGGAAGATGGCCAGTAATTCGGCGTCCGACAGCGCCGCGGCGCCACGGGTAATCAGTTTTTCACGGGGTTTTTCGGCGCTGGGCCAGCGTGAGATTGCCATGGGTATTCCTTTACCTGATGTCCTCAGCCGCTAAAATAGATCAAATGCAGACACTGAGCAACAAGAAAGTACTACTCGGAATCACCGGCGGCATTGCCGCCTACAAGTCCGCCGAGCTGGTACGCCTGTTAGTCAAGGCGGGCGCCGAGGTGCGCGTGGTGATGACGCCATCGGCGCAGGAGTTCGTGCAACCGCTGACTTACCAGGCCCTGAGCGGCCACCGGGTTTACGTCGACCTGTTCGATGCCGAGGCCGACTCGGCGATGGATCATATCGAACTGGCGCGTTGGTGCGACCTGTTGCTGGTGGCGCCGGCGTCGGCGGATTTTCTCGGCAAGCTGAACGCCGGTTACGCCGACAACCTGCTACTGACCCTGTGTCTCGCAAGCAAGCAGCCGGTGGCGGTGGCGCCGGCGATGAACCAGCAAATGTTCGCCAATCCGTCGACCCGGGAGAACGTCAGGCAGCTTGCCGCAAAGCGGGTCATGCTGTGGGGTCCGGCCGAGGGTGAGCAGGCCTGCGGCGATGTCGGCCCCGGGCGTATGCTCGAAGCGCAACAATTGCTCGATAATATCCTGCAGCATTTCAGCCCGGGCAATCTCGCTGGCGTAAAGCTGCTGCTGACCGCCGGTCCGACACGCGAGGCAATCGATCCGGTGCGTTACATCAGCAACCGCAGTTCCGGCAAGATGGGCTATGCCATCGCCGAAGCGGCGACCGGCCAGGGCGCCAGCGTAACCCTGGTGAGCGGCCCGGTTTCGTTAGCGGCGCCGGCGGGTGTCGAACTGGTAAACGTCGAATCGGCGCAGCAAATGTATGACGCGGTAATGCAGCGCGCCGGCGCGAGCGATATTTTTGTCGCCTGCGCCGCGGTTTCGGATTATCGGGTCGACCAGGCCGCGCGGCAGAAAATCAAGAAGTCTTCAGACAGCATGTCGCTACAGCTGGTTTTGAATGCCGACATACTGGCAACCGTCAGCGCGCTGGATCAGCGCCCCTTCTGCGTCGGTTTTGCCGCCGAAACCCAGGATGTCGAAAAGTATGCACTCGGCAAGCTGCAGCAGAAGAATCTCGACATGATTGCCGCCAACCAGGTTGGCGACGGCAACAGCGGCTTCGAGATCGATTTCAATCAACTCGAGGTTTTCTGGCCCGGTGGCAGGCATGCGATCGGCCAGGCGAGCAAAACCGAGGTCGCAAAACAGCTTATCGATTTGATCGCCGAACGCTATACTTGCGCGTCTTCTTAATCGACCCGTTAAAAAATGACAGTAAAGAAAAGCCACGTCGCGGAAATCCTGATCGAGGCCCTGCCCTATATACAATCGCTAGATCGGAAAACCGTGGTGATCAAATTTGGCGGTAACGCGATGGTGGACGAAGGCCTGAAGAGCAGCTTCGCGCAGGATATCGTGTTATTGAAGCAGGTAGGCGTCAACCCGGTTATCGTGCACGGCGGCGGGCCGCAGATCGGCAAGCTGCTCGAGCAGATCGGCAAGAAGAGTCGTTTTATCGAGGGCATGCGCGTCACCGATAACGAAACCATGGACGTGGTCGAGATGGTGCTGGGCGGGCAGGTCAACAAGCAGATCGTGGCGCTGATCAATAGCCATGGCGGTCGCGCGGTCGGTCTTACCGGCAAGGACGGCGGTCTCATCAGCGCGCGCAAGATGAAACTGTCCGGCGCTGATTCACAAAGCCACGATCTCGGGCAGGTCGGAGAAGTCGAGGCGATCGATCCCGCGGTCGTCAAGATGCTGGATGACGATGATTTTATTCCGGTCATCGCGCCTATCGGGGTCGGTCGCGACGGTTCGTCTTACAACATTAACGCCGACCTGGTGGCGGGCGAACTGGCCAGGGTGCTCGGCGCGGAAAAATTGCTGCTGCTGACTAATACGCCGGGCGTGCTCGATCCCGAGGGTAAGCTGCTGACCGGTTTAACCGCGGAAGAAACCGAAAAGCTGATCTCCGACGGCATAATTCATGGCGGTATGCTGCCCAAGGTGCGTTGCGCGCTGGATGCGGTCAATGCGGGGGTTAGCACCAGCCAGATAATCGACGGCAGGGTGAAGCATTCGGTATTGCTCGAGCTTTTGACCGATAGCGGGGTAGGAACGCTGATCAAGGGCAACGTCGGCGATTAGTCAATTGTGCGCTGAACTGGATTCCGACCTGAGTTCGCGGAAACGCGCCAGGTCGTGCTCGAACTGTTGGTTGATCCTGTCTTTTTCTTCGACTTTCAGCAGCAGCTGATCGGTGCGGCTTTCGATTTTACGGGTGAAGTGCTCAATCTTTTGCGCCAGTCCGCCCGGTACTTCCTTGCCCTTTGACGTGTAATTCTGATCTGCTGAAGTTTCCAGCTCTTGCAGCGTTTTCTGGGTCGAAGTAATGTTTTTGGTGATCAGCCGAATCACCGAGTCCAGTACCTCCAGACGGTCGTCGCGCGCTAGCTCCAGCTCCCTTTCGGAACTGAAGGTGAGCAATAGCACCTGGTCCTTTTCATACTGTATCTGGTTTAATCTGGCTTCTTCCGCAGCCTGCTCTTCGGCTATGCGTTTGGCTTCGGCTTCGGCGGCCAGCTCTTCCTCCGATTTGGCGGCTTCGGTGGTTCCGACCACCACGCCCTGCGAATTCAGCTGCTGGTGCTTCTTTTTAACCTGGGTTGCCGGCAAGCGGTCGCTATATCGAATCTGTCCGTCCTCGTCGATCCACTTGTAAAGCGCGGCGGCGTCGACGCCGCCGGTAAACATACACAGGCTTGCGACCACGATCAGCAGCGGGGTCTTCCAGATAGCGGAAACTATGTACTTAACTACTACAAGCACAGGATTGATTCGTCCTTGACCGAATTCGGTCATTCAGAGTGTATCAGGCATAATAGTTTATTTATTGTGATATTTCATTAATTTAGCGGTTTCTACTGCGTCATTAAACTGGCCACGGGCGTGTGCAGCGCCTGCAGATAATGGCGGCTGCCGGGCGATGTAACCAGCACCGCGACGCCAACCTGTTTCGGGTTCCAGGCGGGGTCGATGGCGATCCGATATCGGTTGTTAACCTGCAGGTTACTGGCGGGGCTCATGTAACGCACCACTTGCTGGTGCTTAAGGGTTTCGCCCGAGTTTTCACCGCGTTTGACGTCGGTCGACAGGTTGTTTTCGTATACCAGGTAGCGCAGGTGGAGCTGGCCGATGGTTTCACGCTCGCCCGCGGAATGCAGCTCGATGACCAGGCTGGCCTGTTCTCGGGAAACGCTTAATTGGAGTGCTAGCGGCGCCCGCTGCGCGTTTGCATGCCGAATCTTGTCGAGGATGTTATTGCTGCCGCGAGCCTCTAAGCCGTTAACGAAAAACTCGGGTGTATAAATCGTCCGCTGCTGATTGTTCGCGCCCAGCTCGCGCTGGCGGCTGGTGTAGTCGGCGCTGGCGAATCGATCCTTCCATCCCAGGTAGTCCCAGTAGTCGACATGGAAGGCGAGCGCCAGCACGTCCAGGTCGTCTTTCGGAATTTCCACCAGCCGCGACAGCCATCGGTCGGCGGGCGGGCAGCTGCTGCAGCCTTCAGAGGTATAGAGTTCGACCACCGCGGTCTGCTTGTCGCCGCTGCTGACGACGATGGAATCACCGGCCAGGGCCGGTGATATCAACAGACTGGCTATCAGGAGGGCTCGAAGCATGGGGCACCTGTCTTTTTTCCGCACGAGCCTAATAGACCCCGTGGGCCGGCTCGAGTTCAGTCGATGCCGTACCGGTCGCGGTAAGCCTCGATCGCCGCCTGTTGCGCGTGATCGCCGCTCGCCACCAGGTATTCGAGGATATGGTCGAGTCGAATGATGGAAATTACGCTGAGACCGCGCTGTTCGAGTTCCTGGATCGCGGATAATTCGCCCAGCCCTTTTTCCTGGCGATCGAGCGCGATCGTCACCGCGCAGGCCTCTGCGCCAAGCCCTTCGATCAGCGCAATCGATTCCCGAATTGCGGTACCGGCAGTGATGACGTCGTCGATGATCATCACGCGCCCGGCGATTTCCGCGCCAACGATGTTGCCGCCTTCGCCATGATCCTTGGCCTCTTTGCGATTAAACGCGTAGGGCAGGTCGCGCCGGTACTGCTGGAACAGCGCGCTTGCGGTAATCGCCGCCAGCGGTATGCCCTTGTATGCCGGGCCGAACAGAAGGTCGAACTCGATATCGGCCTGCTGGATTGCGTCGGCGTAAAATTCGGCCAGCGCCGCCAGATCGGCGCCGCGATTGAAAATGCCGGCGTTAAAAAAATAAGGGCTGACACGACCGGATTTGAGCGTAAATTCGCCGAAGCGAAGCGCGCCGCGTTGCAGGCAGTACTCGACGAAACGGGATTGATAGGCGTGCATGCAGGATTCGTTAGCCTGCATATTGCACGAAGGGAACGAAGCTCAGGGGAAATCTGGCACAAAATCGCCGGGAGCGATTTTGGACGCGCTCCTGCGCGGCCCCAAAGGGGTGAGGCGCAGGGACGCGCCGAACAAACAAGGTCGGACGATCGCCCGCCGATCCATAGCCAAAGCTATGGATCAAGGGGGATCGTTCGAGATTGGCCGCCAGATTTTTCCTGATTTCGTTCAGGTACAATCTGTACTTTGAGATTCTGTAATAGTTCACCGAAAAATTGATTATCATCGTTTTTCTCCAAAGATTGTGCCGCCTTCGTGCAATATTCAGGCTAGTCGGTTATCTCAATCCTGTATCATATCGCCAGATTTTAATATTGGTAGCAGTTTCAGATGCGCGTGATTTCAATCAACACCAACGGTATTCGTGCGGCCGCACGCAAGGGATTTTTCGACTGGCTGCCGCGCCAGCGCGCGGATTTTATCTGCGTGCAGGAAACCAAGGCCCAGGTCGATCAGCTTGATCAGCCGATGTTCCACCCGAAAAACTATCACTGCAGTTATTTCGATGCGCTTAAAAAGGGCTATGCGGGCACCGCGATTTACAGCCGCCATGAACCGCTGCAGGTTATTCGCGGCTTTGGCGAGTCCGAATTTGACAACGAGGGGCGATACCTGGAGTACCGCTTCAAAAACCTGTCGGTCATTTCGCTATACGCGCCATCGGGTTCTTCCGGCGATCATCGGCAGGATTCGAAGTGGCGGTTCCTCGACAGTTTTATCCTGCATCTGCAGGCACTGCGCCGTAAACGCCGCGAGTTTATCATCTGCGGTGACTGGAATATCGCTCATCACAACATCGACCTGAAAAACTGGCGCTCGAATCAGAAAAACTCGGGCTTCCTGCCGGAGGAGAGGGCCTGGTTGACGGACCTGTTCGATCGGGTCGGATTCGTCGACGGCTTTCGGGTCGTCGATCCGCGCGAGGAGCAGTATACCTGGTGGTCGAATCGCGGTCAGTCCTGGGACAAGAACGTCGGCTGGCGCATCGATTATCAAATCGTTACGCCGGGGCTTAAGGACAAGATTCAAAAAGCCCGGATTTATCGTGACCGGCGTTTCTCCGATCACGCACCGCTGATCATGGATTATGACCTGGAGCCGTCGGCCCGGTGAATCAAACCGACCTGCAGCGGACACCGTCGATGGCGCTATTTTTGCATCGGCGCGTGGTGACGATGCTGTTCCTCGGCTTTTCCGCCGGTATACCATTGTTATTGATCTTTTCTTCTCTCAGCCTGTGGCTGCGCGAGGCCGGTGTCGAACGCGCGGCCGTGACCTATTTCAGCTGGGCCGCGCTTGGCTATTCGTTCAAGTTCGTGTGGGCGCCGCTGGTCGATCAACTGGCGCTGCCGGGGCTGAGCAATCGGTTGGGTCGGCGCCGCGCATGGATGCTGCTGGCGCAGCTTGCGATTATGCTCGCCATCCTGTCGATGGCGATGATTAACCCGGCGTCGCAACAGTCGAGCCTGACCCTGATGGCGATGGCAGCGGTGCTGCTCGGATTTTCGTCGGCGACGCAGGATATCGTCATTGATGCTTACCGGATTGAATCGGCGGGGCCCGAGTTACAGGCAATGATGTCGGCAACTTATATCGCCGGTTATCGAGTCGGCATGCTGGTCGCCGGCGCCGGCTCGCTGTTTCTTGCCGACTGGTTCGGTAGCAGCAGCGAAATCTATAACTACCAGGCCTGGCAATGGACTTACTGCGCGATGGCGCTGGCGATGCTGGTCGGTATAACCACGACCCTGGTCATCCCTGAACCGGAAGTCTCGCGCTCGGTCGGCGAGTCGTTCAGTACCCGCGACAGGTTGCGATTCCTGCTGTTGTTCGTGATCGCCATCGGTGGCTTTGTCTGCGTGTTTTTCTTTTCCGCGGACGGCATCAATATCGTCATGACGTTGCTATCGTCGGCAACGGGTTCCCCTTACCTGGCGGTATTCCTGATGGAAAGCCTGAGGCTGATGCTGGCGCTCGCAGGCGCCTGGTTGCTGGCCATGCTGCTGGTCAGGCTGGGGCTGGTCGATTACGCGATGGTCGAGCATAGCTATCTGCGCCCGGTGCGCGATTTCTTCGAGCGCTATGGCTGGTCGCTGGCGTGGATACTGCTGGCGCTGATCGGGCTGTATCGTGTTTCCGATATCGTGCTCGGCATCATTTCCAACCTGTTCTACCAGGATCTCGGCTTCAGTAAATCGGAGATTGCCAGTGTCGTGAAAACCTTCGGTTTGTTGATGACGATTGCCGGCGGTTTCGTCGGCGGCGTGCTAGCGCTGCGATTTGGCGTAATTCGGATACTGCTACTGGGCGCCGTGCTCTCTGCTGCGACCAATTTACTGTTCATGCTGCTCGCCGGTATCGGTTATGATCTGTTCTGGCTTTATCTCGTGATATCGGCCGATAACCTGTCCGCCGGTATTGCCAGCGCCGCTTTCGTCGCATTCCTGTCGAGCCTGACCAACGTTTCGTTTACCGCGATGCAGTACGCGATTTTCAGCTCGTTGATGACGCTGATACCGAAGTTGCTGGGCGGTTACTCGGGATCCATGGTCGACGCCATGGGCTATCCCGTGTTTTTCCTGTTGACGGCGATTCTCGGCGTGCCTGTCGTGCTGCTGATTGTCGCGGCCGCAAAACGGTTCGAGATACGCGAACGGGGTAAGGCCTGAATTTTGTTGTATTATATGCAGATCATAAGGACCCAGTTTGAAAACCATGAGTAAATCAGAACAACTGTTTGAACAGGCGCGCGCGGTTATACCGGGTGGCGTCAATTCCCCGGTACGCGCGTTTACCGCTGTCGGCGGTACACCGCTATTCATCGATCATGCCGAGGGCGCCTACCTGGTCGATGTCGATGGCAATCGCTATATCGATTATGTCGGTTCCTGGGGGCCGATGATCTGCGGGCACGCGCACCCGGAGATCATTGCCGCGGTAACCGAGGTCGTGCAAAAAGGGCTCAGTTTCGGCGCTCCCTGCGCGCTGGAGGTCGAGCTCGCGCAAAAAATCTGTGACACCATGCCAAATATCGACCTGCTGCGCATGACCTGTTCAGGCACCGAGGCGACGATGAGCGCGATTCGGCTGGCGCGTGGCTTTACCGGGCGCGACAAGATTATCAAGTTCGAGGGTTGCTACCACGGCCACGCCGATTCTTTACTGGTCAAGGCCGGTTCCGGGGCGCTGACCCTGGGCGTGCCCAGTTCGCCCGGCGTGCCGTCGGTGCTGGCCGATCATACGGTGACGCTCGAGTACAACAACAGTGAGCAACTGCGCGAGGCGTTTGACGAGATTGGCGACGAGATAGCCTGTGTCATCGTCGAACCGGTTGCCGGCAACATGAACTGCGTGCCGCCGGTCGAAGGCTTTTTAAAGAGCCTGCGCGAGTGCTGTGATCAGTCGGCTAGCGTACTGATCTTCGACGAGGTGATGACCGGGTTCCGCGTCGGGCTTGGCGGCGCGCAGGCGCTTTACGGTATCGTTCCGGATCTGACCACTCTGGGCAAGGTGATCGGCGGCGGTATGCCGGTGGGCGCCTTTGGCGGCAAGCGCGAAATCATGAATCACATAGCGCCGCTGGGCCCCGTTTATCAGGCCGGCACGCTGTCCGGAAACCCGGTAGCGATGGCGGCGGGACTGAAAAATCTCGAAATTATTTCTCGTCCGGGTTTTTTCGAGGATTTAACCCGGCGCACGTCTCAACTGGTCAGCGGACTGCTGGCCGCGGCCGAGGCGAATGGCGTGGCGATGCGCGCCAATCAGGTGGGTGCGATGTTCGGACTGTTTTTTACCGATCAGCCGGAAGTGACCAGCTTTAGCCAGGTCAGCGCCTGCGACGTCGAGCGCTTTACCCGGTTCTTCCACGGCATGCTCAAGCGCGGCGTCAACCTGGCGCCATCGGCCTACGAAGCGGGTTTTGTCAGCGCCATGCACGGCGCGGTCGAGATCGAGCAAACCATCGAAGCCGCCGCCTCCACTTTCGCCGAGCTTTAAAAATTAAAGATCCGGGTCAGAGTCTAAACTCTCGCGAGAGTTTAGACTCTGACCCCAATGGCACTTACTTAAGCCTAATCTGGCGTCATTGCGAGGCACGAAGTGCCGAAGCAATCTCCAAATAACTTGCTGTCATTAGGGAGATTGCTTCGCTGCGCTCGCAATGACGCGCTTAAGTAATTGCCATTGGACTCTGACCCAGAATTACTGGTTAGAGGCCGAGCATGCCTTTCTTGAGTTTCTTGTTGGCGGGTTTGTTGCCGAGCCAGATTTCCAGCAGGGCGTTTTTGAAATCCTCGCCCGGGATCAACCCCAGTTGCTTGCCGTTACGAGTAACGTGTACGCCCTGCTGTGGAATATAGTCGAAAGCGTATTGTTCCTTCGCTTTGATGCTGGAGTCGAAGTAGCTGTAAAACAGCTCGATGCGTTGCTGTAGCTTTTCCAGGGTTTCGCTATTCTGGTTATTTTTGAAACCCTCTTGCCATGTTTCAATCATTTGCTTCGATGAGACTTCCTTGTAGATGAAATCCATTTGCACCCGCCATGGACCCGGACGTGACAGGATTTCTGCGACATCGGAAGATTTATCTGTCAGGTATAAGGCGCCAACATAAACGTCTATCCAGAACTTTTCGCGCAGGCCAATGCCGTTGAGAACCAGGGTCTGGCCGTCCGCTGTCTTGATTTCGTCGTCGATAAAAACGCCGGAGAGCTCCGCCGCGGTAGCGATTGCGCAAAACAGGCTCAAACAGCATGCCAGTATGAAATTTTTCATTGCCGTTATCTCCTCGAGGCTGACTCGAGTCAGTTTAAGCCCGCCCAGCGGGAATTGGAACCCCGGCGCGCGCGGACCAGAGGCTACTCGTTGGCCGCTTCCGGCTTGACGTACTGGATGACGCCGAGCCGAATCAACTCGGCATGCAGGATGACCGCGCGGTCGACGCAGTCGGGAATTTCCAGCAAACGCTGTTTAAGCGCGGTTTCCAGCGGCAGCAGGTAAATGAGCTGGTAGAGGATTTCGGAAAACGACTGCTCGGCCTTGCGAATGCGGCCTTCCTGGGCGCTGATGTGGTCGAGCAGTTCAAGCATGTAGTGAAATTGCTCGGGCGCCTCCAGGGTGTTGCTTTCCTCGAGAATTTTGATTTCGGCGAAGGTGAGTCCGTCGTGCTGGGTGCGAGTGGTCAGAATTTCGAATCGTTCGATGCCGAGCGCGGTTATCCCGAGCAGTCCGTCGGCGCGATTTTCCCAGTCGTTGATCGTGGCGGTGGTTCCAACCGAGTATATATCGGTGTCGACGCCGGTTTCCTCGCCCTTGTGGATCAACACCACGCCGAAAACGCTGTCCTCGCGCATACAGCTGGCGATCATGTCGAGATAACGCGGCTCGAAGATCTTCAATCCCAGCGTGTTGCATGGCAGCAGCACGGTTTTCAGCGGGAACAGGGGAATTTCAACCATGATGCGCCGTTTCAATGGCCCCAGCGCGGGGACAGGTCGTTGCCTATATCGAGCTGATCGAGAATGCGCGCGACAATAAAGTCCACTAGCTCGGATACCTGTTTTACGCCGTGATAGAAACCGGGGTTGGGCGGCAGTATCACTACGCCCAGGCGCGCCAGCTTGAGCATATTCTCCAGATGTATCGCCGAAAACGGGGTTTCGCGGGGCACCAGGATAAGCTTCTTTTGCTCCTTGATGACAACATCGGCCGCACGATGAATCAGGTTGTCACTGCTGCCGACGGCGATTGACGCCAGGCTGCCCATGCTGCAGGGGCAAACCACCATGGCGTCGGACACCGACGAACCGCTGGCGGGTGGCGCGGTCCACTGATCCTTCGAGTAAACGCTGATCAGTGACGGTTCCGCATCGAAGTAATCACAGAATTGTTTCTGCATCTTTTGCGGCGACCCGGACAGTTTCAGTTCGGTTTCCATCCCCAGCACGATTTGCCCCGGTTGCGAGCTGATGAACTGCACGTGGATGTCGTTCTGCAGGCAGCACTGAAACAGGCGCAACATGTATTCGGCACCGGAGGCTCCGGTCATCGCCAGAGTTATGGTTCCGGGTTTCATGTATCGGAAATGGTTAAGTCGGCTTCAACCAGTTTATCGGTGGCCTGCGACAGCCGGGCGATCAGGTTTTCGAGGAAAATTCGGTAGTAGCGCAGCTGGGTCTCGGTCGAGGCCTGTTCCATCAACGAGTTGCTGACGCACATTAGCGAGACTTCGGTGCGGGCGACGATGGTAGCGTTGCGCGGCTGGCGCGTCAGAAACGCGATTTCGCCAAAACAGTCACCCTGTTTCATCATGCCGACGACGCGCTCGTTCTTGACTACTTCGACGCCGCCCTTGGCGATGATGTAAAAAGCGGTTTCCTGCTCGCCCTCGGTGACGATTACCTCACCCTTGGAAAATTCCTTCCATTCGCTGGCGTTGACAACCTCGGTTATCTGCTCGTCGCTGAAATCTCGGAAGAAGGCCAGGTAGCGCAGCGTCTTCCATTTTTCCTGCATGTCGATGCGCTCACCGACGCTGCGCAGGCGGCCGAAGGCGTTACTCAGGTCGCGCGCCAGCAGGTAGGCGGATTCGTAGCGGTCGTAAATGATTTTTTGCATCGCCTTTTCGACGATAGCGGCAATGTGATCCGGTACCTCGGGGTTAACCTCCATCACCGGATCCGGCTCGAGATTGCTGATCTTGTAGATCAGCGATTCCAGGCTGCCCGCCTTGTAAGGCGTCTTCTTCGCCAACAGCGCGTACATGACCGCGCCCAGCGAGTAAATATCCGATTGTGCCACCAGGCGCTTCTCTTCGGACAATTGCTCGGGCGGCATGTACATCGGCGATCCCTGCACCTCGGTATCGTGACCCTCGAAACCGACATCGACATGGGCGATGCTGAAATCCATGATTTTAACTTCGCCGTCATTGCTGAGCATGATGTTGCCGGGCTTCAGGTCGCGATGGATGATGCCTTCACGATGCACGTAATCGAGACCCTTGGCGCACTGATAAATGACATCGACCACCTGGTTCGGCGTGAGGTTCTTGCCGCCGGTGACGTATTCCTGCAGCGTTACGCCGTCGACGAATTCCATGACGATGTAGTTGAGATCGCCTTCCTGGCCGGCGTCGTAGACGCTGACCACCGACGGGTGATGCATGCGTCCCGCGCTGTAGACTTCGGCGAAGAAGCCCTCGCGTAGTTTCTGCTTGGTGGCCGCGTCCATGTCGTGCGCCGAATGCGCCACCTTGATCGCAACGGTACGCTGCACGAAGGGATCATAGGCTTCGTAGACGACGCCCATCGCGCCGCGACCGATACGGCGCTTGATTTCGTATTTGGCGATTTTTGTAGGTCGTTGTGATTTCTCAGACATACTCGGAGTCTAGTTCTGCATGGCGGTGACGAGGCGTTGATGAATGCCATCAAAGCCACCGTTACTCATGATAACGATTTGATCCCCTGGCGCGCTATTGTGCAACAAGTAATCGATGATTTGTTGTGTATCGGTTTTGATTTCTACTATTGTAGGCGCAGATTGCGCCATTTTCCTGAGATCCCACTGTAAATCAGGATTTTTGCACATTAAAACCAGGTCGGCGGCCGCCAGCGACTGGCTCAGCTGCTCGGCATGTGAGCCCATTTTCATCGTGTTCGAGCGGATATCGAGCACGCCGATCAGGCGTCCGCCGGTGGCTCCCTTAAGCGCCTCCAGCGTGAGCGCGATAGCGGTCGGGTGGTGCGCGAAATCGTCTATTATGCGCACTCCGTCGATGTCCGCGATTACTTCCTGGCGCCGCCGGACACCGTCAAACCTGCCCAGGGCGTCGAGCGATGATTCGATCGGTACCCCGGCATGGCGCGCGGCAATGAGCGCGGCGCTCGCGTTGAGGGCGTTGAACTGGCCGGGTTGAGCCAGCGTTAGCGGGTATTGCTCACGGTTGGCGCTCTGGTGTAACCGTCGGTGTGAATCGAGGTAATAGTCGGCCGCGGGGTCACGTGCGGAAAATCCCAGGCATTCGCTCCAGCAGCCCATCTGCAAAACCGAATGCAGGGCTTCGTCGTCCTGGTTGAAGATAATTTGCGCCGAGGCCGGCAGGGTTCTCACCAGGTGATGAAACTGTCGCTTGATCGCGTCCAGGTCATCGAAAATATCGGCGTGGTCGAATTCCAGGTTGTTCAGGATCAGCGTGCGCGGATGGTAGTGCACGAACTTCGAGCGCTTGTCGAACAGCGCCGAATCGTATTCATCCGCTTCGATGACGAAGAACGGATTGCCGCCAAGCCTGGCCGAGCTGGAAAAGTTGCGGCCAACACCGCCAATCAGGTATCCGGGGTCGAGCCCGGCGTCCTCGAGTATCCATGCCAGCATGCTGCTGGTGGTAGTTTTACCGTGCGTGCCGGCGACCGCCAGTACCCAGCGATCGTGCAGCAGGTTCTCGTATAGCCATTGCGGCCCCGAGCAGTAACGCAAACCCTGCTCGAGAATGGCCTCGAACTGTGGATTACCGCGCGAAATCGCGTTACCGACGATGAACATGTCGCAGTCCGGCGGCAGGGCGTCGGCGTCGTAGCCGTTATGTAGCCCGATACCGGCTCGCTCAAGCTGGGTGCTCATCGGCGGGTAAACATTCGCATCGGAACCCTCGACCTCGTGCCCTAGCTCACGAGCGATTTGCGCGATGCCGGCCATGAAGGTACCGCAGATGCCGAGAATATAAATTTTCACCAGTAAAACCAGATCAGGATGAATTGATAAAACACGTAATAATTGAACGATATCATAGCCGAAAGATGTGTCGGAATTTCAAGCGCACGCTTAAAAATCAGCGACATCGCCGCCAGGTTCCACAGCAGCAGCAGGTAGAACAGCGGATTTTGCAGCTGACTTTCGTAATCGGTCTCGATCTGGTTGAGCCCGATGGCGAGCAGGGTCATGATCAGGTTGATGCCGACCAGGGCCGAGAAGGTTTGCTGAAACCTGGGCATCAATTTTTTCCAGCGCAGGCCGGTAAAGACAAACAGCGCCAGCAAGGCCAGCTCCAGGGTCAAATGGGCGCTCAATTCGGCAAAGTCGCGTTCTTCGTCGACTAGTCCGAGGCAGAGCAGGTAGTACAGGAATATGGTCAAAGTGGTGCAATAGGCATTGCAGGGCAGCCGCTCGGGGCTGGACAGAAACAGGCACATGGAAACGTATTGTTTGAGGCTAGACAGCCATGGGCCGAGGATATTCTGCATGGCCGACATCATAGCGGGTTGAGGCCGCAACACAATCCCAGGCTACGGGTTGCGGAAAATGAATGTGGAAAAATTGCCAGTTGGTTATAATCCCCGGCTTTTGGCCAGCAAAATAAATGAACGACCAATCCGCGACCGATTTACATAGCTTTCAGGGACTGATCCAGACCCTGCAAAACTACTGGTCCGAACAGGGATGCGTGATTATGCAGCCGCTGGATATGGAGGTTGGCGCCGGCACCTTTCACCCGGCTACCTTTATCCGCGCGATCGGGCCGGAACCCTGGCGCGCCGCTTACGTGCAGCCGAGCCGGCGCCCGACCGACGGGCGCTACGGTGAGAACCCGAACCGCCTGCAGCATTATTTCCAGTTCCAGGTTTTACTCAAGCCGTCGCCCGACAATTTCCAGGAACTTTATCTCGGCTCGCTCGAAGCGCTCGGATTTGACATGCTGGTGCACGATGTGCGTTTCGTCGAGGACAACTGGGAATCGCCCACGCTCGGCGCCTGGGGGCTGGGCTGGGAAGTCTGGTTGAACGGCATGGAGGTAACCCAGTTTACTTACTTCCAGCAGGTTGGCGGCCTCGAGTGCCAGCCGGTTTCGGGCGAGATCACCTATGGCATCGAACGCCTGGCGATGTACATGCAGGGCGTGGACAGTATTTTCGACCTGGTGTGGACGCGAGGGCCGCAGGGGGAGGTGACCTATGGCGATATTTATCATCAGAACGAAGTCGAACAATCCACCTTTAATTTTGAAATTGCCGACACCGATGCGCTGTTCAGCTGGTTCGATATGTGCGAAGCGCAGTGTCAGGCGTTGATCGAGAAAAAGCTGCCGCTACCGGCCTACGAACAGGTGATGAAGGCGTCGCATGCCTTCAATCTGCTCGACGCGCGCCATGCGATTTCGGTTACCGAGCGTCAGCGCTTCATTCTGCGCGTGCGCACGCTATCGCGCGGCGTCGCCGAATGCTACTACGAGTCGCGCGAGGCGCTCGGGTTTCCGTTGATCAAAAAGGGGACCGATAATGACTAGCGATTGCCTGATTGAAGTCGGTACCGAAGAGCTTCCGCCGCGGGCACTGCAGTCGCTGGCGCGCAGTTTTGCAGTCTTGATGCAGCGGGGTTTGAGCGACAGCGATCTTGCGCCGGCCGCGGTTGAAGTGTTTGCCACGCCGCGTCGGCTAGCGCTGTTGTTACGTGATACACCGACGCGCCAGGCGGATCAGGTAGTCGAAAAGCGCGGTCCGGCGCTGGCGGCGGCTTTTGACGAGGACGGAAATCCCTCTCGTGCTGCGCTTGGATTCGCAGGTTCCTGCGGTGTCGAGGTCGATCAGCTCGAGCGGCGCGAAACCGACAAGGGCGCCTGGCTCTACTTCAGTAGCACGCAGCCGGGCAAGCGCCTGGCGCAACTGTTGCCGCAGCTGCTGACAGCCGCGCTAGGCGATTTACCGATTCCGAAACGCATGCGCTGGGGCGAGCGCAGCGACGATTTCGTGCGTCCGGTCAAGTGGCTGGTATTGATGATCGATGGCGACGTCGTCGATGCCGAAATTTTTGGCTTGCGTTCGGGCAAGCAGACTTTCGGGCATCGTTTCCACGCGCCGATGGCGCTTGAGATACCCGTGGCCGCAGACTATGAAACGCTGCTGCTGTCCCAGGGCCTGGTGATGGCAAGTTTCGACAAACGCCGTGACGCGATTCGCCACATGGTCGAACAGGAGGCCGCGCGGCTCGGTGGCCTGGCGCATATCGAAGACGCCTTGCTCGATGAAGTCACCGCGCTGGTCGAGTATCCGGTCGCTGTCTGCGGCCAGTTCGATGTCGAATTCCTGCAGTTACCGGCGGAGGTGCTGGTAACCACGATGCAGGAAAATCAGAAGTATTTTGCGTTGTTCGACAGCGATGGCGCCCTGCTGCCGCATTTTATCGCCATTGCCAATATCGATAGCCGCAAGCCCGAGGTGGTGGCGGGCGGAAACGAGCGCGTGATCCGGCCCAGGTTTGCGGACGCCGAGTTCTTTTACACCCAGGACCAGAAGCAGGGACTTGACGTGATGCGTTTTCGCCTCGACTCGGTCGTGTTCCAGAAAAAGCTGGGCAGCCTCGGAGATAAAACCGCGCGCATTATTCGACTGGCCAAGTACATCGCCAGTCTCATCGGGGGGGATCAGGACCTGGTGCGCCGTGCGGCCGATCTTTGCAAGGCGGATTTGATGAGCGACATGGTCGGCGAATTTCCCAGGTTGCAGGGCGTGATGGGGCGTTATTACGCTCAGTTGCAGCAGGAAGAGCAATCGGTTTGCGATGCTATCGAGCAGCATTACTGGCCTCGCCATGCCGGTGATCAGCTGCCCGTGGGAGCGATCGCGCAGTCGCTGGCGCTGGCCGACCGGCTCGACAGTCTGATCGGTATTTTCGGCATCGGCGAAAAACCAGGCGGCGACAAGGATCCTTTCGCACTGCGCCGCGCCGCGCTTGGCGTGTTGCGTATCATGGTCGAAAACGAGCTGCCGCTGGATCTCAGAGATCTGTGCCAGGTGGCGGCCGATGGTTATTTCAGGAAAATCGAAGCGGCCGCGGTGATCGACGATGTCATCGATTATGTTTTCGATCGTCTGCGGGCTTATTACCAGGAACAGGGCATCGGCTTTGACCTTGTCGAGGCCGTGACTTACAACCGTCCCGGACTGTTATACGATTGCGATATGCGTATTCGTGCGCTGCAGGAATTTCAGAATCACGAGGCTTTTGCGGCGCTGGCGGCGGCTAACAAGCGTATCGGTAATATCTTAAAGAAGCAGGATGCTGCGGCCGATAAGGTGGATCAGAAGTTACTGGCGGAAAACGCTGAAAAGCAACTGTACGGGCAGTTGCTCGAACTCGGGGACGGGGTCGCGAAACAGTTCGCAGAAGGCCGCTATCTGCAGGGGCTGGAGCAACTCGCCGAACTTCGCCCCGCAGTTGACCTGTTTTTTGACGAGGTCATGGTGATGGTTGACGATAATAGTTTGAAAAACAACCGGCTTGCACTACTCGACCAACTGTTGCAAAGTTTCCGTTTAGTGGCCGATTTTTCGCGAATACAGTCCTGAGCTACGCGAATTAAGACGGGGAACGCTTGTGCCTAAAATGGTAATCCTGGACCGAGACGGTGTCATCAACCACTTGATGGATGATGACGTTACCACCGTTGACGGCTGGGATCCGATCGCGGGCAGCATCGAAGCCATTAGCCGACTTAAAAAAGCCGGCTACCTGGTCACCATCGCGAGTAACCATTCGGGCGTCGCGCGCGGGCACTATAGTGAGGCTGATATACAAAAGGTGCACGATAAGTTACAGAAGCTGCTTTCGACCCGCGGTGCCAGTATCGACGGTATTTTTTACTGCCCCCACGGGCCCGAAGCCAACTGTATTTGCCGCAAGCCCAAGCCCGGGCTGTTGTTCCAGATCGCCAGTAAATTCAAAATCGAGCTCTCGCAAACGCCAATGGTTGGCGACAATATCAGTGATATCAAGGCGGCCAAAATGGCCAACGCCAAACCGGTGCTGGTGCGTACCGGTAAGGGTGAGTATGTCATGCAGCATTTTCCGGAAGCGCTTGATGTTCCGGTGTATGACGATCTGGCCCATTTCGTTCGCGAAACCCTGCGCCGAAAATAGAGGCCATTGGTGGTAAATCCGTTTTACAGACTTTGGTTGGGGATTCGCTCAACGATCTTCTGGATATTCTTTTTGCCGATGGTGCTGCTGTTGGCCAGTTTGCTGTCGGTGTCGTTTTTCATGCCGCTGGGTTTCCGGGTCGGAATCATTCACTTCTGGATCGGCTACAGTCTCGGTTGCCTGCGCCTGTTCTGTGGCCTCGGCTACGAAGTGGAGGGACTGGAAAACATTCCCGAGCACGGCTTCATCGTCATGAGCAAGCACAGCTCGACCTGGGAAACCATTGCGATACAGCGTTTCTTTCGACCCATGGTCTGGGTGGTGAAACGCGAATTGACCTGGATTCCGTTTTTCGGCTGGGCGTTGAAGTCGATGAACGCCATTGCCCTTAACCGGGGCACCGGGCGCAAGGCCATCAATCAGCTGGTGCAGGAGAGCCGGGTCAGCATGGACCAGGGACGCATCCTGATGCTGTTCCCCGAGGGCACGCGTGTGCCGCCGGGACAATCCAAACCGTTTAAACTGGGCGGCGCCATCGTGTCGCAGCGGACCGGTTACTCGGTGTTGCCGATCGCGCATAATGCCGGTGAATTCTGGCCCCGGCACAGCTGGATCAAGTGGCCAGGCACCATACGAATTGTAATCGGCAAGCCGATAGACCCCGAAGGCAAGAAACCGGAGCAAATCATCGAAGAAGTGGCTCGCTGGATTCGCGCCGAGTGCGAAAGGATTAGCGACCGGTCGCAGCTACAGCGGCTGGGTGTTCAGTAATTGCAGTTCGCAATCTGTGATTTGCGGATGATACCGGCAGGTCCTGGAAACAGCAGGCTGACGGCTCGATTCAGTCTATTGCCGTTGCTGTTTTTCTCGACTCTGGCGGTGGCGGACTGGACCGGCATTGCGTTCGAGATTGGAAACTACGATTCGGACTGGGAATTCGAGCGCGATACCCGCGAAGCGCAGATCAGCGAGATCGGTTTTCAGATAGAAGAAAAAACCGGCTCCGGGTTGGCGGTGGGAGCGAGCATAGGTTATTTCGACCTGCGCGCCGTTGCCGCCAGCGACAGCCCCGCGCAAACGATGAAGTTCGACGGCCAGTTCATAAGCGTCTACCTGCGTCAGCCAGTGCGCATCAGCGAACATGTTTCCCTGAGCGCGGCTCTCAGTTTTCGTTACACCAGCGGCAGTGAAAGCGGCGACCAGGATGAGCCGGCGGGAATGGACTGGACCGAAAGCGCGTTCGAGCTCGGCCTGGGAATGCGTTTTGGAAATCTCAGGCTTATGCCCTATGCCGCTTACCGCGATATCGATGGCGACATCAGCGATAATGGCACCGACGTATTCGAAGTCGAGAAATCGCTGGTTAAGGGCCTGCGTTTCGATTACTTCGTCGAGGATAGCGCCTTCATTCGTTTAGAATTTGTCAGCGGCGGGGCGCAAGGCGGCTATATCAACTTCGTGCGACGGTATTAGCTTACAGGTCTGCGCAATTTGGGTGGCGAGTCGGCGCTATGCCAGGGCGGGATATCGGTGCGCCGTGCAGGCTAATCGCCGTTGCGATACTGGCTTTTGCGTTTGCTATAGCTGCGAACCAGTGCGTCGATTTTTTCCTGATCGTATTCGCGCAATCCGCTGAGCACCATTTTCTTTTGCCCCTTACCCACCGTTTCGCCGTTACAGCGGAGGTCGTAGTTCAGCGCTACGTCGCCGCGTTTGCCGTAGAGTCTGAAAATGTCTTCGGTCAGGGTCAGCTCGATCGAGTCGATGTCCAGGGTATCGAGCGAGATGCGCATGTGGTCATAGATGACCAGCGGTCTCTCGGTATTGATCATGACGTTGTTAGTTTTCATCAATGGCACCAGCACGTGCGGAAAGGTGTGCCCGGAAAATTTGACGTAGTTGTGCGTCAGCGAATCGATCAGGGCCTGGTCACTGCTTTGTTCGCCGTTGGTCGAGACGTCGAGATACTTTTTATCGTTTTCGTCATAGATCGAAATTTCGCGCGCGTTGGTTCTTGGCAGTATCAGGGTCACGTCGTCGCCGACCATGCCCGAAAACGCAAATCCCATGGTCTGTCGCAAACCGTAATGGTGGATGATGATCGAGAACAGCAGGTCGCCCGGAACACAAAATCGTTTCGACTCGACGTCGTGAATCGGGTTGAAGTCGCCGGCGACTGTCTTCGCGAAATCACTAGCCTGTTGTCTTGTGAAAGAAAGCTTCGAACCTTCCAGGGTATAGTATTTTTTTAAATTCATGTTTTTCCGGGTTAACTTCCTGCAGCCCAGCAGGTATCTTAACCCATTTTCCAGGGCGGTAGTTAGCGAGATGGTAGCGGTTCGGCAGATTGGCAAATTAGGGTATCCACGTGCTTGCATTTAGCGGCCTGGCGTTGCGCCGTTCGTCGACGCTGTTGTTCGAAGCGGCCGATTTCAAGGTTTACGGCGGGCAGAAGCTTGGGATTACCGGCGCCAATGGATGCGGCAAGTCTTCGCTGTTTGCTCTGATACGCGGCGAGCTGTCGGCCGACCAGGGGGATTTCAGTTTGCCGAAGGACTGGGCGCTGGCGGCGGTCGATCAGGAGACGCAACTCAGCGATCGGGCGGCGCTCGACTACGTTATCGACGGTGACGTCGAGTTACGACAAACCGAGGCCCGGCTGACGCAGGCCGAAGTCGATCAGGATTCGACGCAAATCGCCGGCTGTCACGAACGCCTGCAGGAAATCGATGGATATCAGGCCGAAAGCCGGGCTGCCCGGCTGTTGGCGGGGCTGGGCTTTGCAGATGCCGAGATACGACGGCCAATGAACAGCTTTTCCGGCGGCTGGATCATGCGCCTGAACCTGGCGCGTGCGTTGATGTGCCGATCGGATTTACTGTTGCTCGACGAGCCGACCAATCACCTCGACCTGGATGCGGTCATCTGGCTCGAGCAGTGGCTGAAGCGTTACCGCGGCAGCCTGTTGCTGATATCGCACGACCGCGACTTTCTCGATGCTGTAGTCGATAGCATCGCGCATATCGAAGATCGGCGCATTAGCCTGTATCGCGGTAATTATTCCGCCTTCGAGCTGCAGCGCGCCGAACGTCTCGCGCAACAGCAGGCGGCGCATCAGAAACAACAACAGAGCATTGCGCACATGCAGCGTTATATCGAGCGCTTTCGCGCCAAGGCGACCAAGGCAAAGCAGGCGCAGAGCCGAATCAAGGCGCTCGAGAGAATGCAGTTGATCGCACCGGCGCATGTCGACTCGCCGTTTCAATTCGAGTTTCGCGAACCGATGGCCATGCCCAGTTCGTTGATCAAAATCGATCGGGTAGCGACCGGCTACGGCGACCTGACCGTGCTGGAGAATATCGAATTTGCGCTAATACCCGGAGAGCGCATCGGCTTACTGGGTTTGAATGGCGCCGGCAAGTCGACTTTCATCAAGTTGCTGGCCGGCGAATTGCAGGCTTTTCGCGGCGACGTGGTACGCGCCAAAGAATTGCGGGTCGGTTACTTCGCGCAGCACCAGGTCGAGCAACTCGATCTCGAGGCCAGCGCGCTATTGACCATGCAACGACTCGATCCCGGGCTCAATGAGCGCCAGATTCGCGGCTTTCTCGGCGGCTTTAATTTTCGCAACGACAAGGTTCTGCAGCCGGTAAAAACCTTTTCCGGTGGTCAAAAGGCCCGCCTGGTGCTGGCCCTGCTGATCTGGCAGCGGCCCAACTTGCTGTTGCTGGACGAGCCCACCAATCACCTCGACCTGGAAATGCGACTGGCGCTGAATCAGGCGCTACAGGGTTTCGAAGGTAGCGTGATATTGGTGTCGCACGATCGACACCTGCTGCGCAGCGTTTGCGACGATTTGTGGCTGGTCGATCGCGGGGCTGTGCAAAGATTCGATCAGGATCTCGACGCCTATCCTGCCTGGCTGGCACAGCGCAAGGCCGGCGCGCAAAACAGCTCGACGCAGAGCGCGGGAAACAGTCAGAAAAGTCGCCGTCAATTGAAAGCACACTTTAGCCGCCTGAAAAAAATCGAACGCGAAATCACCAGCCTGAATGAAAAACGGGAACTACTGGAACAGCAGCTAAGCGATAATTCGATCTACGACGAGAGTAACCGGGAAACGCTGAACTCGACGCTTACGGCCCAGTCCGAAAATCAGAAACGGCTGGAAATGGCGGAGGAAGACTGGTTGCAGATAAGCGAAACCATCGAGGCCATAGAGCAGCAGGCGGGCTAGCCCGAATATCCCACCGATTTCCTGCTGCGGGCGCCGCAAAGCGCACCACAGCGTCTTTGCGTCGCCCTCGCGACGTAAAACGGTGAGATATGCGGGCTAGGCCGAGCGGCAATCGCAAACGATTTTACCCAGGGTTTTCAGCGCCGCCTCGGTGGTTTCGTTCCACGGAGCGCCGCAGTTGATACGCAGGTGGTTTTTGAAACGGCGTGTTGCCGAGTACAGGATGCCCGGACTGATAGCGATATTGTGTTCCAGCGCGCGGTTGAAAATATCGATGCAATCGCAACCCCTGGGCATTTCCACCCACAGCACGTTACCGCCGTGCGGGTGTGAAACCCGAGTGCCTTCGGGGAAGTTTTTGGCAATCATGAAACGGCCTCGTTCGACCTGTTCGCGCATCGCGACGCGCAGGCGTGCCAGGTGTCGGTCGTACTGCCCGCTGCTGAGAAATTCGGCCAGCGCAAGCTGATTGATCGACGAGGTCGCCGACGACCAGGCCTGTTTGAATTGCAGAAATTTTTTATGGTAGCGGCCTGCGACCACCCAGCCCACGCGATGGCCCGGCGCCAGGGTTTTGGAAAACGACGAGCAGCTCAGAACGATGTTGTTGAGGTCATAGGACTTGGCAGGGCGGGGCGGCTTGTCGCCAAAATAGACGCTGCCGTAGACATCGTCCTCGATCAGCGGGATGTCACGCTCGGCCAGCAGGTTTACCAGCTCGCGTTTTCTTTCCTCCGGCATCTGGCAACCCAGTGGATTGCTGGTGTTGGGTGATGCCATCACCGCCTTGATGTCCATGGTGTCGAAGGCTTCCTCGAGGGCATCGATATTCAGGCCGGTGATCGGGTCGGTATCGATTTCGACCGCTAGCATGCCCATCTGTTCGATCATGCGCAGCACGGCAAAATAGGTCGGCGACTCGACCGCGATAATATCGCCGCGTTTGGCGACGGTTCGCAGGCTGATCGACAGCGCCTCGGTTGCGCCGGAAGTGATGATGATATCGTCAGGATTGACGCGAGTGTAGTTCTGCGCATACTGCTGGGCGATCTGCTCGCGCAGCTTGCGGTCGCCGGGCGGAAACAGGTAATCCATACTCTTTTGCGGATATCGGCTGATGATGCTGCGCGTGGCGCGCGTCAGCGACTTGACCGGCATGAATTCCATTGACGGATTGGAGATGCCGAACGGCGTCAGGCGCGGATTGTTGGCATTACGGAAAACCTGTTCGAACAGGTCGCCGAAGCGCACGCGCCGGGCGCGGCCATGAGTCGCGGCGGGCTTGTTGATATCGTTGATTTGATCGACCAGCGCGTTGACGTAAAATCCGGATTGCGGTTTTGCGGTCAGGGTTCCCTGGTCTTCGAGGTTGATATATGACTGGGTAATCGTCGCGATGCTGACACCAAGCTGCTTGCTGAGTTTGCGCAGTGAAGGCGCCTTATCGCCGGGTTTGAGATCTCCCTTTTCGATAAGCTCGTTGATGTAGCGCGAAACCTGGTCGTATTTATAGGTTTCCGGGCGCTTAACTGTCATGGTTTTCCCCAACTGTTATGCAATGATTTTGAAAAAATTGTAACTGTTATTATAACAGTTTCGTCCTTATTATTGCATCATTGCCGTTGCGGCAGGACTCCTGCCCTGGCAAAAAGTTAAAACCCCCTCCTCCTCCTCAGGTTTTGACTTATTTTATGGCCCGACCAGACAATGGTTGGGCCTTTTTTTGCCTGCAGGCCTGCTGCGCTTGCATCTACGGCGTTGGATTACGGCTCGAGACGCTCACGTAGCGTGTGTACGCTCGCGCCATCTCGCCGAATTCCGCCTTGCAGCTGCTGCCTCGAGTACGTGGTGGTACCGCTCCGGCGCTCCGGAGTGCCGGGTGTGCAACCCGGTGTGCGACGGTCTGCAGGCATAAACTTCAAACTGATTCGGCATTGAAAGGAATGGCGCGCTCGGCGGGAGTCGAACCCACGACCTTTGGCTTCGGAGGCCAACACTCTATCCAACTGAGCTACGAGCGCATGGTAATTCCTGTAATGCCCGACAGGCAGCCGGTGATTGTAAACTATCGCGTTGCGGTTTAGGTGGATTCGGTGAATATTTTTTTGCGAACTGGCCGCTTTTCGAGGATAATGCGCTGCGTTTCAGAGCCACCCGATACCTGGAGACACAATTGTGAGCGCCATTCAACACGATACTTTTTCGACGCACAATATCACCGTACTCGGTGGATTGTTGCTGATTGCTTTGATCATCGGAGAAGTCCTGATTGGTCCCCAAAGCGACGAAGAGCCGATGGTCGAGGTCGTCGACAGCGTAGAAGACATCGCCATGCGAATCAAGCCGGTGGTGACTCTGGCTCAGCTGCGCAACAATATGTCAATCGCCTCGGCGGCAGGTGACGCGGCTAGCAAGTCGCCCGATCAACTTTATCAGGGCGCCTGTCTCGCATGCCATACTACCGGCGCCGCGGGTGCACCGAAAATTGGCGATCCCGGCGCCTGGAGTTCGCGGCTTGCCAAGGGCGTGGATGCCCTGATCGCTTCGGCGATAAACGGTATCGGCGCCATGCCGCCGCGTGGCGGTTCCCAGTACAATGACGACCAAATCAAGTCCGTAGTCGAATATATCCTCGACCAATCAAAGTGAGATCGCCCCAAGGCGATCTCATCCCGAAAACGCGCCAGCGTTATTCGGGATCTCCCAAAAAGCACGTAGTTCTAGGTACGGCACCCAACTAAAACCCTAAAGCTCGCGATCTCATCCCGAAAACGCGCCAGCGTTATTCGGGATCTCCCAAAAAGCACGTAGTTCTAGGTACGGCACCCAACTAAAACCCTAAAGCTCGCGATCTCATCCCGGAAAACGCGCCAGCGTTTACCGATGCGTCGGACCACCGGGATCTCTCAGCAACCTCGCGGTAGTAACCGAGGGCACCCATCCAGGCACCCGAAATCGCGAACTCGTCGCAGAAACTACGAAAGCGATATCAGCGCCTGGCGGTCACAATTGTCGCCTGTCCTGTTGCCGATAAGAAATGGCCTCGGCGATATGATCCCTATGGATATTCTCTGCCTGCGCCAGGTCGGCAATAGTACGCGCCAGTTTGAGTAGCTTGTGATAACTACGCGCGCTCAGCCCCAGCTTGTCGATTGCGCGCAATAGTAACTGCTGCAGATTGCTATCCAGTGCGCATAGCTGCGCCAGGTCCTGGTTGTCGAGGTTGGCGTTTATGCACTTCTGGCGCACCAGCTGCTGTCGGCGCGCGCGTTCCACCCGTTGACGCACCTGTTGGCTGGTCTCGGACGAGTGCCCCTGTTGATTGACCAACTCGTGGCTCTCCAGTCGAGCCAGTTCGATCTGTATATCGATACGATCCAGCAGCGGCGCTGACAGCTTGTTGCGGTAGCGATTGAGCTGTTGTGCGGAACAGTCGCAGGCCTTGATCGACTCGCAACCGCCGGGACAGGGATTCATCGCCGTGATCAGCTGGAAGCGTGCCGGGAAAATCGCCTTTGCGTTAGCGCGTGAAATATGGATCTGACCGGTTTCCAGCGGTTCTCTCAAGACTTCGATAACGCCTCGTTTGAACTCGGTTAACTCGTCGAGAAACAGCACGCCATTATGCGCCAGCGATATTTCTCCAGGCCTGGGATTACTGCCGCCGCCGGCCAGCGCTGCCCCCGAAACCGTGTGGTGGGGGGACTGGAACGGGCGCTGTAGCCAGGTTTCAGGGTCGAGCGGATGCTGGCAGATCGAGCGAATGCTGGCCAGACTCATGGCCTCTTCCTCGCTCATCGGCGGCAAAATTGAGTTCAGGCGCTGCGCCAGCATACTCTTGCCGGTGCCCGGAGGACCCATCATCAGCATGTGATGCCCGCCCGCGGCAGCGATTTCGAGTGCGCGCCTGGCCTGGTGCTGCCCGTGGACGTCGGCAAGGTCGAGCCGGTACTGCGGTCGTTTCTGCCGTGGCCGGAACGCGGTTTCCGTCATCGCCTCGCCCGTGTTCAGGGCGGCGCAAAGCTGCGCCAGGGAGTCAACCAGTTGCACCGGCAGATCGCGAACCAGCATCGCTTCGGGCTGATTTGGGCGTGGAATGGTCACCGTGCTGCCGGCTCGCTTGCTGGCAATCAATGCAGGCAACAAGCCTTCGATCTTGCGGCATTCCCCGCTGAGGGCGAGTTCGCCGAAGCAGGCGTTGCCTGAAATTTCCGAAATATCGACCTGACTGGAGGCGGCCAGGATGCCCAGCGCTATTGGCAAGTCGTAGCGGCCTCCTTCCTTGGGCAGATCGGCCGGCGCCAGGTTCACCGTAATACGGCGCGCCGGAAATTCGAATCCTGAATTGATGATTGCCGAACGTACCCGGTCGCGCGCCTCGCGCACAGCCGTTTCCGGCAGGCCGACGACGGTAAAGGCGGGTAAGCCGCCGGATATATGGACCTCGACGCGCACTTCGGGAGCGTTGATGCCCAACTGCGCGCGAGTGGTTATCTGGGTGAGTGACATGGCAGAATCCTTTCCGATGATTAACCAGGCGCTGAGTCGCCTGCGGGACGCTTCCTGCGTCATGCGCAGGAGTTTAGCATGAAACAGGCGCAACGAATCCCCGTTGTTGTGCATGATTTGCGGGCTTTCTTACCCGAATGCGCAGGGCGTCTATCCCCGATGGAATATTAGTATATTAGTGTTCCTTAATATAATGATCTGCACAAATTCTGAAGATGACAAGAGAGCTAATGCCATGAATGTTAAACGTCTTTCAGCCGTGTTATCGGCTTCTCTGGTGGCTATTACAGTCGCCATCGCCAGTTCGGTATCTTTTGCCAACGAGCAAAAGGCGGACCCGGCAGAACACAAATTCGAACTTGCCAAACAGTATTACGGACAGTGCACTGACACCGACAGCTCGCAGTTCGACACCATCAGGCCGCAGTTGAAGGCTTTTACCGATATGGAAGTCATGGCCGAAACCATGGCGGATCCGGCCAAATTCGCGCAATTGATGACGGTCGTCAACGATCCGCGCACCATTCACGTCATGACCAAGTGCGCTACCGAACCGGTCATGTGGGATACCTGGATGAGCGGCATGACCGACTTCAACAAGATGAGTCGCGCCATGGGTCATTTCATGAATCCGAACATGTACATGCAATGGATGATGGCGCCGATGAACCCGGCCATGTACCAGCCGATGATGCAGATGGCGAATCCGGCTTACTACACGCGCTGGATGAATGCGATGATGAATCCGGCCTTTTATCAGCCGGTTACTCAACTCGCCGATCCCAACTGGTACACCCCCCGAATCAACTGGATGATGAACCCGCAGTCTATGCAACCGATGTTCAACATGATGAACATGGGCAATTTTGCCCCGGTGCCCGCGGCTGGAAGCCAGGCAGTAGAGCCTGCTAACTAGGGACAGTTTCTAACTAGGGACAGTTTGAAAACAGGGACAGCCTGCTAACCAGGGACGTTGTCTACCGGCGCGGCGGCACAATCGCCGTGCCGGTTTTTCATTTTTATCGCGTTAAAGCATCAAGCCGGACCTCGGAACCGTTGCTCGCATTAATCGCGCGGATATCGGTATCGCAACGATTGCTAGGTTCCTGCTGCAATTGCCGCGCGCGATCGCCGGCATGATAGCGCTGGTGACTGGTACCGTTGTGCTCGTCACTACAGCCATCCGCTGATGCCCTCCAAACTCTCTGCTCGGTATCGATACCGGCGCAAACAGGGAACAGATACTTGCAGTAGATTGCTTGCCGCGCCGTTGACGGACGGCATGCTACCTGTCACTGCAGCATTTTCTCCAGCTCCTGCAGGCGAGCCTCGACCGCTTCCAGCTTTTCCCGGGTGCGTGCCAGCACGCGCGCCTGAATATCGAACTCCTCGCGACTAACCATTTCCAGATTCGAGAGCTGCTGCTGTAACAGGATTTTCAGGCGTTCATCAAAATCTGACTTCGCTTGCTGCAGGCCTGGCGGTAGCAGGGCATTGATCTTGTCGGATAGCTGGTTGATGGTTTGATTGCTGATCATATTTGCCCCATATTGGTGCATGTGGTTGGATATGTGCTCATTGTTGGTGCAAAAAGCGAGTTATAAGACCTGATATTAACCATAATTTGAAAGCTTTCCCAGAGTCGCCACAATCGACTTCGAATTTAATTCGGAGAGTTATTCATGAAAATCATTACAGCGATAATCAAGCCCTTCAAGCTCGATGACGTTCGCCAGGCGCTCGGAGACATCGGGGTGCAGGGTTTGACGGTTTCGGAAGTGAAGGGATTTGGGCGTCAGAAAGGGCATACAGAACTATACCGCGGGGCGGAGTACGTGGTCGACTTTTTACCCAAGGTCAAACTCGAGATTGCGATCGATGATGATCTCGTCGACCAGGCGATCGAGGCCATTACATCCAGCGCCAACACCGGCAAGATCGGCGACGGCAAGATTTTTATCACCCCTCTCGAGCAGGTTGTGCGTATTCGTACGGGCGAATCTGGTCCGGACGCACTTTAGGAGGACACCATGGAAAACCAGATATTTCACTTACAGTACGCGATCGATACCTTTTACTTTCTCGTCTGCGGCGCATTGGTAATGTGGATGGCCGCCGGCTTCGCGATGCTCGAGGCTGGCCTCGTCCGCTCCAAGAACACAACTGAAATCCTGACCAAGAACGTGGTGCTGTTCGCGGTCGCCTGCATCATGTACCTGATCGTCGGTTACGACATCATGTATGGCGGCGGCCTGTTCCTCGATGGTATCGCCGGTGGCGAAGCCCTGGTCGACGACGCGCTGGCGGCTTCGGCCGAAAATGGGTTCGAGGGTGATTCGGTTTACTCGACTGCATCCGACTTTTTCTTCCAGGTCGTGTTCGTCGCCACCGCGATGTCGATTGTTTCAGGCGCGGTTGCCGAACGCATGAAGCTGTGGGCGTTTGTCCTGTTCGCGGCAGTCATGACCGGCTTCATCTACCCGCTAGAGGGCGGCTGGACCTGGGGCGGCAACGATGTCTTCGGCATGTATAACCTCGGTGAGCTCGGCTTTTCCGACTTTGCCGGTTCCGGTATCGTGCATATGGCCGGCGCGGCGGCGGCGCTGGCCGGTGTCATCCTGCTGGGTGCGCGCAAGGGCAAGTATGGCAAGAACGGGCAGATTTACGCGATTCCCGGCGCCAATCTGCCGCTGGCGACGCTGGGTACCTTTATTCTGTGGATGGGCTGGTTCGGTTTTAACGGCGGCTCGGTACTGAAGCTGGGCGATATCGCCAGCGCCAATTCGGTTGCGATGGTGTTTCTCAACACCAATACCGCCGCCGCGGGAGGTGTCGTCGCCGCCCTGTTGATCGCAAGGCTAATGTTCGGCAAAGCGGATTTGACCATGGCCCTGAACGGTGCACTCGCCGGCCTGGTCGCGATCACCGCGGAGCCGTCGACGCCGACACCGCTGGCGGCGACTGTCATCGGCGCCGTTGGCGGCGCGATCGTGGTGTTCTCGATCGTGACTCTGGACAAGCTCAGGATCGACGACCCGGTCGGCGCGATTTCGGTGCATGGCGTGGTCGGGTTGTGGGGCTTGCTCGCGGTGCCGCTGACAAACGAAGGCGCCAGCTTCAGTGGTCAGATTATCGGTGCGCTGACCATTTTTGTCTGGGTGTTTGCCGCCAGCTTCGCGACCTGGTTCGTGATCAAGATGATCATGGGCATACGCGTCAGCGAAGAAGAAGAGTACGACGGGGTCGATCTCTCCGAGTGTGGCATGGAAGCCTATCCGGAATTCACCAACGCGACCAGTTAATCGATGAAAAGGGACCGGCGGATGCCGGTCCCGTCTCGTCTGTGATAACATGCGCACGAACCATAAGACCTGATTGCCATGTTGTGCCATATCTACCGCAGTAACCAGAAGCTCGATACTTATCTTTACCTGATCGACAAGGACGATTTTTCGGTCATCCCGCAGGAGCTTTTACGTGTTTTCGGGCAGCCCGAATTCAGTTTCAGCTTCGACCTGACCGAAGGTCGAAAACTGGCCAAGGAAGATACCGCCGAGGTTATCGAAAACCTGGAGGCGCAGGGCTACCACCTGCAGTTACAGGACGATGAACTGATCGAGGAATTGCTCGCGCGCAAGGCGATAAACTGACAACCTGGAGTTATTCCTGTATTTCTTACAGGAATAACTCCAGGTTGTCATCCCGGCGAAAGCCGGGATCTCCCAACGTTGCCGCGGTTTCGTCCCCGGCTTTATCGTTCAGGATAGGCCCTGTATTTCATACAGGAATAGCTTTGGGTTGTCATCCCGGCGAAAGCCGGGATCTCACAATGAGTGCAAGTTATAAGATTCCCGCGTGCGCGGGAATGACTCCGATCATTTTCATCCCCGCGAAAGCGTTGGTCTGATCTGTCGGGATCTCGAAATGGTCGCGACAGGCTATGTCATTGGACTATGGATTTAAAATCGATCGCGCATTGCGTAGTAACTCATGCCGAGCACCATTCCCGGCCAGCGTAACAGGTCACCGCCCGGGAAACTCCGCGTCGGAATTTTGCCGAACAGGTCGAAGTTCTCTGCTTCGCCGGACAGGGCCTCGGCAATCAGCCTGCCGGCCAGCGACGCCATCGCCACGCCCTGTCCCGAGTATCCCTGGGCATGGTAAATGCTGTTTCCGATACGACCGAAATGCGGCATGCGGTTCATGGTCACCGCCAGCGTGCCGCCCCAGGCATAGTCGATACGGGTATCGGCGAGTTGCGGATACACCTGCAGCATGGGTTTGCGCACGAAAGCGGCGATGTCCGCCGGAAAGTTCTGGCTGTAATTTTCGCCACCGCCGAACAGCATGCGTTTGTCCGCCGACAGCCGATAGTAGTTGACCACGAAGCGTGAATCGGCGATCGCCACATCGCGCGGGTTGATCTGTTTCAGCTGGCTTGCGCCGAGCGGTTCGGTGGCAATGACGAAATTGTTGATCGGCATGATTTTTCCAGCGACCCTTTTTTCGAGCTTGCCGAGATAACCGTTGCAGGCGAGCACGATATGCTCAGCCTCGACCACGCCGAAGTCGGTTTGCACGCGGTTGGGCTTGCCCTCCTGGTAACCGCTCGCCGGGCTATCCCGGTAAATCTTCGCGCCCGCGGCCAGCGCCGCATCGGCGAGTCCGAGCGCGTAGTTGAGCGGATGCAAATGCGCGGCACCCATATCGAGGCTGCCGCCATAGTAACTGTCGCTGCCAACCAGTTCGGCCATGCTGTCCTGTTCGAGAAATTCGATTTTCCGGTAGTCGTATTCGCGCTGCAGAAAATCGACATACTCCCGGCTTTCCCGTATGTACCCGGGCTTGTGCAGCGGGTGGGCGATACCCGGTTTCAGGTCGCAATCGATGCCATGCTCGGCAACCAGCTGCCTGACGATATCCTTGGCCGCCTCGGCGAGATCCCAGAAACGGCGCGCCGCGTCGGCGCCGACCATTTTGCCGAGTTCGATCTGATCCTTGCGCTGACCGCTGCAAACCTGGCCGCCATTGCGGCCGGAGGCGCCCCAGCCAGGCTTGCGGGCCTCCAGCAGGACCACGTCATAGCCTCGCTTCGCGAGATGCAGCGCGCTCGACAGGCCGGTATAACCGCCGCCAACTATACAGACATCGGCGCGGCGCGAGCCGTCCAGCGGCCGCAGATCGACTTCGCGGTTGCGCGTGGCATGGTAATACGAATCCGGATAGTCGCTGGTGTCGCTGCGATCCTGCACCAGTTTGAGCGTCATATCGTCGAAATCAGGCGATGGCCTGCTGGGTCAGGTCGAGGCATTGCCAGGCGCGTTCGATATAAACGTCGACATCGGATTGCTGCAGAATCAATGGCGGCGAAATAATCATCGCGTCACCGACCGCGCGCATGACCAGGTTGTTATTGAAACAGAATTCACGGCAAATGGTGCCGACGCCGAGATCCTTGTCGAACTTGACGTAGTTGTCCTTGTCGCTGACCAGTTCCAACGCGCCGAGCATGCCGACGCCGCGGACCTCGCCGACCAGCGGGTGTTCGCCGAGCTCGCGCAGGCGCTTCTGCAGGTAGGGCGCGGTCGATTCGCGCACGGTTTGCACGATATTCTCGCGTTGCATCAGTTTCAGGTTGGCGATCGCGACCGCAGCGCATACCGGGTGGCCGGAGTAGGTGTAGCCGTGATTGAATTCGCCTCCCTGGTTTAGCAGAACCTCCATGATCCGGTCGGCCACCATGACGCCGCCGATCGGCAGGTATCCGGACGACAGTCCCTTGGCGATCGGCATCAGGTCGGGTTTCAAATCATAATAATCGGAGCCGAACCATTCGCCGGTGCGGCCGAATCCGCAGATGACTTCGTCGGCAACCAGCAGGATGCCATAGTGATCGCAAATCTTTTTAACTTCCGGCCAGTAGCTTTCGGGTGGCACGATTACGCCACCTGCGCCCTGGATCGGTTCGGCGATAAAGGCAGCGACCTTGTCGACACCGAGTTCCTCGATCTTGTCGGCGATCGATTGCGCCACCTCGCGCCCGAACTGTTCACGATCGAGGTCGGCGCCGAGTTCGCAGCGTTTGGCGAACCAGTTGGGCTGTTCGACATGCACGATTCCGGGAACCATGACGCCCTGCTCATGCATCTCGGTCATGCCGCCGAGGCTGGTGCCGGCGACGGTGCTGCCGTGATAGGCGTTTTTACGGCTGATAACGACGCGCTTCTCGGGCTTGCCGAGAATGTCCCAGTAACGCCAGACCAGTTTCAGCACGGTGTCGTTGGCTTCCGAACCGGAGCTGGTGAAAAACGCATGGTTCATGTGCGCCGGCGTGACTTCCGCCAGCAGCGCCGACAGTTCCGCCGCGGGCGGAGTCGAGGTTTTGAAAAAAGCGTTGTAATAGGGCAGCTGTTGAATCTGAGAATGCGCCGCCTCGATCAGTTCTTTCTGACCGTAACCCATGTTGACGCACCACAGGCCGGCCATCATGTCGAGCAGCTCGTTGCCGTCGGAATCGGTCAGGTACACGCCCTCGGCCGACTCGATGATACGAGCCGGTTTCTGGCGCAGATCATTGGGATTGGTAAATGGATGCAAATGGTGGCCATCGAGATTTTGCCACTTTTCGGTATTGCCCGGATTGGTCGCGGTTGCTTGTGTCATTGTGTTCACCTCAGACTTTTAACAGTAAATGCTCCCGTTCCCAGGGACTGATTACATTGAGAAAATTATCGAATTCGAGTTCCTTCACGGCGACGTAGACGTCGATAAAGGTATCGCCCAGGATTTCGCGTAATTCCTTGCAATCCTGCAGGCGTTGCAGTGAATCGTACCAGTGACGAGACAGCTGCATGGGTTCGTCGTAGGCGCTGCCGCCGAGTGCCTCCGTCGGCTTCAGAGCCTTTTTCATGCCGATATATCCGCAGGCCAGCGAGGTTGCGATCGCCAGGTAAGGATTGACATCGGCCGAGGCGATCCGGTTTTCTATTCGCATTGCCTTCGGGTTGTTGTCTGGCACGCGAAAACCGGTGGTGCGATTGTCGAAATCCCAGTGGAAGTTGATCGGCGCCGACATTTCCCTGACGATGCGCCGGTAGGAATTGACATACGGCGACATCAGCGCCATTGCCTCGGGCAGGTAATGCTGCAGGCCGGCGATATGGCTCAGCATCAATTCGTTGGGCATGCCCTCGGGCGTGGAGAAAATGTTTTTCCCCGACTCCAGGTCCTCGACGCTCTGATGGATGTGCATTGCGCTGCCCGGTTGCGCCTCCATCGGCTTGGCCATGAAGGTTGCGTAAAGATCGTGTCGCAGCGCGGCTTCGCGCACGGTGCGCTTGAACAGGAAGGCCTGGTCGGCGAGTTCGACCGGGTCGCCGTGCAGCAGGTTGATTTCCATCTGGCCCATGCCTTCCTCGTGTATCAGGGTGTCGATTTCCAGTCCCTGGCCCTCGCAATAATCGTACATGTCGTCGAACATCGGGTCGAAGTCGTTAACCGCATCGATGTTGAAAGACTGACCACTGCGCTCGGCGCGGCCGGTACGGCCGATCGGCGGCAGCAGCGGGTTTTTTGGGTCGAGGTTTGGCTGCAGCAGGTAAAATTCGAGCTCGGGCGCGACCACCGGTTTCCAGCCTTCGGCACGATAGTAATCGAGCACACGGCGCAGTACCTGGCGAGGAGAGAATGACAGCGGATTGTCCTGCATGTCGAAACAGTCGTGTATCACCTGCGCGGAGGGTTCGCGCGCCCACGGCAACAGGCGGATAGTGTAGGGGTCGGGCTTCAACACCATGTCGATATCGAGCGGGTTGATCTGGTCGAAAACATCGGGATACTCGCCGGTTATCGACTGCATGAAAATGGATTGCGGCATGCGCAGAATCGTGGTGTCGGTGAACTTGGAGGCGGGCATGATCTTGCCGCGGGCGGCGCCCGCGAGGTCGGGGACGATACACTCGACTTCTGTGATCTGGTGCTGTTCAATCCAGTCTTTCATAAGATTCAGTTTAATTTCCTGCGTTGGAGCGTTCGCGCCGATTCGTTATGTAGCCCTGAGCATAGTTGGGTTTTCACGAACCGGGCAATTGTGATCACAAAAAATGGTAAAGTCAAATTGGCATTGATAACGCTGCCGCGGGTATGATCAGGGATTCGATTGACATCGAGACCGGGCTGGGTATAGCCTCGCCTGTTCATCAATACAGGGGTAGCGGAAATGGCGGATGAATTCAGTTTACGCACTCGCAGGCAGGGTGGTTCGACACCGGCGCTGGAGAGCTGGGGCGTCGATTGCGAGTATGGCGTGTTACGCGACGTGTTGCTCGGGCCGGCGGATAATTACCAGTGGCTGGAGACCAGCTCGGTGTCGAAGAAAAGTCTTCGTCGCAACTATGAATTCGATGCCGCGGTAGCGCGCCGTCAGCACGCGGAAATGATTTCGGCCTACCAGTCGGCCGATGTCCAGGTGCACCTGCACGAAGCGGATCCGGTTTTGCCGTACCAGATTTTTGCCCGCGACTCTTCGGTGATGACGCCCTATGGCGCAATCATCACCAGCATGGCAAACTGGTGGCGGCGCGGCGAAAACTTCCGCGCGCTGGAAACCTACCAGCGTCTCGGGATTCCGATTTACGATTGCGTTACCGCGGGCAGTTTCGAAGGCGGCGACTTTAACGTCATCGAGCCGGGTACCGTGCTGATCGGTTGGGAGGGCGACGAGGGCCGCAGCCAGGAACATTCGGCTCTGCAGTTGAAAAACTGGTTCGAAGCCGAGGGCTGGGAAGTCAAGCTTGCCGACATCGATCCGTTTTACGTTCATATCGACCTGATGGTGGTTATGCTTGCTGCCAAGCTGGCGGCGGTGTGTCTCGAGTCGACCGATCCCGAAATTGTCGACTGGCTGAAATCCAAGAATATCGAAATCGTTTCGGTGCCATTCCAGGATACGCTCGATCTCGGCTGTAACGTGGTGGCGCTGGGCAACGACCGCGTATTAATGCCGGAGAGGAGTTACGTGCTGAAGGATAAGCTGCGTGCTCACGGACTCGAGGTTTACGATCCCGACGTATCGATGATTACCCCTGGCGGTGGGGGTGTGCATTGCATGTGCCAGGCGCTGCGACGCGATCCAGGCTAGTAGTAGACCTCAGGAGACGGCCATGTTGCACCGGCATGGTGCGGTAATCTTAAAAATCCGCAGCTGCAATATTAAATAGGGTCAGATTAATCTGCTATGATAGCGAAACTGTGATTATCGGGAATCTAAAAAACATGATTTCGTTCGGTCATTCGTTTCGTCCTCGCTGCCTGGTCGGCTGCCTGTTGACGCTGTGGTTGTTCATTTCTCCAATACCCGTTTTGTCCGATGATGCGGTAAGCGTTTGTTTCGTCGAATGGCGGCCCTACACCAGGATGACCGATAGCGGCGCCGAAGGTATTTCGGTCAGCATTATTAAGAAAGCCGCGCAACTACTCGAGCGCGACATCAGGTTTGTCGAACATAGCTGGAACGATTGCCTGCAAAAGGTAAAGGATGGCGAACTAGATGTGATCCTGGATGCTGCCCGGCGCGAGGATTACTTACAGGGGCCGACAAGTTTCAGTATTTACAGCGATACTTTCTGGGTCAGCGACGAGCGTAAAATCAGCCGATACGAGCAGTTGTCGGGCGGTACGGTGGCACTGGTCGACGGCTATAATTATGACCAGCGTTTACTCGCGCATATTATAAACCTCGATCTTAAAATTGTCCGAAGAGTCGATGACCTGACAGTCGTGCGGGATATGGCGCAGGGCAGGGTAGACGCGGCTGTCGCCGACCTGGCCAGCACCTTCACCGTCATACGCGAAGAGAACCTCAAAGCCCATCCGATTTTACCGCCTTTCACCTACGATCGGCTGTACGCTTCTTTTTATCGCGGTAAACCTGATCTGCAACGCGAGTTCGATCGTGCTTTCGCGCAGCTGATTGAGCAGGGCTATGTTGACGAGGTCTACAGGAAAACGATCGGTACCAGTTATTCGAGTTTTGTAACCGCCGAGTAAAAGCGCTGAAATCGAATCAGACTTTACTAGACTTCTGTATGGGTTTTCTAGAGTACAATCGCCTGTGCGTATTTCCCTCAAATATCGCATTGCATTAATAATATTCGTACTGGAAGCGATCATGATGACCGCCGTCCTGTGGGCGACGCTGAATCATTCCGAAGACGCTATCCGCGAGCAGTTCGCCAGTAATGAGCGCGCGATGCTCGAAGTCATGGGTGGCATTAGCCATATCGCTCTACTGACGGGTGAATATTCCGAGCTGCAACCCTATCTCGAAAACCTGCTGCAGGATTCGCGTATCGAACAGGTCATGCTGGTCGATCATCGCGGTATCGTCGTCGCCGCTACCAGGCCCGATTCCATCGGACGATTTCCCGCGACTTTTTCCACCGCGGTGACGATAGATCCCGAAACCCAGGCGCGCAAGATCTGGATTTCCAAAAACATCAAAAACGAAGAACGCCTGCTGGGCGTACTGGCGATCGAGCTTTCCGATGCCGCGCTGGTCGCGGCCACGGCCGACTCCGGTAAACTGGGCGTAAGTATCGCCGTTACCGGCATGATCCTGATTGCATTCGTTGGCCTGATCGTCGGCTCGCTGCTGACCTGGCGCCTGGCGGTGGTAACCGATGCCGCCAACCGTTTTGCCGAGGGCGATGCCACGGCGCGTACCGGTTTTCGTGGCGACGACGAGATCAGCGACCTGGGCCGGACCTTCGATAAAATGGCGGGCAGCCTGCAGGCTTCGGCCGAAGAGTCGAACCGGTTGATCGACCAGCTCTCGGAAAAAAACGTCGAGCTCGAACAGTTTGCCTACACGGTGTCGCACGACCTGAAATCGCCGCTGGTCACGGTTAAGGGCTATGTCGGTATGCTGCAAAAAGACCTGCGGGCGGATGAGTGCGAACGCGTGGAGCAGGACCTCGAATACATTGTTGCGGCCACCGACACCATGGGATTGTTGCTGGAGGATTTGCTCGAACTTTCGAGAGTCGGCCGGATTGTCAACGAATCGGAGAAGGTGTCTTTAACCGAATTGTTTGAAGCGGTAGCCGCCAGCATGCATCTGCAGATTGCATCCAGAGACGCCGATCTGACTGTCCAGGCACAAATGCCGGCGGTACTCGTCGACCGACAGCGCATGGCCGAAGTGGTGCAGAATCTGCTCGAAAACGCACTCAAGTTCAGCAGTAAATCGAGTCCACCGACAATCGAGATCAGCGCCAGAGTAGAGGATGACAAGGTCGTTTGTTGCGTCGCCGATAACGGCATCGGTATTGAGCCCGAGTTCCAGGAGCAGATTTTTGGTTTGTTTAATCGCCTGAACCTGTCTTACGAGGGCACCGGCATAGGTCTGGCGTTGGTGAAGCGCATCATAGAAGTCCATCAGGGCAGCGTCTGGGTTGAATCCACAGGCAATGGCGATGGCGCCAGGTTCTGCTTTGCACTACCCGCGATTCAGCAGGCCGCCTGAGCCAGGTTCGATAATTAGATTGCCTGCCAAATCGCGGG
>Ga0224508_10000139_pt1 | contig 75450 bp, 74 predicted proteins | sample SF_Jan12_sed_USG_4_FD_170157 | JGI IMG/M metagenome (GOLD analysis project Ga0224508, IMG submission 170157) | Sediment microbial communities from San Francisco Bay, California, United States - SF_Jan12_sed_USGS_21 | ecosystem: Environmental > Aquatic > Marine > Sediment | place: USA... | reverse complement strand
TCGTGCCGTCGCTGTCGCTCGAGCCGGAACCGTTGAAGCTCACCGGCGAACCGGCGGTGCCGTTGTACGGCCCGTTCGGATCCGCCGTCGGGGCCACATTTGCCGCCACGATCGTCGCCGTGGTGCTCGCCGTATCCGTCGCACCGCCATCATCCGTGACCGTCAAGGTCACCGTAAAGACGTCCACAAGGCTATAGATGTACGTCGTTGTTTCTCCAGCGCCCGTGCTGCCATCACCGAAGTCCCAGGCGTAGGTCAACACACCGCTCTCGGGATCGCTTGAAGCCGAGCCGTCGAAGGTGATCGCCACGCCCACGGTGCCCGTGTACGGCCCGTTCGGATCCGAGGTCGGTGGCTGATTTGTTGCGCAGTCGGGGTCGTTGACATCGTAGAGGCCGTCGCCGTCGTTGTCGAGGCCTTCGAAGTCCCCAATCGTCCAGTTCTCGTTAAGGGTGGGCGAAGCGATGAGGTTGCAGGGCTCGTTGGCCAGCGTATCCGCCGCGTCGCCATAGTACGGCGGGGAAACGTCCTCACCCACCGGCGTATACCCGGCAGGGTTGGCATCGCTGTGGCAGCCGGCACATTCGCTTACACCTGCATTCGTGTGATGCTGGCGCAGGCCCGCGCCCCGGCCCGGCGAAAGGCCATCGTTGCCCGCATCTTCATTGCGCCCGTGGCAGCCGGTGCAGCCCACGCCTGCATTGTTGCTGGTTCCCTGTGAAGAACCCATAAAGGGATTTCGACCGTCTGCATTGGTGTGGCACAGATTGCATGTGCTATTCATAGCCGAGGAGGATCTGTGCATCTCATGTTTGTTGTCGCCTGGTATTGTGTTGCCCTTCGGCGAGGTGCCATCGGTGAAATCGCCATGACACGCCGAACAGTTTGAGCCGGGATCCTCAGCGACGTTCTTATATCGTTCATAAGCCGACGCCTCGGTGGACCATGCGGCCAGACCGATGATCATCACGAGCGCGGAGAACGCACCGGTCCAGTTCCATGCCCGCTTGCGCGATACATGCTGCGATGAAAGTGAATACCAAGCTCGGGCTACGAACTGAAAGCAAATCGTCATTAGACTATCTCCCCCGGAATTTCTGTATGTTTTGGCGACACGGCGATCATGGCGAGTTCTCGGTGGAAGAAAACGCCGCCAAAAGCGAGATCCCGTAAGCGATGCTTCTTTGATTCTTGTCAGGAATACTCGTGTGCGCATTGGCTGAACCTTATGCCGCAGCGGAAGAAAAGCGTCAATTGTGACTTATACCGACTGTTACATAATATGGCCCAGGAAACGTCTGCGCCGGGTCAAACGCAGCCGGGCGGTTGCATCGCAGCGTGACAGGCTGCACTGATGACAAGCAAGCGACAGAATCTGGATCAATGCAGCGCCGCATCGTCAGACGCCACTTCTACTGCATGGAGCCGAGCGAGTGCCAGACCCATCAGACGCCAGCGCGATTGACCAAGTTGAGTTAAAAAAGTAGGGAATGCGGTGTCGATTACTTGCGGCCACTCGTAGACCTCAGTTTACAAGGTGATTCCAACTTATTCCCACCACCTCCACCAACAATAAGGGCTGCCAATTGGCAGCCCTTTTCTCAATAGTGCGCTGTACTATTTGTCGTCCAGTCTTTCTCTGACCAACGGCTCAAGTCTCGTAAGGCCGGCATCCTTGCCGTACGCGATGGCCGCATCATCGTCGGCGCCGTGCAAACTCTGGCGCAGTGCCAACATGGCCCCAACACGGTTGCCGCTGCCACAATGCAATAGCACAGGACCATCGATGCCCCGCAAGAGCCCGTCCAGTTCCTTTGCCGTGTCGAAATTGATTTCGTCCCGGCCTGTGATCGGGAACGGCACATAGTCCAGGCCCAGTGCCTGGACGACGGCGCGTTCATCGTCAAGCCCACGGTCCTCATCTGGCCCGCGCATGTCGATAATCGCCACATATCCGGCGTTGGCGAACACGCGCAATGCAGCCTCATCCGGCTGACCTGACGATGTGATCCCGTCAACGGGCACTGCCTCGCCCGTGGCGACCACCTCACCAACGTCGACATGAATGCGCTCGCCCACATCGACCGGGCTTTCGTCCGCATGCACTGCGAGGCCGATTGCCACGAGTAACAGCGGCAAATATGAAGGGTTTTTCATGGCTCCTCCGTTTGCGCCTAGTCCTGCAACGTAACCGAGCTCTCGACCTCGACACCGCGAGCGGTAAGGCGAATATCGGCTGACATCCGATCATACACAGCCGCTATCGCCTCCATGATCTCCTGCATCGCTGCCTGCATTTCCGGCGACGGCGCATTTTCCTGATCCTTATTCTTCCCGCCAGCTGCCATGGCCTCGCCAAGGAACCCGTAGTACCTCGCGGCATCCATGCTGAAGCTCAGAAACGGTGACGGATCCGATGCATCAGCGTCCAACATGCTCTTGAGTTCCGACGCGGCGTCGTCGCCCACCGAGATCGCCAGCGCACTGTCTGTGAGTGCTGCAAACGCGGCAATGCCCATCGCCTGCATCTGCGGCAAGTCGAGCGGCACAGGTTTGCCGTCGGGTTGCAGGTTCATGCCGGCCAGTTCGGGACTGAACATCGCGCCGAGAGACACCAGCGCGTGCGGATTGTCCATCGCCAGCAGGAAACTGCCGTCGACCGACGTTGGCGGCGTCTGGGTAGCAACGTCCAGCCCTTCAATCTCATCGATCACAGTCAGAAAACCCTTGAAATCGTAAACCATCGGCGGCACGGGCTGATTCAGCGCTCCTCGCGCGCCCGCAACACCGGCCTGCAATTCCGCAAAATGCTCGCACTCGAACGGCTCCGCCTCCATTGCGTCCAGCCTCGCCTCAACAAAGTCACGAGCCGCTTTGACGTCGATGCTCATGCCAAACGACATCAGCGCACCTTTGTCCCCGCCAAGACCTGGAACCGCTGCAGGCAGGGCCTGCAGCCCGGCCGCGATGTCGTCACGCACTTCAATGACCACGGTCGAGTCCAGTTTGTCCACACTGATGTCCGTGTAACCAAGCACCATGCGGGGCACGATTGCCGCAATCGAACGAATCTCCGCACGGCAAACATCGGAAAGCTCTTGCTGATCGTGTTCCATCAATCCGAGCAGATCAGCGTCGAGCCCGCTTGCTGCACCGACAAACCGCTCAGCGATTGCCTGGACATCAAAATACCCGACGTAATGATTGGTAAAACCATATTCCGTCGCGATCTTCTGCAATTTACCCGATGCGGCGATGTTGCTGTCCGGTAGCTCCAATCCGAGTACCTGACCGATCTGACCGTCGTCGAAGCTCGCGGGAACCATTGTGAAGATTGCCTGATCGTTCATTACACCGAGCACAATCTTGATCTTGTCTGCATCGAAGTAGCGAATCGAGTTGCCGCCGATGTCGGCGACAGGAAGTTCGTGGCCCGCCTGCTTCTCGAGACGCGAGATCGCAGCGTCAAACAGAGCGCCGTCGGATAATTCGACGCGCGCAACCGGCAACAGTCCGTTGCCGTAGAACACGCCCGTGGCATCGCGAGCGATACCCGCTTCTCGCATCCCCTCTACCGACAACATCGTCATTAACTCGTCGATAACGGCATTGGCGCTCTGATATTTTTCGCTGTTGCGTTCTTCTTCCGAGAGTTTTGCCTGTTTGGTCGCTATGACCGCGTGCAGCATGCTCTGGTAGGACTGCAGCAGACGCTCGATCTTCGGCTCCAGCTTGTCCATCAGGTCATCGGGCAATGGCTCAACATTGGCGAAGACATAGGGCGTGTCAGCCGGCACGTACTGCAAAATCGTGTCCTCGGAACTGAGAATAGAAGCGTCGCCCTTATCCTCAGACTTATCACACGCGGCAAGCATGAATGCGCTGGCAACGACAGCAAGAATTACTTTGGTGTTAATCAACTTGAACATGAAACGGCTTCCTTACAGATTACAATCACAAAGCTCCAACGTGGAACCCTGGTTTCCAATATTTGGCGAGTAAAGTAGCGAATTGCGACGGTCTGATTGTTGTTAATCGAACGGGTCGACTGCCGTCATCAGTGAAGTATACGCTTTGCGCCACCTGCAGCACAATCTTACACTGCGCCTATGGACTACATTATTCGCAATATCGAGGCGCCGGACCTTGACGCAGTTCTGCTTTTGAACCAATCGGAAGTGCCGCATGTCGGGAATGTCGACCTGCAACAGATGCAATGGTTCGCATCGAATGCCGCGTACTTTCGCGTCGTTTGCACTCGCGATCGAATCGCTGCATTCCTGGTCGGCATGCGGCCCGGCACGAGCTATGAGAGCCCCAACTATCGCTGGTTTTGTGACCGTTATGCCGATTTCGCCTATGTCGACCGGGTGGCTGTAGCCGACTTCGCACGTCGCCTCGGGCTCGCGTCTCGACTGTATGACGATTTCGCAGCCGCGGTTCCTGCAACGGTCGAATTCATGACCTGCGAGGTCAATATCCAGCCACCGAACGAGTCGTCAATGCAGTTTCACCAGCGCCTCGGATTTCGCCAGGTTGGCTCACAATTCACGGCAGGCGGCAGCAAAGAAGTCGCAATGCTGGCCAAAGACCTCCGGGCCGGCGCACACCGCAGCGGCGAGCAGCGCTAGTGGTGCCCATCCGGCGTCGAATGCACATCCGGATCAAATTTCTCGCCCGCCTCGACACGCACTGCCAGGCGATTGCGCGGCGAAGCGACCGGACACGTCGCGAAGTCGTTGAATGCACACGGCGGGTTATATGCCCGATTGAAGTCGAGGACTGTCTTGCCATCCTCGCCCGGAACGTCGGCATAGAGGAATCGCCCGGCCGGATAAGTCTCGTGCCCGCTTGTAGCGTCACCAAATACGAAGAACAGCTGGTCTCCTGACGCATAAGCCTCAAGTGCCTGGGTTTCTCCCCCGATTTCGAATGCAACGCGCCCGGGCGATTCAGGATGGTAGCCCAGCCCTTCGATAACTGTGTCGACATTGAGCACTTTCGGCTCATCGAAACGCTCCAGGGTCGCGGTTACCCGCATTGCCGGGTCAATCGGAAAGTAGTCAATCGCCGGGAATGCAGCGATGGCCGGGCTCTCGAAATCACGCAGCCTGAGAGCAAATCGGCCATCGCGATTGATAGCTGTCAAGGCAAATGAGCGATGCATGATTGTCACGGGATTGTCGGTCGTATCGTCCGAAATCAGTAATGACTTGACCGGATTATCCTCATGGCGCACGTCCACGCCTGGCTCAGCAAGCAGAACGACACCTTCCGCTGATGTCTGCAGCTCACCAATGTACCGAGCCGCGTATGCGGGGAAAACAATGTCATTGTCGGCAGCCGAACCGATGCGGCTGCTACCTTCCTCGAGCCAGAACAATCCGGCCAGATTAAGATACCCGTCAGCACCTTTCAGGCGCGCGAGGCGCTCTCCGCGCCACTGCAGTATGTCGGCCTCATAAGCTTCAAGGTCCAGCCCCTGCTCTTCTGTACTGCAAGCTGCGATCATGCAAACGATAATCGCGACTACCCATCTTTCTGCTGTAGTGTTCATAGCCTTGCATACTAATACGTCCAATTCATGACTAGAACCCCTGACAATGACGCCCTCGCCTACGCCGGTCTGCAACCCGAGCATATTCTCGAGGCACTTGATGATCTGTCGTTACGCTGCGACGGCCGATTTCTGGCGTTAAACAGCTATGAGAACCGCGTCTATCAGGTTGGCATCGAAGATGGTGCTCCCGTTGTTGCCAAGTTTTATCGGCCGGGCCGCTGGAGTGATGACGCTATCTTCGAAGAGCATAGCTTCTCAAGAGAACTCAGTGACGCCGAACTGCCAGTCGTTGCGCCACTGGAAATCGATGGGCAGACCCTGCATTACTCCGGTCCCTTTCGGTTCTCCGTCTTTCCGTGTCACGGCGGTCGCGCACCCGACCTCGACAACCTCGATCTGCTGCGACAGCTTGGCAGGCTGGTTGCACGAATACACCTGATAGGCGAGACGCAGGATTTCGCGCACAGACCCACCGTCGATATCGATAGTTATGGAATTTCATCTCGCGATTATCTGTTGGAGCACGATTTCATTCCGTACGAGTTGCACGCCGCATATGAGAGCATTGCAGATCACGTCATCACGGCAATTGAGGAGAGCTTTGCGCGTGCTGGCACGGTCCACCAGTTTCGGCTCCACGCAGATTTTCACCCGGGAAACGTACTCGTAAACGGCCAGCGATTACACATAGTCGATCTTGACGACACACGGCGTGCAGCGGCGGTTCAGGATTTGTGGATGTTCTTATCGGGTGATCAGGAAGAACAGGCACCTCAGCTTGACGCACTACTTTCAGGCTATGAAGAGTTCCGACACTTTGATGCACGTGAACTACACCTCGTTGAAGCGTTGAGAAGTTTGCGGATCATGCATTACGCCGCATGGATCGCGCGGCGCTGGGAAGACCCGGCTTTTAAGATTGCGTTTCCGTGGTTTGATTCGAATCGCTACTGGGACGAACATGTACTGGCCCTGCGGGAGCAGGTTGCGCTGATGCAGGAGCCACCGCTCGAATGGCACGCCGACTGAGAGGCGTTGTTTCTTCAGGGCGCTACCTGGAAAGCAGTCTCCGTCGCCGCGGCGCTATTTCGAAACGATCGATCCATCGTGAAAAAGTCTGTCGGCTCAGGTTCTGCAGAGCATCTATCGACCCATCTGTCTGTGCGCAAATCGCCGTTGGGTCGATGTTGTGCCGCTCATCATCAAGAACTGCCTGATTGTCATGAACAGTTAACCAGCGCTCTATCAGAGAACTGTCCACTTCGAGATGGAATTGAAATCCGTACGCGTGCTCTCCATAGCGAAACGCCTGCACATTGCTTGCCGGCGAACTGGCCAGGTGAACCGTTCCTGGCGGGAGTTCGATACCGTCCTCATGCCACTGAAAGACCTCTTGTCGCTCTGCAAACGTCGACAAGACCGGATCCGCGACACCTTCAGCGGTGAGATTGACGTCGTACCAGCCGATTTCGCGCACCGCATTGCGACTCACCGAACCGCCGAGCGCTTTCGCAAGCAATTGCGCCCCGAGGCAGATACCCAGTACCGACATATCCCGGTCGATGGCCTCGCGAATGATATCAACCTCGGTAATCAGGTTTGGATAGGTTTCAATCTGATCGGAATTCATCGGGCCACCCAGTACGATGAGCGCGGCGTATTTGTCCAATGCAGGCCTGACTTTCGGTTCACGACCAAAATTGACGTAACGGATTCGAAACCCGGCCTCCTTGAGCAACGGATCGAGAGTCCCCAGAGGCTCGTAGGGAACGTGTTGAAATACAAGTATTTTTGGCCTGGCCATCGATTCCTGGGTCAAAACTCATGATTACTGAGAAGAATGGCCTTTATACCGGGCCAGGCGAACTTCGTGAAGCAGTCGTACACATTGATTCTCAAGGCCTGCCACACTACAGTGGAGCTATTCCTTTTTTCGCGTCAGTGGGCGGAACTCTATAGCTTGCGAACGCTCTGATATAAGGATCGCACGACCGATAATGTCTGCCGGACGCGTCTAATAGAAAGCCATGAATCGAACAGCACTACTCGGAATATTGCTTGCCGGGCTGATATCCGGCTGCGGTTCGAATGTCACGCTCAAGGCTCCGACGATTCCGGAACCGCTTCTCGAGCAAATCCCGATGTCAATCGGCCTCCGCATGCCGGAGAACTTCGAGAACTTTGTTCACGAGGAAAAGGTGTACGGGCGTGAGGAATGGTCGATTAATCTCGGACGATCGAACGCCGCATTTTTCGAACAGCTGTTCGGACACATGTTCGCTGATGTAACCGTTCTCGGGCCAAACGATGATCCACAATTGCTACCATTGGATGCGTTGATTGAGCCGAGTATCGATGCATTTGAGTTTTCCACACCGGATCAAAGCAAAACTGATGCGTTCGCCGTGTGGATTCGCTATCGACTGAGAGTCTACGATCGCGAGGGCAAACTGGTTTCGAATTGGCCGGTCAGCGCCTATGGCAAAAGCCTGACCACAAAAATGAACAGTTCCGACGCCCTGGAACGGGCCGCGATTCTTGCGATGCGGGATGCGGCCGCGTTGATGATAATGAAGTTCGACAACGTAACGCGAATCAGCGCGTTGGCCGATCAGCCGGGAACTGAATCCGAGCCCGCTGACGCGTCGCAAACGGACGAAGAGGAAGACACCGAGGTACAAACAACAGCCCTTGAAGGAAGCCAGGATGAAGCAGGCTAAACGTCTTATCAAAGCACCAGTTTTCGCACTGATGATCTTGTCATCGACTGCCTGCGTGACCTCGACGGTGCAGGATGCCCGCACAGGTCTGACCGGTATCAACGAGGGCGAGTCCGTCGTCATCATGGCCAAGAGCTACCATCTGGGTAACGAGACAGAGATGAAGTACATCCGTTGTATAGAGGACAACCTGGCGCGGGGTAGTAAGGGATTGCGCGTCATTCCTCACGATGAATTTATCGACTCGTTGTTTCCCTGGTTCGAGCCACGCACCGCGCCCGCTGAAACCAAGAATCTGGCGAAGCTGATGGACCGGCCGGGAGTTGCCGACAAGATCGCTGAACAAGGCATTCGTTACATTATCTGGCTCGACGGCGATACCGATCGCGTTGCGGGAGGCGGCAGCTTGTCGTGTGCTGCCGGACCAGGCGGCGGCGGCTGCTTCGGTTTTGCATGGTGGCAAAACGACGCAGATTACGATGCATCAGTATGGGATCTGGAAGGCCTCGAATCGGCCGGAACGGTGTCGGCAGATGTCAGTGGCACGTCCTTCATGCCAGCCCTGGTCATCCCGTTGCCGTTTATCGCGCGCACACAATCCAAGGCCTGCAAGACACTCGCCGATCAGTTGCACAGCTTTATAGTGCAGGACGAGTCGGTGTAACACCGAACATCCGTTTCGTACGATTACCTGGGGCGGCCTGCTCGAATAAATGCCTTGCTGTAATAGTCCGCCTCCAGACTTTCGACAGATACCACTCTCCCCGTGGATGGCGCATGCACAAAGCGGCCGCCACCGACGTACATCCCAACGTGTGACATCTTGCCCGAGATACTGAAGAACAACAGGTCGCCCGTCCGCAGGTGACCCGTCTCGACCGGAGCGAGGTTAGCCCAAAGCCCGGCTGTCGTGCGGGGAACGGCTTTGCCCGCGTTAGCGTAGGAGTAATGAACCAGCCCGCTACAATCGAAGCCGCGTGGCGTGCTGCCGCCGTAACGATACGGCACACCTACCTGCTTCAGGGCGACCGCAGCTGCGCGTTTACCCACCGCTGAGTGATCACTCTTTTTGACGACGGCGCCGTTACTCTGCCTCACAATAGATCCTGATTGAGGATTTGACTCAGATCGTGAGGGCGGATTCGACGAACATGCGACGTTTCCGGTCGCGACGAGCGCGATCAGGACAACGCTGCGAACTATACTGGCTGGCTGAGATATCATAACGGCCACGTCCGTTCGTCACAGAGCGATAAGAATACGCAACGGGACCTGAAGATCGTATGAACTGCATCTCAAGTTTGAAGCATAAGAGCGTTTTGATGCTGTGCCTTACGTCGTGCGTGGCTTGCGGCGCGCCAGCTTCAGAACCGCTGGCCCCCACTGACCCGTTGCAGTACCGCGTTGATTATGTCGTTAGTCCGGACCCGACCGACGGTACGGTTGCGGTAACACTCAAACTGTCACAGAGCCGCGCCCTGCTGCGTGAGATGACGATGCGACCGGATTCTCGCGTATCCAATATCCGCGCAGACGGTGACCTGGACATTAGCAATGGCATGGTGCGCTGGAGACCGAAGGCAATTGGCGGCACGATTCGCTGGCATGTCGATGTGGCACAGCGCAGGAACGGCAATGGTCATGATGCGTGGCTTGGGATGAAATGGGGCCTGTTCCGCGCCGAGGACATTGTCCCGCGAGCCGCAACGCGCACCCTCAAAGGCGCCCGCAGTGACACACGGCTGAGATTCGATTTGCCGCGCAGCTGGTCCGTCGTAACTCAGTATTACGGTAAGAGCGGACAATTTCGCATTGACAATCCGGAGCGGCGTTTTGATCAGCCATCCGGCTGGCTCGTGATCGGAGAACTCGGCGTTCGACGGGAAGAGATCGCGGGTGTTCGAGTTGCCGTTGCTGGACCTGTAAACAGCTCCGTTCGCCGCATGGACACGTTGGCATTACTTAACTGGACGCTTCCCGAACTGGCGCGATTGCTTCCGGAGATGCCGTCCCGGCTGACCATCGTTAGTGCCGGAGAGCCCATGTGGCGTGGTGGATTGTCAGGGCCGCAGTCGCTTTATGTGCACGCCGACAGACCGCTAATCAGCGAAAACGCCACGAGCACCCTACTCCACGAAATCATGCATCTGTCTTTTGGGCTGTCGGCAAAGAATGGCTTCGACTGGATCGTCGAAGGCCTGGCCGAGTATTACAGCCTGGAAATACTGAATCGTAGCGGCACAATTTCGGATTCGCGTCTGGCCCACGCGAAATCCGACCTGGCCGACTGGGCAAAGACTGCCTCGACGCTTTGCCGCCAGACATCGACAGGAGCAACAACCGCAATGGCGGTTGGCAAGTTCTCGGCATTGAACGAAGAACTCCATGAAAACTCCGCTGGCGAGGCCAGTCTCGATGACGTCGTCAGAGAACTTACGAGAGCTGGCACGGCTGTCGATCTCAACCGTCTAACCGAAGTTGCAGAGTCACTAGTGGGCGACAAACTGGACACACTGCACATAAACAACCTGCCAGGCTGTCGTAATATCGCGTCTGGTAATCAAGAGACCTAGACACTTCGATGGACCGACGCCACGATCTTGAAGTCGTACTGCGCTCACGGACCCCGATCGTCATTATCGAGACGAGGGACGAGGCACGCATGCTGGAGATGCTGCAGTCGATCACGATTTCGAGCGCCAGCCCGAATTATCTGCCACTTTTTCGCTGGACCGTAACGGACGGACTGCAGCGCATTGATATCAAAATGGAACCGCAGCCACTGAATTCGGAACCTGGCGATGTTCTCAAGCACATCCGAGCCGTCACGAAGCCAGGTGTATACGTGCTCCTGGACTTCCACCCATTCCTCGAAAACCCGTTACACGTTCGACTGATCAAAGACATCTGTATTCGTTATCGTGAGGTGCCCCGGCAAATCGTGCTGATCAGCCATACGGTAAAGCTACCAAGCGAACTCGAATCGTTTAGTGCACGCTTCGACATGGCGCTCCCGACCGGGAACGAACGTCGACAGATTATTCAGCGAGTTACCGATGAATGGACCGCGGATAATCCGGGAGCACGCGTCCAGGCCGACGCAAAAGCCTATGAATTGCTGGTTCGAAATCTCGCCGGACTGACCTATAACGACACCGAGCAACTTGCACGCAACGCTATTTATGTCGATGGAGCAATAACCAAGAGTGATCTGCCCGGTGTGATGCAGGCGAAATACGAACTTCTAAATCGCGGTGGCGCATTGCAGTTCGAATATGACACCGCACGTTTCATCGATGTCGGAGGCCTTACTCGCCTTAAGGAATGGCTCTCACAACGCAAAGCCGTATTCCGCGGCGACGCAAGTGCCGCGCATCTCGATTCTCCAAAAGGCATTCTGCTGCTGGGCATTCAGGGCTGCGGCAAGAGCCTCGCTGCCAAGGCGACGGCCGGCATTTTCGGTGTTCCTCTGTTACGTCTGGATTTCGGCGCAATCTACGACAAGTATCACGGTGAGACCGAACGCAAACTCAGGGAATCACTGAATACCGCGGACGTCATGTCGCCCTGTGTACTATGGATTGACGAAATCGAAAAAGGTATTGCGGGTCGTGGCGGCGAGACGGGGACCACACAACGGGTGCTCGGAACATTTCTCACCTGGATGGCGGAAAAAAAGAGCCAGGTGTTTGTCGTCGCGACGGCCAACGACATCAGCGCGTTGCCGCCCGAACTTGTCCGCAAAGGACGATTCGATGAAATATTTTTCGTCGACCTTCCTGACAGGAAAGTAAGAGCGTCCATACTTGCAATTCACCTGACCAGCCGGGAGCAGCGGCTCCGGGAATTCGATGTTGAGGCTCTGGCGGACGCAATGGACGGGTTTTCAGGCGCCGAGATCGAACAGGCCGTGGTTGCCGCGTTCTATGCCGCCCATTCACAACAAAAGCAGCTGGGTACTGACCACATATTAAGTGAGGTGCAGCAAACCAGGCCGCTGTCCATCGTGATGCAAGAGCAAATTGGGGCGCTCAGGCGCTGGGCTGACGGCCGCACGGTTGCTTGCGACTAGCCGAGTTCCGGCCGCATTTGACGTAACACGGCGGTCCCGATCGGGCACGTCTCCCAGCCTCATACCCGTGGTAGTATGGGTGGATGACTAATGATAAGAAAAACATAAACCAATTAGTCTCGGATGATGACGATCCTACGGCGGAACTCGAAGTGCTTTTCCTGGGAGAAGCGCCTTCGCAGGGCGACAAGGACGATATGTCGGAATCTTCTGCGGCCACGTACGACTTTATCGGCAAGAACAAAGATCACGATAAATCCATTTCAGATCTGAAGTCCGATCTCAAGACACGTTCGGAAACAATTAATCGTCTGCAATATGACATTGAGCAGCTACGTGCCAGGTGGACAGGACTCGAGGCGGAAATCAAAGCCCGCGAAGAACTCACCCGTGACCTGAACCAGGACCTTGACGATACGAAGAAGAGGCTCGCGCGAAAAGAAAAACTGATCGAAAAGCGTGACCAATCGATAAAGGCACTGAAGGCTGAGATTCGCGACCGCGATGACAAGGTTGGTGAACTCAACGCATCTATCATTGAATGCGAAGAAAAAATAGAACACTTGCAAGACGAACTCGTATCGCACAAGGAAAGCACCGAGGCTGAATCCGAGCAACACCTTATTGCACGACAAAAGCGGACCGGCCAGATTGCGGGCGCCCAGACGCTGATCAAAGAACAGCAGGCGCGGATTGAGCATACAGAATCTTACGCGGACTCACTCAGACAGAAGCTGCAGAGGTTTATGACAGCAAGGAGTGAAGCCGAGGACACTCGTGAGTCCCTTGAGCTGAACCTTGATCACGCTGCCAGGCAACTCGAAGAACGCAATGCGGAATTGGCCGAACTGGAGAACACTAACGCAGCATTGGCCAGGGAACTCGAGGAACGGAAAGACGCGTATGCCGAGGAAATTGGCGCGGTGCGTTTTGAACTCGGCGCAGCGCAGGAAACCGTGGCGCAAAACAAGCTTATTGCCGAACAGCTCGCTTCAGACCTTATTGATACGCGCGGATTTAGAGATGAGCTCGAGCAAATGCTCAACAAGTCCACAGAAGAAGGTCAATCACGTATCGAGCGACTGGAAAAAGAGAACCGCAAGCTGCTTCGCGAGGCGGCCGAGAATGAAGAGAAGCTTGAAAACAAGAGTGAGGCGATCAATGGCCTGCTCGAGGAGCTCGCCAAGAAATCGCAGCAGATTGACTCGATCGGTGAGATCGAGGAAGTTATCCATGAGATTGACGACCGCATGTCGGAACGCATCGATGAGCGGTCAGGTAAGGAGCGGGAACGTGTCACGCGCGTATTGATCGGCTCAATCGACGGTCAGGAACTGCGATTCCCATTGTTCAAGGATCGACAAACGATCGGCCGTACCGAGCAGAACGATATTCAGCTCAAAGCGTCCTATGTCAGCCGGCGACACGCTGTCATCGTAACGGAGCGTGATAGAGCACGTGTCATCGACTGGGGAAGCAAGAACGGCGTGTTCGTCAATTCGAAACGGATTACTGAACATTTCCTGCAAAACGGCGACATCATGACCATTGGTACTGCCGACTTCCGCTACGAAGAACGCCCCAAACGCGACGCATAATCTGACGCAATCGACGCTCCGGAATGTGAGCGTAATCACGGCAATTTTTTGCCGTTCGCAGTATCGTGTCTATCTGGTCGCATGGAGCACATCAGGGACATGATGTTCAGTAATACGGCAGGGAAGCCGGGCACTCTCAGCGAAGCTCAACAGGTCGCACACAACGCGGGCAAGTTGATTTCGCACAAGATCTGGCTGCCGAAACTGCTCTACGCCGCGCTGCCCTATTTCTACCTCTTTTCCGGCGTTGCCGCACTGTTGGCCACGCTCTACATCAGCAACTGGTATTGGGTACTCCCGCATTACCTGCTATTTGCGGGCGCATGTCTGCATATGGGCATACTGGTGTATCGGCGGCGTCATCGCCGTTAGAGCTTGATCTTTCCGGGGCCGTGGGCAACGATATCCTCTGCCAACGCCGCAGAGACGGTTACCTTGAGTCAAAACGCCCTGAAGCAAGCCGCAGTCAAGGAAACAGCACTCTTTCTGGGGCTGCTCTTTTTCGGTTTCGTACTGATGCCGATTGCGATCTATTGGGTCGGCCAGGATGTGTTCGGTCGCTACGGCGGCTACGGTTACGGCGATTTTTTCGGGACTTTGAGCGCGAAAATCCGATCTGGCGACCTCGTCGCCTGGTTCTTCATTCTTTCTCCCTATCTGGCCTGGCAAACGTTGCGGCTGACACTCTTCGCTTGGCGCGCCACGCGCAGGTCGCCCGGCTAGCCGAATTCGGGCCCGCAAGCAAACCAGGAAACTTGTGACCAGTATCACACTATTTTCTTTAACAACAGCACACTTACAGCGTTTCTGTAGATATTAAGTTAACAATGATGCATGCTGATCCGAGGCAGGCTCTATAGTTACGTCTGACGCCACAAAGTACCAGCACGCCCGCGAGCAACAATGATGAAGCGTTTCATGAACTGGCTGACCAGCAAGATCTCGCCACGGAAGGCTTCTCCAGACTCGCATCTGAGTAGCACGGGCGCGCATCTTCGCCAAACAGGCTCTCATCTGCGTCACACAGGCGGTCATACAGCGGCGCCACGAGCCGCCCCACCCAGGCAAGCCGTGCCCGGACGTCAGCCGGAATACGTCGATCTTGATCCACACGTCGAGGGTCGTATCGAAGACGCCGGTCCGGGGAAAAACGTTCTGATTCGCACCAAGTTCGTGCGCGAAGATACCGGTACTCACGAAACGCTCAAAATCCTTGACGATTCGGTGATCGAGACGAATGAAGAAGAAGGCATGGATCCGTACAACACCGGCCAGTTCGATCGCTCAAAACACTGGGACAAACGAACTAAGTAGGGCAGCTGAAAGATGAGCTTGCGAGTATCGTTTGAACTTGATGAAAACGATCTGACACACTTTCGCTTGATTATGCGAGAGGCCCGCAAGGCCGCGGCGCACATGGCGCCGGAAGATATTGTCGCCACTGCTGAGAGTTTGCTGCAGGATTTTACCGCAGGCACTACGCCGGGCTTCATTCTGGAGCGAATTCAAAAACTGCGCCTGCTGATCAAGATGTTATCTGATCTCGACTGGCGGCTACCGCATCAGGAGGCGACCCGGGTTCTGAATGCCCTCGCCTATTTCACTGAGCCTGATGACCTGATTCCCGATCACATTCCCGGACTTGGGTTTCTTGACGATGCGATCATGGTTGAACTTGTTGTTCGCGAGCTGAAACACGAGATTGAGGCGTACCTGGACTTTTGTGATTTCAGAGATGGCAAACGGGTCGGTCGTGGCCCACGTGCTGCGAGCAGTCGTGAAGAATGGCTCAACGCTCGTCGCGAGGAGTTGCAGTCACGCATGCGTCGGCGCCGCGCACGCGGCCGCAAGGTAGACGACGGCAGGTCCGATCTTCGCCTGTTTGACTAGACCCAGAAATACCAGCCTGTCACCGTGAGACCTGACCACATGAGTGCCTGTCCCCACCAGCGAGCCGGGTGATTAATCAGCAGTGCGTAGAAACTCACGGCCGAAATGCTGGTCATACCGAAGAAGATGAGCACACTGGACAACAGGGGTCTGAATTCATGCTGCAGTCGCGGGTAGTCATCGCCGAGGACCAGGAAGACGAACAGTACTGCCGCAAGGCTGACAGTGATTGCCAGGCAAGATCCAAGCAAGATGCCGGTGATCACAGTCAATGGCCGCATAGAGAAGTTTCCACTCTGGTCTATTTATCACCGGAACAGGTGGGTGATGGTTATGCCAAATACGCCCTTGATTGAAGCGCGCCGGGCATCTAGCCTAGCCCATTAGGCTCGGTCATAAAATACGTCCGCCGATATTGGAGAGAGATTTGAAAGCACTTGAGACCCGTCGTAACGCCTGGTTCGCTGGCCTGTTGCTAGGATTCCTCGTAGCGCCCGTCATGGCGAGCACCGAGGCGGTTGTCCCCGATGGGCCCCTGTCGCCTGAGTCGCGACACGAGAATATTGGCGAACTGGTTACCCAGTTCATTCAGAAGTCACATTATCTGCACGTCACGATAGACGACGATTTATCGTCGCGTGTGATGGACAGGTACATCGAATCGCTGGATCGCAATCGCATGTATCTGCTCGCCAGCGACATCGCATTTTTCGAGGATTTTCGTTACGACCTGGATGACGTTGTCAAGAGTCAGCCACTGGACCCGGTCTTTGACATGTTCTCGGTCTACCGCGCCCGAGTGCGGGCACGGTTCGAGTTCGCGTTGACGCAGCTCGAAGACGAGCCGGATTTGCTGGTTGATGAAGATTACCAGTTTGACCGAGCAGAAATGCCCTGGGCAACGACGACGGCCGAACTCGACGAACTCTGGCGCCGACGCGTCAAGAACGATGTAGTCAATCTGGCGTTGACTGACAAGCCGTGGGAAGAGTCCCGCGAGGTCCTGATCAAACGCTATTCGCGCTACCTGAAACGCATGGATCAGGTGAAAAACGATGACGTGTTCGAGACCTTCATGAACGCGTTCGCACATACGCTGGACCCGCACTCGAGCTATCTTTCGCCAAGAAACTCGGAGGAATACCGGATCCAGATGAGCCTTTCCTATTTCGGCATTGGCGCTTCACTCCAGACCGAGGACGACTACGTCCATATCGTCAACATTATTCCGGGCGGCCCGGCCTCAATCGACGGATCGCTTGGCCCCGAAGACAAGATCATCGGCGTTGCACAGGGCAGCGAGGGAGAGATGGTTGATGTCATCGGCTGGCGCCTCGATGACGTTGTCGATCTGATTCGTGGTCCTGCGGACACTGTCGTCAGGTTACACATCATCCCGGCGGGCACCCTCCCCGGCAATGCCAACAAAGAAATCAGGCTGACGCGTGGCCAGGTACGGCTCGAAGAGCAGGCAGCAAAAAGCGAAATCGTTACGGTCCCCCGAGATGGACGGGACTGGTCGATTGGCGTTATCGATGTCCCGAGCTTTTATCGTGACTATCGTGCGCTGAGCAATGGCGACAAGAACTACACCAGCACGACGAAAGACGTGAAGCGCCTGATCATGGAACTCGAAGAGGAAGGCATTGACGGTTTGATCATCGATCTGCGTGACAACGGGGGTGGCCATCTGACTGAAGCAACCGCTCTTTCGGGCCTGTTTATCGACAACGGTCCGGTTGTACAGCTGCGCAACTCGAACGGCCGCATCAGTCGCCTGGACGATCCTGACCCGGTTGCCCGAGTCGCATACAACGGACCGTTAGCCGTTCTCGTCAACCGATTCAGCGCCTCTGCATCCGAGATTTTCGCGGCTGCGATTCAGGATTATGCGCGTGGCGTGATCATTGGCCAGGAGACATTCGGCAAAGGCACGGTGCAGAATCTGTATTCACTTGATCAGTACCTGCAGCCCGAAGATGACAGGGGATTCGGACAGCTGACGCTTACGATCGGAAAGTATTATCGCGTGACGGGCGAAAGTACGCAGCACCGCGGCGTGAACCCGGATATCAATTTGCCGTCTCCTATTGACTCCGAAGAGATCGGCGAGAGCGTGCGTGACAGCGCATTGCCGTGGGACACGATCAAGACCACTCGCTTCCGGCCGGGCGAGCCGCTCGACAACACGATTCAATCGCTGACAGCCAGCCATTCACAGCGCGCAAAAGAGGACCCGAATTTCCAGTACCTCATGCAGTACATCGAGGACGATCGCGAATTGCGCTCACATACGTCGATATCCCTTAATATCGAAGCCCGACGCGCCGATCGGGCGGAAGACCTGGAGCGAGCATTGGAACTCGAGAACGAGCGTCGCAAGGCGCTGTCTCTTGAACCTGTTCTGAGTCTCGAGGACCTCGACGAAGAAGAACGCCCTGACGTGCCGCTTGACCAGGCGGCCGGGATTGTTACAGACTTGGCGGTGATGCGCGAAATCGAGGCCATTCCGGCACAGACCGCCCAGATTCGGCCCTGAAGAAGCGCGTTTGCAAGGCGGTATACTGGTGTTATACTTCACCATAACACCTTGCTGATTGCAGCAACCCGGAGGGCCCGTGACAACACGGCAGGCACGCAAGACCAACGCCGCACTAAGCATGACGGCTCTGTTCAGCCTCAGTGCCTGGTGTGCTGCCGCCCTCGCATCCAGCGAGGTTCAGGTGCCGCATTCCGAGCTGATTGCGCACGGCGATACCTCCTCCCTGCACGATATTCTCGACGAGAATGCAACATCGCCAACTCTGCAAACGCTGGATTCCTCCGACATCGTTACCTTGCCCTCATTGGCTGATGCAGGTGCTGAAACGACAGAATCGGCGACTGAGGAGAGCAAAGCATCTGCCAAAGCGTCACTAGGCAACACCGACATGCCTGACATGGCGACACGCCTGCCCGGCGTCTCGGCAAGTGACCTGCCACGCTTTCGGCGGCATATGTTCCGCACCGATATTTAGTCTGAATCGGGGAGATTTCTGTAGGCGCCCGCCTGCAGCAGCTTGCCACGGCGGCTGGCTCTTGCGACGTCGCGTTGGATCAGCGGCTCAGGATTTCTGACACATTCCAGTAATTTTCCTCGAGAAGATTGGCGTCCCTCTTTTTGATGACGCCTTTTTTGCTGATCTCGAAGAGCGTTGCAACCGTGCTGGACACCGGTACTGCATCGTCATCGCTAAGAAACACTGCATTTTTTTCAATTAGCTTGGCGCGTTGCTGCAGGACGTCGGCGAAATCTGTCACTTTGTCGAACGATTCGATACGTTTTAGAACAAGAGCGACGATTACATCGCATTCCTGCTTGGTGCCGTAGTTGATAGCGCCAACACTTTTTTCACCAGCTTCTTTCGCCATACTGGCCAGTTCATCATCGTAGAAATGCAAATAGACGTGCTGTACGAACGCGAGAACCATGAAATTGATGCGTCGCTTCGTCGATGTGTCCAGACCTTCAGTATCAGGTGGAACACGGTTTTGAATCTCGTCGTACTGCAACAGCAATTGCTCTTCGTCTTGCTGGGCAGCTGCGATAGACTCCGCCAGGCCGTCGAGAGTCCCGTTGATAGCGCGGCCACGAAAAATTTTCAGAAAGCCGCTCATTGACATCTGCCGATGCCGCTCATGTTGCAACTGGTCCTCGAGCATCTGAACCTGCAGGCGATGTTCACCAATCTTGTCCTCGATCGATGCTGCCTCTTGCCGTCGGCTTTCGTTCCAATCGACCAGTCGCTGCTCGTGTTGTCTTTGTTCCCGTTGCTGTTTCAGTTGTTCTGCAAACGCCTCAATCTTTCCCTGGCAACGCAGGTTAAGGCGGCGAAGCTGGTAGTAGATGATGACGTTGTATACCCACTCAGGGTCGAGCAATAGCCGTTCAAGGTGATCGAGCTTCTGCTGCACTCGTGCCGCCGCGCCCTCCTCCTCCTTGATACGGTCCTGCAGCCGAAACTGTTCGTCGCGCAGCCCGGCGAATTCCTTTTTGAGTTCGGCGCGGTTCCAGTAGAGTTTGAGGAGCTTGTCGCTCTCCTCTTCACTGGGCTTCTCGTCCGAGTTTCCAAAAATGGCTGTAAGGCTCGTCACCGGTCATTCCTCTTAACATAATCCCGGGCGCCAAGATGTGGCGGCTGAAGGGATACCTGTCGAATGATGACAACGGATCGGTTGGGAAACTCTGCTTGAATCGACAGTTTTGCAAACTGTCAGATGCGGTGAACCAGCGCACGCAGGTTAGCGCTCGAGGATCAGGTGACCCTGATGAGTCAAATAGTCCAGCCACTTGTTGAGAACGATATTTTTCTCCCAGCGGCCATCGAGTTCGAGACGATGCACTTTCGCCAGCCGACGCAATTCCGCATCGCGATGATCGCCGCCCAAATACATCACCTCCGCCAGCTGACCGTCAAGGTAAACGCGAACTGTCATGTCCGGATCCGCCACACGCTCGTCACCATTCTCGAAATAGTACGTAAGTGACATCGTAACCGTGTATCTGCACCGCTCGAGAATCTCGACATGCAATTCACAGGCACCTGCAACGCGCGAGCGAAAACAACCGTCGAGGCGTTCGAGCTCGGGAATCAACTGCAGAAGACGAAGGTAGTTGCTCTCATACAAAGCCATCAAACCAACGAAACTTTTTGGTTTGACGATCGTCTGTGGAACGAGTTGGTAATCAAGCAACATGCAGTGAATATAGCACAGCGATTCGTGCGTAAAAGGCGTGCAATTAACGTTCCACAAACACGTCACAAAAACCAAAATTCAAGGTCGCACTCGTCGCTCAACGCCGGTACTATCGAGTATTCGACTCGAGATTTCCTCGATCGAGAATTCGGTGGTATCGACGCGCGGAATACCATAACGCTTGAAGATTTTCTCGGATTCGCGCAGCTCATAGCGCACTTGTTGCGCGGACGAGTACTTGCCCAGCGCTCGACGCTCCTTACGAATCTGGCGAAGCCGGTCGGGCGCAATCGTCAATCCATACAGCTTATGTGTCAACTTCAGTAAAAAATCCGGCAACTTGCCGGATTCGAAATCTTCTTCGGTAAGCGGGTAATTGGCAGCGTACACGCCGTATTGCAACGCGAGATACAGACAGGTGGGGGTCTTCCCCGATCGCGAAACACCAACCAGTATGACGTCTGCCATATCGTAATTGCGACTGATGCCGCCATCGTCGTTTGCCAATGCGAAATTCGTCGCCTCGATGCGTTTCATGTAGGCCTCAATGTCGCTCATTCCGTGTGCGCGGCCCGACTCATAGGCCGGTTGCTGCTCCAGCTCCTGTTCGAGAGGCTCGAGAAACACGTCGAAGATATCCAGGTGCAGGCCATCGGCCTCTTTAACGATCTTGCGAAACTCGGGCTGCACAATTGTCGAGAAAATGATCGGCCGGCGCCGGTCGCTGGCGCCGGACTCGTCGATTTTTTGTACCGCCTCACGCGCCTTGCCATCGGAATCTATAAATGGCAAAGTCACGTGCCGAAAATCGTGGCTGCTGAACTGGGTGATGAGGCTGTGTCCCAGCGTTTCAGCAGTGACGCCGGTCTGATCTGAAAGAAAGAAAACGGTGCGTTCATTCATTAGCGGAAATCCCGGAATGCAGCGATAATGAGCATAGCCGTCCTGCCCGTACTCGAGATCGATTGTCCATTTCCTGTAAGGGAACACAAGGGAGCAAGCATTGGAGCCATATGTCATCAAGCTCGCTGAGCTTGGTATGAAGGATGTTGAAATCGTTGGCGGCAAAAACGCCTCTCTCGGAGAAATGATCGGCAACCTCAGCGGCCTGGGCGTGACCGTCCCCGGGGGCTTCGCGACAACATCGGCTGCCTATCGGGCGTTCCTCAGCGCCGCTGGACTCGACCAGCGCATCTCGGCGCTTCTCGATACCCTCGATGTTGATGATATAGGGGCATTGAAGACCGCGGGACAGTCCATTCGCAGCTGGATTCTCGACACCCCGCTGCCCACCCGCCTGCGAGAAGAATTGGACACTGCATGGGCGGAAATGTCCGGCGGCAATGATATTTCTGTCGCTGTGCGATCGTCCGCCACCGCTGAGGACCTGCCCGACGCATCCTTTGCAGGCCAGCAAGAGACCTTTCTCAATGTGCGTGGCATGGACAATCTCGTCGCAGCACTGCACCAGGTATATGCCTCTTTGTACAACGATCGCGCCATCGCCTACAGGGTGCACCAGGGATTCGACCATAAGCTGGTCGCATTGTCTGTCGGTGTACAGACTATGGTCCGCAGCGACGTCGGCGCAGCAGGTGTGGTATTTACTCTCGACACCGAGAGCGGCTTTCGCGACGCAGTGTTCATTACGGCTTCGTATGGCCTGGGAGAGACCGTCGTCCAGGGTGCCGTCAATCCCGACGAGTTTTACGTCTACAAACCCGCTCTCGAGGACAACCGCTTCCCGATCTTGCGCAAGAACCTCGGTAGCAAAGCAATCAAGATGATCTACGGCGACGACCCGACGCCAGGCAAGACTGTTGTCACGGTCGACGTGGACGAGAGTGACAGCCAGACATTCTGTTTGTCAGACGAAGACGTTATCGAACTGTCGCGCATGGCCGTGACGATCGAGAAGCACTACGGCCGGCCAATGGATATCGAATGGGGCAAGGACGGTAATGACGGCAAACTCTACATTCTGCAGGCGCGGCCCGAGACCGTGCAGAGTCGCAGCGGGCGAACCATCCAACGCTTCACGCTAAAGGGCAAATCCGACGTTATTGTCACCGGCCGCAGTATCGGTCAGAAAATCGGCGTCGGTACCGCCAAAATCATTCGTGATGTCAGCGAAATGGCACGCGTTCATAGTGGTGACGTTTTGGTGTCGGACATGACCGACCCGGACTGGGAACCGGTCATGAAGCGTGCCGCGGCGATCGTGACCAATCGGGGCGGTCGAACCTGCCACGCCGCAATTATTGCGCGCGAACTCGGTATTCCGGCCGTTGTCGGCTGTGGCAAGGCGACAGAGATCATTGCAGACGGCCACGACGTGACCGTTAGTTGTGCCGAAGGTGACGTTGGCTATGTGTACGACGGCAAGCTCGACTTCGAGCAAACGCAGATCGAACTGGATTCGCTGCCGGATATTCCGGTCAAAATCATGATGAATGTGGGCAACCCTGACCGGGCGTTCGATTTCGCCGGCATCCCGAATCATGGTGTCGGTCTTGCACGACTCGAGTTCATCATCAATCGGATGATCGGCGTACACCCGCAGGCCCTGCTCGAGTACGACAAGCTTGACAGCTCGACGCGCGCCGCTGTTGATGAGCAAATGGCCGGTTACGGCGACCCGGTGCAGTTCTTCGTCGACAAACTCGCGGAGGGCGTCAGCTCGATCGCAGCTGCGTTCAATCCAAAGCCGGTTATCGTTCGCATGTCGGATTTCAAGTCCAACGAGTATGCGAATCTGATCGGTGGCGAACGCTACGAGCCCGACGAAGAGAATCCCATGCTCGGCTTCCGCGGCGCCGGTCGCTACGTCGCGGACAGCTTCCGGCCGTGCTTCGAGCTCGAGTGTGCTGCAATTCGCAAGGTTCGCAACGACATGGGCCTCACTAATGTGGAAGTCATGATCCCGTTTGTCCGCACGGTACAGCAGGCCAGGGATGTCATCGACCTGATGGCAGAAAACGGACTCGAACGTGGCAAGGACAAATTGAAGCTCATCATGATGTCCGAATTGCCGACCAATGCGCTGCTTGCCGACCAGTATCTCGAGCTTTTCGACGGCATGTCGATCGGCTCGAATGACATGACTCAGCTTGCGCTCGGACTCGACCGCGATTCGGCGCTGGTCGCCGATATCTTCGACGAACGCGACGATGCGGTAAAAGCGTTACTGGCGATGACAATTACGGCCTGCAAGGAACAGGGCAAGTACGTGGGCATCTGCGGGCAGGGCCCGTCCGATCATCCTGATCTGGCGCGCTGGCTGCTCGAGCAGGGCATCGAGAGCATGTCTCTGAATCCCGATACCGTCGTCGAGACCTGGATGTTCCTGGCTGGAGAGTCTGTCTAGAAGCGATCGTAGCGCGAGCGGCGCTGCCAGCGTATGCGCGGCAACCAGATGCCAAGGACCATACCGACAACGAGGACCAACGCACCGGTCATGAACCAATAGCGTATTGTCTGACCCGTCAATTCGCGATTCTGTTGCTCGAGCGTCGCCGTCTGAATCTCGGCATCAGCCAATTGCTCACGCAACTCCTTGTTCTGGTTGTTGATTGACAAAACGTTCGACGCCGTTCGTTTAATCTCGGCGAGCTCTTGCTCAAGTCGCCGTTTCTCGCCCTCCAACGTCGTTATCTTACGTGCCGCCGAATCGTACTCACCTTTGACGGCATCCAGCTGCGAGGTCAGCGTTGTGCCTTGCGCATTGGCGTTGGTCAGGCGGCCCGTCAAGGTCGCTAACTGCTCACGAGCACTGGGCTCATTCATCAGATATCGGGTAAGTACCCAGCCTTCAGTGCCGGCCGCGGTACGAACCCGTGAATAACCGGCTGCATCGTCGCGCTCGATCACCTCGAGCGCAGTACCACTCCGCAGCATGCGCTCGATTGCATTACTCGTACTGGGGCCGGTGCGCAACATGACCTCGAACTGGTCACTTACCCACGCCGATTGGGCGGCCGCCTGGGCGGCAGAGAGAAGGAAAAGCAGGCAAATTGCCCAAATCTTAGTAGTCAACGGCATCTTTCAGGGTCTGGTTTCGAATGCGGCAACTATAAGGCATGGTGAGCGCCCGTGCCACACAAAATCATACAAATCAGTCTCTTAACGGCGACAGGCTATGAACATTCTGCTCCCAGTTCGCGCCGTCAAATGCGGTCACTTTGAGCGATCTGATCGTTGCAGGATCCAGGCAATTGGCATTGACGCTGATACCCGTGGGATGTGAGCGCGGCACATAGAAGGACTTGATGCCGCAATGCCGACAGAAGTAGTGCTGCGCGATGCCGGTATTGAACGTATACGTTTCAATATCGTCCTGACCGCCAAGCAGTCGAAAGTCGTCCTTCGATACGATCAAGTGCACGTATCCCGACATACGACAGATGCTGCAGTTACATTGATCTGCTTCGATATCCGCCGGCGCATCGACTTCGAATCTTATCCTGCCACAGTGGCAGCCACCTTGGTGTGTTGTCATTGCTCGTTCCTGCCGTTTTTTTTCACCCATGCAACAATATGATTATTTGCGGGCATCGCATACAAGCGCATGCGACGCATGCCGCCTGCCTCGGCCAAACGATCAAGATCTTCGAGGTGGCGAATTCCCATATCAGGATCGCGCTGTCGCAGCGAGCGGTGAAACTCGGCATTGCTGGCCGTATTGAATTCGCCGTCCTGACGAAACGGACCGTACAAAATAAAAACGCCGCCATCGCTTAGTACCGCGCTCACCAGCGAGAACATCTTTTCGACGGCTTTGAAACTCATGATGTGCGCCGTGTTTGCTGAAAAGACACCATCATAGTTCCTGTCCGGAACGCGATCGGTCAATACGTCGAGTACGACCGGCTCACGAATATTGCCAAGCGCGGCATCACGAAGCCACGCACGAATGCCGGCGTGATTCTCTTCGAGATCACTGGTTTGCCACGTCAGATGATCGAGTTCGGCAGCAAAATGTGCGGCGTGTTGGCCAGTACCCGAGCCAATCTCGAGAATCGACTCGAGCTCCCGGAATTCCTCGCGGATAACGCCCAGAATAGATTGCTTATTGCGCTCAGTCGCCGGTGCGATCGGTTTGTGATTCATTCATACCTTGCTGTGGTCAGGCGGGACTTGTCGAGCAGTTGCTCACGGTACCAGGCAAGTTCGGCGATCGAATCACGGATGTCGGAGAGCGCCCTGTGCGACGACTCTTTCGCGAAGCCTGCAGCGACGTCCGGCGCCCACTGCTGTGCGAGTATTTTCAGCGTACTGACGTCGAGGTTGCGATAGTGAAAATAACGCTCGAGTTCGGGCATCTCACGAGCGAGAAACCGGCGATCCTGGCAAATGCTGTTGCCACTCATCGGCGACACTCCCGCGTCGACCCACTCTGCTAAAAAATTCAGGGTCTGCAACTCTGCATTGCGCATCGTGGTAGCACTTTGCAACACTCTCTCTGTCAGTCCCGACTCGCCGTGCTGCCGCGTATTCCACTCGTCCATACCATCCATCACGGTCTTCGACTGCCCTATCGCCAGGTCCGGGCCTGCCGCTAGTTCGTTGAGGTGGCGGTCGGTGATTATCGTTGCAATCTCGATAATCGTATCCGTCCCGGTATCGAGACCGGTCATCTCAAGATCAATCCAGATCAGGTTGCCGGCACGATCATTGTCGGTCTTGCTGTTACTCATGTACGTCCTTTAGCCGTCGCTTTCCAAAGTGGCGATAGTTTACCTTTCCTGAGTGTGCAAGGCTCCTGCCATCGCGGCATACTCTGCAGCAGATGCCGAGAGACCGGAAACAGATGCCGCAGGAAAACGCCGTTGTCATCGCCACTTACAGCCGCCGCATGGGATTGCGGCTTGAAGATGGTCGCGAAGTCGATGCCCGGATCAAGGGCAAACGACTCAAACCCGTTTGCGGCGACAGGGTCGTGGCCGAACCGATCGAGGAAGAATCCGACTGGCTGATCACACAAATCCTCGATCGAGCCAACTCGCTCAATCGCCCCAACATGCGCGGCCAGACTGAGGTGCTCGCTGCAAACGTCGAGTTCCTTATCGTCGTTGCTGCCGGTTCGCCGGATCCTGACTGGTTCATCGTCGATCGCTACCTTTGCGCGGCCGAGAGCATGAAAGTTCCCGCAGCCGTTGTGTACAACAAGACGGATCTGGAGTTGCAGGACAAGAAAATTGAATCTGCCCTGCGCGACTACGAGCGGATTTATCCGACCGTACGTTGCAGTGCCAGAACAGGCAGTAACATCGACGCAATCCAGGCAACCATTCGCGGCAAAACCGGGATCATTGTCGGTCAATCCGGCGTCGGCAAGTCGAGCATCATCAACCATCTAATGGGTGGAGAGACGCAACGCACGGCAGAAATATCGGGCAAAACCGGCGAAGGAAAGCATACAACCGTCAATTCGATGATGCTGACGCTGCCGGATGGCGGCGCGATCATCGACTCTCCAGGAGTTCGCGATTACGCGCCCGCTCTGCAGTCGGTGCCGGAGGTCATTCAGGGATTTCGCGAGATTGAAAAAGCCGGGCATGACTGCCGCTTCGCGAATTGCCGGCACCTGCGCGAGCCCGGATGCGCCGTAAAGACAGCCGTAGAAAATGAAACGATCAGCGCACGGCGCTATGAGTCGTACCGACGCCTATTGGCGTTAACCGAAAAGCTGGAAAGGCAGCTGTAGCAGACTCCGACGGCTAACCGGGAGGCCAGTTCAGCAATCTGCCACCCAACAGATGCAAATGAATGTGGAACACCGATTGCCCCGCTCCTTCGCCACAATTCATGACCACGCGGTATCCGTCTTCCGCAAGCCCCTCTTGCTGCGCGATGTCTTTCGCCGCCATGAACAGGCTACCCACGACTTCCTCATCCCCGGCATCGAGGTCATTGATTGTCGAAATGTGCCGGCGAGGAATAATCAACACATGCGTCGGCGCCTGAGGATTGATATCACGAAACGCGATAGCTGCATCGGATTCATGAATGATGTCGGCGGGAATCTCGCCATCGAGGATTCTGCAGAACATGCAATCTTCACGGATCATCATTTTCTCCTAGTCGATAACGCGTCGACCGTAAAACGCGTGTGACAAAGTGCCGCCATCGACGTACTCGAGTTCGCCACCCAGGGGGACTCCGTGCGCGATGCGCGACGCCTGAATGTTGTGTCTGGCAGCCATGTCCGCCAGATAGTGGGCTGTTGCGTCGCCCTCTACCGTCGGATTCGTCGCAATGATCATCTCGCTTGCAGTACCTTCGCCCAGGCGTTCCTCAAGAGCACTCAGGCCAAGCTCTTCCGGGCCGATACCGTCGAGTGGCGACAGATGACCCATGAGGACGAAATACAGGCCACGAAAACCCGTTGCGTCTTCAATCGCCATGACATCGGCCGGAGACTCGACGACACAGAGCTGAGCATCATCTCGACCGCTGGCTGAGCAAATGGAGCACAGTTCATGTTCAGTAAACATCCGGCAGCGACTGCAGTGCCCGATGCCTTTGACAGCCTCCGCCAGCACCGATGACAGATTGGTCGCGCCGTCACGATCACGTTCGAGCAGATGAAATGCGATGCGTTGCGCCGACTTCTGTCCTACGCCGGGCATACAGCGCAAGGCGTCGATCATGCGAACGAGAAGCGGCGAATACGACATGCGTTCTAGAACGGTAGCTTCATTCCGGGGGGCAACGCCATGCCCGATGCCATTCCAGAGAATTTCTCCTGCACGGTCGCTTCCACCTTGCGCACCGCGTCATTGAATGCCGCGACAATCAGGTCTTCGAGCATTTCCTTGTCGTCGCCAATCATCGAGTCATCAATCTCGAGCGCGCGAACCTGATGCTGACAGGTCATCGTTATTCGCACCACGCCGGCACCCGACTCGCCGGTCACTGTCAACGACGCCATTTCCTCCTGGGCCTTTTTCATGTTGGCCTGCATCTCCTGAGCCTGCTTCATGAGCTGACCAATACCACCTTTCATTCTCTGCTCCTGACCTATTCGCTCTGCCGCGGGTTATTCAATTTGATGGACTCAGTCTTCAGTTCAGCACCGAACATATCCTTGAGCGTCTGCACGTTCGGATCTGCCTCGAGTTTGACGCGCTCCGCTTCAAAGCGTTCATCCGCCTGTCGCGATTCCTCCTGCAACGGCGATTCCACCGCCGCCTTGCCGATGCTGATATCGACCGTTAACGTCTCGTTGAAGTGGCGCGACAGCGTCGCGGCCAAAGACTCTTTGCGCTGCCGCGTCAGATAGGACTCGGACGCCGGATCAAGACTGAAGAAGATTGTGTTGTCTTCGCGTTTCAACAGTGCGCAACTGCTGGCCAGTAGCCTGTCCGCACCCGCCAGGCGAAGTTGTGGAATCAGCTCCTTCCAGTCGGGCTCCTGCCAACTTGCTGTGTCTGCTGGCGTCGTTTTTCGCGCCTGCACGACTTTCGCGACGGGTGCCGCCGCAGCTTTTCTCGTGGTAACCGCTGCGTCGGATAAGCCACCGGAGCCTGTTGTATTGCCAGCGCCGCTTGCTTGCGCGGGCCGGAATGCCAACATGCGCAGCAATGTCATCTCGGCACCGCTTTTCGGGTCGGGTGCAAGGTGCAGATCGCGGCGTCCGATCAGGGCGGTCTGATAAAAAAGCTGCACATCCGCCGGCGACAGAGACTCGGCAAGTTCACTGATCTGCGCATCACTCATGTCGTCATCGCTGTCGATGCTTCCCACGACCTGATACACGGCGATCTGTTGCAGATCGCGCGCGAGATCCTCGAGTAATCGCGCGTAATCGGGAAATTGTTCGTCAATCTCGCGCAAAGCATCGATGATCCCCGCCGCATCACCGATGCCGAGCAATGTGATTAGCTTCGACACATGATCACGATCGATGGTACCGAGCATTGTCGAAACGGGCGCCTCCTCAACTTTGCCGCCGCAATAAGCGATTGCCTGGTCCAGGAGGCTCAGTGCATCACGCAAGCTGCCGTCAGCGGCGCGAGCCAACATCGCAAGGGCCGGACCGTCGAAATCGATGCCCTCGGCATCGCAGATCCTGGCCAAACGATCCTGGATCAGCCGCGGTGTCAGTCGCGTCAGGTTGAATTGCAGGCAACGTGACAGCACGGTGACCGGGAGCTTCTGCGGATCTGTGGTAGCGAGCAGGAATTTGACGTGCGGCGGCGGCTCTTCGAGTGTCTTCAGCAACGCATTGAACGAACTCCTCGAAAGCATGTGCACCTCGTCGATCAGATACACCTTGTAACGTCCGCGTGCCGGTGCGTATTGCACGTTGTCGAGAAGGTCCCGCGTATCGTCGACCTTGGTCCTGGATGCCGCGTCCACCTCGATCAGATCCACAAAGCGACCTTCGTCAATTTCCTTGCAGGCGCTGCATTCGCCACACGGTTGCGCCGTTACACCGGTTTCACAATTGAGCGCTTTGGCGAGTATGCGCGCGATCGTGGTTTTACCGACGCCGCGAGTGCCGGCAAACAAGTAGGCATGATGCAGCCGTCCTGACTCAAGCGCGTTGATCAGGGCCTGCAACACGTGCTCCTGACCAACGGTGTCGGCAAAGGTTTTTGGCCGCCATTTGCGTGCCAGAACGAGATAGCTCATACGTGAAACCGAGGGGCTGCAGATGCCCGGATGCGAAGAGGTCAGTGTAGCGCAAGGGCCGTGGGGAGCAAGCCAAGAAGCGGCCCCAATAATAGCCATGAGTCGCGTTTCTGAAAAGTGGCCCGCGCCAGCGACTCCCCGGCACCCGGCATCACCGCTACCGTTGCTCCCTTCCGGGCCTGGCGGAGTTCACGGCTGACCGTCGCGGGGAAGCCGACGCGGACCGGGCGCGATTATCGCCGCATCGGCGCCGCGACTCAATGAATTCCTGATTTGAGCTGATTTTCTGCGAATTCGCTGTAATAGTTTCCGGCAACAAGCGGTCAACTACCAATGTGTGAATCCTTTTTTTGGGGGCCCTCTCGATGATCGAACCAGCTTCGCTTCCCGGGCGCGCCGTATTCTCTGTCCTTGCCGCACTGCTGATCACGAGCTGTGGCGGCGGTGGCGGCGGCGGCGGCAACCCGGACGATGCTTTCGTATGGCTGATTCCGTCTGCCGAAATTTTCGACGGCGGACCGGGCCAGGACGGTATCCCGGCGATTGAAGAGCCTCATTTCGAGGCCGCGTTGGCAATCACCAGCGTTGCTGCCGACACGCTGGTGGTCGTATTGCGCTTCGGCGGCGAGATCAAAGCCTATCCGCACGACATTATGAACTGGCATGAAATTGTCGATGATGGGCCGAACGATGATCCGTTCGCGATGAGTTATTGTCCGCTGACGGGCTCTGCGGTCGCCTGGCGAGCTGATGCCAATGTGTTTCGCCGCACATTCGGCGTGTCGGGATTACTCTATAACTCGAACCTGATTCTCTACGATCGCACGACAGGTAGTCGCTGGTCGCAGATGCTGCAAAAGTCGGTTTGGGGAGAGCGCGCCGGGGAGGAACCGGAACGCATTCAAGTCCTCGAAATGCCGTTTTCTACGTTGCAGCAAATGTACCCCGATGCCCAGGTCATGACGCGTCAAACAGGCTGGAATCGCGACTACGACGACTACCCGTATGGCCTCTATCTCTCACACAATTTTCTTCTTTTCCCGGTATCTGTCGAGGACCATCGCCTGCATCTGAAAACCCGTGTCATCGGCATTCAGTCAAGTACAAGCAGCAGGGCTTATCAACTGGACGGGTTTGGCGATTTGACGCAGGCCATTAATGATCAGTTCGAGGACCAGTCGATCGTTGTAGTCGGCGATACAGCACAAGATTTTGCGGCGATATACAGTCGCGTGCTGTCTGACGGGACAATCCTCAACTTCAGCCCGATACAGGGCGACCTCCCCAACGTCATGAGCGACGACGAAGGCAATGTGTGGGACATTTTCGGCACAGCCGCTTCCGGACCACGAGCCGGTGAACAACTGGATATGACCCGATCGTATACAGCGATGTGGTTTGCATGGGCTGCGTTCTTCCAGGACGCCGAGATTTACTTCAACTAGCCGGATCGCTAACTGGTCTGCAAACATCAATCAGGGAAACAACATGAAAAAAATTGCCACGCTTGCAAGTGCAACGACGCTGCTGGCCATGCTTCCACATGCAGCGATTGCCACAACCTGTAGTTGTGCGGGCGTGCCGATTCTGGGTGCAATGCAATCCGCGTCGCCAAATGACAATCAGTGGTTCCTCGCCAGTACCTACGAATTTCACGACCTGAGTGACCTCGTCAGTGGCTCATCGTCAGTTCCTGATCAGACAGGACGCGACCGTACTTCGCAGGCTTTGATTCTGGAAGCCAGCAAGGGATTGTCAGAGCATTGGTCGTTTTCCGCGCTGCTCTCCGCCGTCGAACACGAACGTGATATCAGCGGTGTGAAGGACAGCGCATCGGGGCTCGGCGATGCAATTCTCATGGCCAAGTACTCCCCAAAGACCATTTCTCTGTATTCGAAAAATTCTCTGTCATTCGGAATCGGCAGTCGTCTCCCGATCGGAGAAGACGACGCGTCGAGTCAAGGCATCACGCTGGCCGAAGACCTGCAGCCCTCAACCGGGGCATATGGCGGAATTGCCTGGGCTTACGCAGCGCACGCGTTTAACGACTCCACAAGCCTGCGACTCTATGGAATGGCAAGCTACACGTACAATGATGAGAACGACCGGGACTATCAGTTCGGCCATGCGACGACCGTGAGCATTGGCACGAGCTACCAGACGCAATCGCCCTGGGGATTTAATTTTGAGCTGGCGTACCGACACGCCGAGCGCGACCAGAGAAACTCGGTCGACATTCCGAATACGGGCGGCAATTGGCTGGATGTGATACCTGCGGTGCAGTACCACATAAACGATACACTCGCGCTAAAAGCCTCGGCAAAGATACCCGTGTCACGTGACCTGAATGACCAGCTGCAGTTTACTACCAAATACGCTATTCGAATTTCCCTGTCTTACGTATTCGGCGAATAGCAAGACATCAACCCCAGAGGTGACGGTCCTTCTCGATGACCTGGGAAGGCGTACCGACGATTAGTGGATCCGGACCGTGCACAACGTGTTTGTTCTTGTCGGGATAGTCGAGGTGCGCGAGAAAATGCTGCATGCAATTCAGGCGTGCGCGTTTTTTGTCGTCGGACTTGATGACAACCCAGGGCGCATCTCCCGTATCCGTATAAAAGAACATCGCCTCTTTCGCCTCGGTGTACTCGTCCCACTTGTCACGCGACTGTTCGTCAATCGGACTCAGCTTCCACTGCTTTAGCGGATCGGCCTGGCGTGATTCGAAACGGCGCTTCTGTTCTTCGTGCGTGACGGAAAACCAGTACTTGAACATCTTTATGCCTGAGCGGACCAGCATACGTTCCAGATCGGGCACCTGGCGCATGAATTCGAGATATTCGAGCGAGCTGCAGAAACCCATGACTCGCTCGACACCGGCGCGGTTGTACCAGGAGCGATCAAAAAACACCATCTCGCCCCTGGTCGGCAAACTGTCGACGTAGCGTTGGAAATACCACTGCCCCAATTCATGTTCGGTCGGTTTTTCGAGTGCCACAACGCGCGCTGCGCGAGGATTGAGATGCTCCATGAATCGTTTGATCGTGCCACCCTTGCCGGCCGCATCGCGGCCCTCACATATGACGACGATTTTCTGCCCGGTTTGCTTGACCCAGTTCTGCACCTTGAGAAGCTCGACCTGCAGCTCCGCTTTGTGCTGGTTGTAGGCTGACGTACGAATCTTGGTCTTGTAAGGGTATTGTCCGGTGCGAAACAACTCGCGGATCATTTCGGGGCTATGCCGCATCTTACCCAGAGCATGCGCGGCCGAACCACCATCGGTTTTTTGCTCGCGTTTTGTCTGCACTGATCGCAATGGCGCCTTGCCCGCAGCGTCTACTTTTCCGTCAGTCATGATGATCCCCTCTCTCGAAGACACAATCCTACCTAATTTTCCGCTCATCGCTAACAATGCGTAATACGCAAAAGTGCCTATTTGGCCGGTTCATGCGGGTTTTGTGTACTACATCGCCTCTACAAGCGGCACGAACAGAGCCAGCTGAGCGTCGATCTCCGCATCCATTTTGTTCTCGAGTTGATAGAAACGAACAACCTTGAGTTCCGGCAGCACCTTGCGGAACTGACGCAGGAACTTTGTCTGGATTTTGAGTAAATCGCCCTTTGTTTCGAAATGCCCTTTGATCAGGCCCGTCGCATACTCCTCGTCAAGAGCACCTTTGCGATAGGTGATGAGAAATCCAGCGATTATCTTTGCCTGCCGGTCGCGGACGACCATTATTTCTGCATGGTATTTGTCGTAGACCGGCCAGAACCCTGCAGACTCCTCGTCAGTCAGTCGCAGATCCTCGCGAATGATTTCAGCACGGCCCGCCTGCAACAGGTTACGCGCATTTGCGAGCTCCTGATTTTCCAGGACGCTCGAGCCGGTGTTCTGCCCAAGGGCAGCTGTACTGCCAAGAATTGCGAGTACCGTCAACAATTGTCGAATCGTGTTGTGCCTCATTAGAAATACTCCAGCCGGGAAATCGAAACGGGAACCATTGTTGGGGTAGACTGCCAAACCCGATAGCAGTTCTCTGGCTTTACGAAAAAGGACCAATTCGATGTTGACGCCCGATCACCCAACATGCAAGAGCGACACCCGATCGGCCTGGTCGATCCGGGCATTTGTATTTGTTTCTATGGCCTTATCCGGTTGTACGACCGTCGAGACGCAGAGTTTTAATGTCCCTCAAGATACCAAGGTCGAAGCGGCCTACATTGCCAGTAACGCCGACTTCAGCAAGTACGACCGCCTGCACGCTGAGGATATGGGTATCTTCTTCCCGCAGAACTCGTATACGCCACCCGAAGATACGCAGCGCATCCGGCAGATATTTCGTAACGCGTTTCTTAGTGAGCTGCAAGGTTACGCAATCGTCGATACGGCCGGCCCGACTACTATGACAGTGCAGGCTACGCTTATTGATTTCCGGGATCCCGGCGAAGGCAGTCTGATGAGCGTACGCGAGGAGCTGCGCGATATCGCGTCGAAGGGCGAGCTCCTATTCCTGATGGAGTTGAGCGACTCCGAGTCCGGCACTGTCCTCGCTCGTGCGGCCGACAGCGCTCAGACGCCGACATTCGCGACAGCTGAAGGCGTTACCACCGACTGGAGCAGTGTCGAAGCCGCCGCCCAAAATTGGGCGGCGCTATTTCGTCAGTTCCTCGACCAGAATCTCGGCCACTGAACGACCAGGCGGCTGCTGCTGCTACCGTGAAGCGAGTTCGTCCAGACGGGTACGCAACAATCGCGCCCAGGTATTGGCCAAACGACGGACCTCGGACTTGTTGTTAACCCTGTTTGACTGCGTCATTTCGAAGGCACGCTCTGCGGCACGTCTGTCCACCACACGGGCCAGTGTCGCCTGAGTGATCGAGTCACGAATTTCCAGCACGAGCGTCGCTTCCGCGACTCTGCTTAGATAGATCTCCGCCATGCCGGCGGGCTCAGGTGGCACGTAAGAAACAACGTCAACCAACCCGCCTATAATTAGTAAAACTTCAGGGCCCGCTTCCTCCACGAGCTCGAATTGCTCACTCCGTGCGAGTTCCTCGCGGAACGCCTCGCTCACGACTCTTTCGAAATTCTCCCTTTGCTTGGGCGTGACTTCGAAAGGACCACCTTGTGCTCTGTCGTGGAAGGTTCTACCGGACTCACCACCCGGGCGATATTCGACGCCGACGCCCTGCAGCACGATTTTCGAGTATTGAGAGATGTCCGATCCCGGCCTTACCCAAGCTGCGTCGGCTCTGGTACCTTTTAATGGATGCAGGCCATCATACGTGAGCTCGGCCTCCGGACTCGTGTCGATCGTCGGCGTCGATGCCGCACATCCCGCGAGTCCCAATGCCAAGAGTGTGAGCCCGCCAATGCCGATCTGGGCAAAAATTCGCTCGTCTTTCATGTGTGCTCCCCTGTTCTTAATATTACGTGGCCAGTAGTATAGGATTCTACGCGAATCAAACAACCTATTGTGTTTCCAAATGTAACCAGGAGATTGGTTTGACCGCATTATCCCGAAAGGTTCTATTCACATTCACCTTCGCCTCTCTTCTCGCAAGCGGCTGCGCCGCAACCAGCACCGACTCTCGTCCCGACATGCGAGAAGCGTCGTTTTCCAATTTCCTTGTGATTGGTGTGGCTGTTGACTATAACGCGCGTGCCCAGTTCGAAAGGGCGACCGTTTCGGAGCTAAGAAGGAAAGGTGCTTCCGCGAGCACTTACCACTCAGTCGTTGCTGGTAACAAGCCGATCACACCGGACAATATCCGCACTGCCGTGCAGTCCGGTAACTTCGATGCCATGCTGGTGACTCGAGTACTGGCAACACAGACCGACGCGAAAGTACAAAAGGACAGAGAGGAGATTGATGCAACGCCGATTGGCGGCAGGCTCGTCAACCTGTTCCGGTACGACTACACCGACTACAAGAACCCTGGTTCGATCGATCTCAAGACCGACGTCGCCCTGGCCACGGAGTTATATAGCGCAGCAACTGAGGAAATCGTCTGGTCGATGGAATCTTCAAGCAAAGGCGAAACCAATCTGGGCCTGCTTATCGACGAAACGGCCGCAACCATTGTTAACCGCTTGGACCGCGACAACCTGATCGGCAAATAGCGACACTCAGAAGTCCCAGCCAAGTGACGTGATGATGCTGTAGTCATTTTTCTCGCCACCGGTTAATTCCGCCTTGCTATCGTAGCTGTCGTTGATCGTTAAGGACCAGAACAAATCCTCAATAATTTCCCATTTGACTTCGATCTTGAATTCACCGCGGTATTCTCCCGAATCGGTAAGGTTTGGAATAATCTGCAGTGACGTCGTCAGGTCCAGTTCCGGCGTATCGTATTGAAACCAGTCCCATTGCAACGTGGCAAATGCCTCAAGAAAATTCTCGTCCGAAACATCTGCACCCACATCTTCCCGGCTCACTTGCAAACCACCAATGAGTGATAATGCACTGTTGTTCGACTGTCGTAGTATCCGGCCACCGCCAGCACCGATCGTGGTTCGCAGATCGAGGCCAAGCTCATCGTTCCGGTCAAAAGAAATGAAACCGCCAGCCAGCCATCGATTCGCCAATAGGCGCGTCCAGTCCAGATCCAGACTAATGTCCTGACTCGGTTCGTTCGTACTACTGTCGGTAAGTAATGAGTCAAACTCCAAACTAAGGATTCGAGCTTCAGTTCGGTGGTTCAGATCAATCGCAAGATGAGTCGATGTGACGTTGTCAGCTTTCGCTAAATTATAGCCGGCCGATATGTCGCCATCCAACCGATCCAGGCCGCGTTCTTCGATCGGTGTCATCAATATGACACGATCGGTTTCAAGACCAACAGGGCCAGAGCCCGTCTCCACGATGATCTGTTTTTCGTCGGTCGAGGCGGACAGATGGCCAAGGTAGCGAACACCGTTCTCCGTCTCCACCTGGATGTTCTGATCGCTTTTCAGAAAAGCGACATCATCCCACTCGATCGAAATCGTACCGGTTGCATCTGTATTAAAGCGCAACCGACCACGCTCCAGCGACTTTACTTCGCCCGTCAGGTGGTCACCGTTGATGAATGTCAAGATATCCGTCTTGTCTGCCGCAATGACGGGCATGGAAATACCCATAAGCGCCGCAATCAGGGCCGCTGTTGTTCGTGTCATGCTAAATACCTGTGGTCTGGACGTGGTCATGTTGGGTAGTATCGAGCGTATCCTAACCTGCGGTGGATTCGCCAATCATTATGCAGATGACCCGAATACTCCTGGTCGTGACTTGCCTCGCCGCGCTCGAGGCCTGTGAACGAAGCCCACACGAACTCATACTCGTTACGCCATCCAGCCCGATCGATCGCAGTATCGTCGAGGATCTCGGTGAGCTGTTCGAGAGCGAACGGGTGCTGACCCGAGTCCGACTGACCGAAGAACCGCTATCTGAAGAAGCGGCGCTGGATGCGATCGCGTCAGGTGCGGCCGATATCGCGCTCGTCTCGAACAACCTGGCATTTCGTCGAGACATCGCAACAGTCATGCCGCTGTATCCAACCGTCCTGCACATTGCGCGTCGCGCAGGAAACGATGCGCTTGCTGGCCCGGAATTGTTACGCGACGCAGCGGTTTTCGCAGGGACGGAAGGGTCCGCCTCACGGCTCATCTTCGAACGCATCGTAGAGCGCATCGGTCTTGAGGATGACGAGTATCGATATATAAGCAATACAAGCGAGATGGCAGACGTCGTGGTTGTTTTCGCGCCGATATCACCCGAACAAATCGCAAACTTTCCAGATCTGGTCTTGTCTTCGATAGGAACACCCGACGACGTAGGCGCCGGGGGCATCGTCGATGCCGCCGTGTTGCTAAATCCTAATTTTCGGCCGTTTGTCATCCCGATGGGCACGTACGGTGACGCTACTCCAGATCCTATTGTTACGATCGCCGTCGACAAGATTCTGGTCACGAGAAACAACCTTGACAGCTCCGTTGTTTACGACCTGATCCACGATATCCTGAGACTGCGCCCGGCATTGGCCGCGAAGCGTCCCGGGCTGTTTCAGCAGCTATCCGAGGACTTCGATGCGAGCCGGTCCCGATTCATACTACATCCCGGAACACAGGCCTACCTGCAGCGATCCGCACCGACGGTCTACGAGCGCTATTCAGGCGTTGCCGAAGTAGGCGTCACTCTGATCGTGGCGCTGGGCAGCGCATTCATCGCTGTCGTTCGAATTTTCAGAGTACGGCGCAAGAACCGCATCGACCGGTTTTACGCGGCCACAATCGATGTTCGTAGAACTATCAAAGATTCGAATGACCCGGCAGAGCGCCAGCAAGCGATCGTGAAAGTCCGGGAGCTGCAAAATGAGGCGTTCGACCTGCTGGTCGACGAGAAACTGGCCGCTGACGAGAGCTTTCGGATCTTCATTACGCTGTCGAATGATGTGCTGCGGCAACTCGGCGCCGCCGGCATCGACGATCACCTGTCCGACGCCTAGTCCTCTTCGTTGGCCTCATCCTGCGCGCAAATGTCGGCAGCGGCCGAAAGGCGATCCATCAGACCCTTGGCGAGAATCGACAATCCACCCGTCGCAACAGCTGCGCCGGTGGTTGCGGCTGTTCCCTTGGCGTCGAGTACTAGTTTCGGCGCCCGCAGCGTGCCGCCGACCTTGACGAACGAATTCGCGAGACCACCGATACTAATACCAATGCCCTCACGCGGCTTGGCCCGAATAGAAATATCGACGCGCTCTGTGTCGAAGCTGACGCTGCCCGACGCCAATGTCGTCAGAGCATCGGTCTGAATATCGAAATCCTCGATCGTTGCGACCCCGTCGTCGATCATTACGTCGTAGATGCCACAGTCGAAATTGCGAAACTCGCTCTCCGTTTTAAGGGGATTGAAAATTCGCAGTACTTCCAAGATGAGGTCGCCAAATAACCGGGACGACTGATTGGGTATCTGGCCAGAGCCATGTCGCATCGACAGCCGACCACTGGATGACACCATGATCTGGTGTATCGAATTCCCGGCACCGCGTAACTCAAACGTGCCGTTCAGCGGCGGGCGTCGCAACATGTCCTGTTCGCCTGATCCGAGCAGTCCCAGGCGCAGATTCTCCAGGGACGCCGACGCGATGAGCTCGTAGTCGCCGTTCTGCGGTCGAAGTTCCAGTGACCCGTCCATGCGACCCTCCGCGTCACGAAACGACAATGGAGCGATAGTCAGACTTCCGTCACTTAGCTGCAGCCTTACGTGAAAATCGTTAACGCTGGTCTGGTTAACCTTCAGTTTGCCTACGTTGACGTCAAAGTCGGCATCTGCAAAATCGAGCCACTCTGGTTTCAACGGCTCGTCCGGGAATAGCAATTCGTCCGGTTCGGCGTCGTCATTTTCCAATTGTTCGGTCGCCTGCTGCAATCGTTCGGTTAAGTCGAGGAAATTGGAAGAGAGCGTGCCTGTGATGTCGGGTTTATCGCGAAGGTCGGCCGTGAACGTACCGTTCACATCATTGCTGCCAATCGTAGCGATAAAGTCTCGCATCGCAAAACCGCTGGGCGTGCCACTAAACTCTCCCGCCACCGTAAACGGCTTGGCTGGAAATACGTCCAACCCGAACGCCCTGCCGATTTGGTCCAGATTCGGGCCCGACGCAGAGAACCTGAGGTCGCTGTCGTTCGACAACGGTTTAAAGCTCAGTGTGCCGTTGGCAATCAACATGTAATCGCCTACTTTAAGTTCGCTATCAGTCAGCTCCAGTTCGCCTTGACCAAACCTTAACTGAGCGTTGGCGGCCAACGCACCGTCGGGCATTTCACTGGACCCTAACAACTTCCCGAGTACATCCGGGCTATCGGCAACACCACGAACGAGCACATCTGCGGAAAAACCATCCTTTTCGACGGAACCCTCGAGATAGGCCTGTAGTGTCCCGATCGATACATCGACCGAATTGAGTTCGTAATGCTTGCCGCGGCGCTTTCCGCGCCCGGTGATAGAGAACGATTCGCCAGACAATCGCTGCATCCAATCGAAATTGGCCAGACCTGCAAAGTTGGGGCCGTGCGCCGAGACAGTGACGTCGAAATCGCCGAGATTGTCGCCAAGGCCAACCCTGCCATTGGCCGACCCCTTCATATCGTGCACTGACGCGGTTAGATCGGTCACGACGAGACCAGCGCGATCGATCTCGAGCCCGCCGGTCACCTCGTAGGATCCCCCAGGCACGTACAGTAGCCCGGTCAATAACGCCACATTACGCAGCTCGGGCCCGCTGGCGCGAACGTCCAGCCGCGTACCAACGAATCCTTTACGAGTAGCGACGATGCCATCGACGTCAATGCGGTGCTCACCGAATAAAGCGCTGGCGTCTTTCAGTTGAACGCCGCTTCGATCCGGTCTGATACGCGCACTAACGTTGTACGGCCGTGCCGGCAGACCTTCCAAACCGGTCATTGCATGCAGGAAAGAGTTGTCGGGCCCGACCGCGCTGAAGACGATCTCGGTATCATCATCCCCGCTGATCGACCCGGTTGCGACGAGGCGGTTGGCGCCAACTGTCGCCGTGACATCGTCAAATCGCCAATCGCTGCCGGTCTTCCCAATCCGGCCCTCGATATCAAACGCCTCCGCGGGCACACCGTCAACGCCGATGAACGGTCCAAACACCGAGAAGTCCGGGCCCGCTGCATCGATCGTTACATCGAGGTCACGCGGGGCACGCCCAGAATCCACCCAGCCGTCGAAAGCAACTGAATTCTCACCAAGTTGTGCGCGTGTTCCGTTGAAAGCGAGCCGACGGCCATGCTGGCTGAAATCGCCCGTAATCTGATACGGAACGGCGGGCGCACCATCAATGCCGAGCAGCTCAGCGACACGCTGCGTATTCGGCCCGGTAACACTGAAGTCGAGTGCCGTATCGCTTGGATTCCGCAGGCTATCGACGGAACCGCTCACCAAGACATTAATTTCACCAAAAATTCCTTCGAGCCTGACCTGGTTTCCGCTACCGAGTTTACGCAGCCGACCCTCGACCTTAAATGGCCCCTCAGCAAACGGTGGCAAGCCCAAGCGGTCAGTGACACGACCGATCGATGGGCCGCTCCAATCGATCGTTGCCTCCACCCCTGCAAGAGTCCGCATGTCTTCGGCGGATCCCGTCACTGCCAGTCGAACCTGACTCAACGTCATATCGAGATCGGCCGTTAGGTCCTTACCCTCGAGCAGGTTCTGCCATGGACCGAGTTTGCCATCGGCCCACAGTGGCAATTCGTTCACTGCACCCTGGAGGTCGAGATCGAGGATGTCGTTCTCATCCGGACTGACGACCAGTTGCTCGATTGAAATGTCGAGCGGCAGGCGGCGTGCCGGGTCGACGTAGAGAATCTGCACGCTTTCAATATTGACATCCCTGAACGCGATCAGCTCCGTATCGAGTTCGTTAGCCTTAGCGCTGACCGGCCTGCCCGTCATCCAGTTGGCCTGCCCTTCGGCATCACGCTCGAGGTACGCCCTGATGTCGCGCACGTCGAGTTCCTCGATGATCAAGGGACCGCGAATTAGCGACCAGAGATCGATCGTGATTGAAACGTGGCCAACTTTCACGATTGCTTGTTCGGAGGGCCAATCGCTATTTGACAGCGTGACATCCTCTGCCGTCAGACCGGTTAGATTACGGACCTGCAGTTCGAACCGTCCGTCGATCTCCAATCGATGACCGATCTTGTCAGAAAGGAAGGCTTCGATCTGATCTTCGTAGACACTCAAGTCCGCGCTTCGAAGATAAGTGAATAGCCCGGCGGTCAGCACAATCATGACTGCCAGCACCCACAAACCTATTCGAAAAAATTTCAGCACCGTATAGCTACTTTACGCCAGGGAATTTGCATTGGCACTACTTTGCTGTAACACACATAATGTCGGCCTTGCATCACTCGTATTCGGAAGTTGTAAATGATTGTTATACGACAGCTGTTCCTCCTATTGATTCTCATGATATTCGGACTTGTTGTTTCGTCGTGTGCTTTAAAAGACCTCAAGGACGACCTTGACGTAGCCGAGGAAGAGTATGGCTACTTCAAAGGTCAGGCTAAAGGAACCGATGATGGTTCCGGTGTGCTGATCGGACTGTTCAGGCGCGAGCAAGACAGCATGACGATCGCCAATTTCCGAACCGTCAGCTCGGGCGAATCCTTGTACATGCTCGTACCAAAAGCAGACTACAGTGTATTGGCGTTTGCTGATTCGAATGGAGACTTCGCTTATCAGCCGGGTGAGCCCGCAGCTCGCGTCAATGACCCCATCATCAATTGGTTCAGCGACATGCCCTCGCAAGATCGTGTCGATTATGAGGCGATGCAGGTCCAGCAGATCGAATTGTCCAATAACACTGTTCTCGACCAGAAACTCGACTTTTCGATCGCGACCTTGCGCGAAGCGCCCAGAGCTTCGGAGAATTTCTTGCGCGTCGTAACCTGGGACGATGAAAAGTTTTCGGCTGACAACATGAAACGCGGCATGTGGGAACCGATCACGTTTCAAGAAGAAGTTGGCTTCGGTCTCTATGTGCTGAGGGAATTCGATCCGACACAAAAGTCAGTTCTGCTGGTACATGGAATTCTCGACACACCACGCAGATTCGAAAGCCTTGCGAATGCAATTCCTTCCGACTATCAGTTGTTGCTGTTTCATTACCCAAGTGGATTCCCACTCGAACACACCTCTTATGTTCTTAGCGAAGTGCTCGATGAACTCGTTCGTCGCAATCAAATACCGCAGCTGGACATCATCGCGCACAGCATGGGCGGCCTTGTCAGCAAAGGCATGATTTATCAGGCGGATGCGACAACACGTCAACGGATGCGGCTGTTCACCAGCATCGCATCGCCGTTCGGTGGTCATGCATCGCTCGCATCGGGCGCCAGATGGGCGCCTGTTGTTGCGCCAGCCTGGTGGGCGATGACGCCCAACAGCCCGTACCTACAGACAATCGATAGGCTGGACCTGTCACAGGGACCCAGGCATCACCTGATTTTCACTTTCAGCCACGAGGCAGACGGAAAAAGCGAGGGTGACGATGGTGTTGTTACCGTAAAAAGTCAGCTGACAGAATCAGCGCAAGGTAACGCAACTGCGATATATGGCATAGCCGACAGCCACGTCGGCGTGGTCGACAATCCCTGTACGTCGGCGCTATTGACAGCCATTCTGCAGGACGGCACCAGCCGGGTGACCATTCCAGACTGCTGAAACTACTAGTCCGCGGGGCAATCAATTAGCGACGGCGTCGCCCTGCAGGACGGCTGCCCGCCGAGCGATTGAAGCTGCCCGCACCGGCACTGCTGCGGTTGTTGTAGCGCTCGTAGCCGCTCGATCGTGCGTTGTAACTCCGGTCGAGTTCGCTGCGGCGGCTGCCATCGTATGAACTGCGATTGCGCGTACTGTCATAGGTTCGATTCGACCAACTGTCCGCGGAACGAGCGGATCCGTAACTATCGGCAAATCCACTCGAACTCAGCGTCGACTGTGCCTGTGAGCGTGTTGTCCGATCCGCGGACAGCGACTGTGAGGCGCTGTCTCGTTTGGTGGAAAATGAATCCCGCGCCTGGTCCATTTGCGCCGCTCGCTCGTCGGGTACTTCGACCGGGTTCCAGCCGCCGCCCGTATTCTCGTGCCAGCCGTCCTCGTCGCGGCGGTACACGCTGCCGTCCTTACCGGCGTAAAGATCACCTTCGTCAGTACGCCCAATCATGCCGCGCTCGCCGGAACCCGTCTCGCCGACGACAATCCCGCCCTGCTCGTTGCGGGCCGAACGCGTCGACAGACTTTCGTCGCCGCGCTCGAATTCACCGGAGCCATACACCGTATCGCCCTCGCGCTGCCTTTCGATCGTGCCGCTGCCGCCTTCGGACGTTTCGAATTCGGTCGTACTCCAGTTCTTGCCCCATTCGCTCTGAGTTGCGACCCACTTGTCGTTGTGCGTGATCAGCGACTCGCCCCAGCCACCTTTGTCGTTCGCGTAGCGGTTGGTGGCAATGCCGGTGCCCGTACGCGGGTTGTAGGCCACGCCCCTGCCGGCGATTTCGTTGTTGTCCCAAACGGCCTCGCCACGGGCGTAGGTGCCGGTTTGCGGGTTGTAGGAAGCCGCGCGGCCGTAACCGCCGTACGGCCCGTAGACGCTGGCTGAACGCCCGTACATGCCGGTATTCGGGTTGTACCAGGCCGAAGCGCCGTAGCTGTATGGGTACGGATAATAGATCGGGTAATACGGGTAGCCGTAGTACGGGTAGTGGCCGTAGTACGGCGGGTAATACCAGCCGCTGCCGTACATGGCGACGCCGAAGGCCACAGTCACGCCAAAATAGCCGCTCGTATAACCGGTCGAGACTGTGTCGTCGTCGCTCTCGTAGATATGCACATGCGTTACGTGATACGACGGCGAGGACGGTGGAATGCTGTAAATGGCGGCGGGTATGGCATCAGCCACGAGCCAGGGCCCGTCCGTGCTCATGGCGACGTACCACACCGCATTGTCGCAGAGGTAGTATTCCTCGCCGACCTTGAGAATGTCGTTCGAGCTGTTGACCGCTCGTTGCACGCTGGTACCCGAAATCTCTTCAAAGACGGGTTCGCCCTGGAAAAAAACGTTGACCTTGTCACCCGCGTCCCTGCTTACGGTCGCTTTGCGCGGTATTGAAGCTTCCAGCACCGCCATGCGAGCTTCGTCAGTATTCGCCACGGCTGCAAGTACATGGCCTTTTTCGCCATCCGGGTCGATGGAGGCAAAAATCTCGGGCAGTTCCTGCACATGTTCCCAGGGTCCGCGCAGTTGAGCAGCACGGAACCAGCGCCCGGACACGAGGTAGTAGAACTTGGCCTGGTAGCGAAACACATCGCTTTCGGTGTTCGAGATGTACTGAAGACTGGCGTTATTGGTCGTTCGATAGTCGGGCTGGCCCTCGATCAGGATCAGTTCCGCGGGGCGATTGCTGACGAATACCGTCGGTTCGGTACTGTCGCCCTTGGCCGGTGGATTCGCGGACTTGACCTCGACCCAGTTGCCGTCATCCGGAAGCTTTTTGAAATCGCCCGGCAAGCGGCTGTCATAGTCCCACTCACCGCTCAGCTCCTTGTTCTTGAGCCAGCGATCGTCGTTGCGCAAATACCATTCCTTGTCTTTGTAGCGGAACAGGTCCCAGTTGGTATTCACGACGTACTGGAGCTTCGTGTCCGGCAGCGGCGCCAATAGCGGCTCGCCGTCAGTCATGACCAGGAGCGCGGGCGTACCGGAATAGAATATCGGCGGCGGCTCGAAGGACAGCCCCTCTTCTTCGGGCATGGACGCATTCGGTGCGATGTACGTCAGGATGACGTCCAGCGGCACATAGTGCGTGCGATGCTGCGCGGTTGACCGGACGACGGCGTCGAGTTGTTCACGCCGCGCGTCGTCCGGGACCGGGAAGCTCGTGACCGTTATCGCCGTGTTTTCGATCGCGACAACACGCAGTTCGAGGTTCGGGTCTGTGTCCGCCGTAAACTCAGCGACACCGTACGCCGCGTCGTCTTCTCCTGCGGGCGTCACTTCGACCGCGATGCGTCCTTCGAGTTTCGCGTAGTCATTCCAGGAATCAATTTGCGGCGTATGCATGACGACCGTGCCAGCATCGCTCGTGAGCGTGCGAGGAAACGTGATCGGCTCCGGCTGCGCGGCGGCTGCCACGCTTTCCACATCCTGCGCAGCGCTCGGCAAGACAGCGGCGGCCAACGCCAAAGCGGTCGCGGCCGAGACAACGCGTGAAAGCAAGTTCATTGGCTTGGTTTCCTTAACCCCCGGTCACCTACGACGGCGGAAAGCCGGCGAGTATTGCGTCAACAGCAGCTTTGATCGTACCCTCGGCATCTTCTCTGTCGGCTTCGTTGATTGTTTTCTCGGCCACGCCGTGCCACACGGGGCGCCGTTCTTTGACGTCAAATACGTCAACCGCCAACATTCCTTTGGTGTATTGCCGAACGTTCGTCTCCGTTCCATAACCGTAGTAAGCGCCGCCCCAGCGCCGCGGATAGGCCGCACCATAACCTGCGTACGTGCTCGGATAAGAATCGATCTTGATTTCTTCCCTTGAACCAACCGTAAACGACATGACGAAATCTGCGTCTTCCGCTTTCTTAACCCACTGGTATCCTTTGGCGCCCAGTGCTTCTTCCAGCGCTGACATGATGCGTGGTTCGAGCATCGGGTTCGGAATCCGATTCGTCGCACCAACTTGCATTGGATTCTTGGAAATCCACGCAAACGTTTGATAATTAGTGAAATCATGGCCTGCATCGTGGTCATACGTTGCTTTGAACGTGGAGGCACAAGCCGCAAGTGCCGCGCAGACCAAAACCATGCCCAGAAGATTCATTCGTGTTGTCATTGTCTTTGTCCTGTTGGAAATGAGTGATCGGTCGACTCATTCAAATATCGGTATCCGTACATGCACCGAACACTGACACTGAAAAGCCATCCCGGGAAACGGCGACAGTCATTCGCCCGGTCGCCTCATCGATGACGAAACTGAAGGCACGACCACCTTCAACGCCCTGTAAGTAGATGAGGCCAGCCGTTTTGGCGACATTGTTAAACGAGGTTGATCGGTTCAATTCGCTGGCTTTCGTCGTGGAGATGGTTTTCTTCTTCGTGTCGATGACGACGAAGTCCGGAACGGCCAGTTCCCAAGGCACCACCGAGTAACAGTCGCCGGTCTCGAGACATATCTGAGCCTGGGCGACGGAACAAATCATTTCGTCAACCCCCTCGAGATTCTCGGCAGCTGCCACGCCAAATGCCAATATGCCTGCGGCGAAGATCATCTGCTTGTTCATTCGTATTCTCCCGTTATCCGTTTTTTTGGCGCCAGGGGTTTACTGGTCGCCTAGTACTTGACCATGTACTCCTTGGCTTCGAGGCATACCGAAAACGCCTTCTTGAAATTTTCGAGTTGCTCTGCCGTCGCTTCCTGCCGCTGCTCCGATTGCGCGGCCGCCTGCGATTGCGCTTGTTGCTGCGCCTCTCTGCCCTTTCGACGGCCTCTTATGGCTCCGGCCGCGGCACCCCAGGCTGCGCCCTCGCTCGCATCGTCGTTTGCGATCTCGCCGATCAACGCGCCTGCCGCTGCGCCTTTAAGGGCGCCACCCGCGCCTGCTCCACGGCCTGTTTGCTCGGCAGCCTGCATGTCAGCCTGCGTCTGCTGCTGGTCCGCCTGCTCCTGCTTAGCCAGATCGAACGGGTCGCTGCCCGTATTCGAGGTTGCCCACTCATAGCACGCAGCTTCATCTTTGGACTGCTGATCCGATTGCTGACCTTCTGTAGGAAATACATACACGTCCATGGTCGACGCCAATGTGCTGCCGCCCTGTGCGGACGCCGCAGACATGCCGAGCAGGCACATGGACATGGTCGCAATTAGAGTTCTCATTTTTTTGGTCTCCTCGCACAAATTCAAAAAGCCTCGCCGACCGATAAATAGACGGCGTCGCTGTCGGTTGATCTTCCGTAGTCGAGTCGCATATTGATACGTTGCGATTCAAGTACCATGAATCTCAGGCCGATACCATAACTCGGAATCGCTTCGCGTTCGCGGACTTCGCTAAAAGCATCTCGGTAGTAGCCACTCCCTGCAAACGCGACGGCGCCCCATTTGCGATGGAATTTCCAGCGTACTTCAACCTGACCTGACACGGACAACCTGCCGAGGTAATCCGTCGCCGAGAAACCGCGCAAGTCCAAACGGCATGCATCCCAAAGGGGCGCTTCATCCGATTTGCTGCACCCCTGAAGTTCCCAGGCCAGTACAAGCGACGGTCGTATTAAGTGATACGAAGCATAACTGGCGCTATAGGACTGATAGGTATCGTCACTTCCCAGACCCTCGCTGTTCGTCACAGCACTGAATTTGAATTTTCTGCCCGTGTAGCTATTGAACGGTTTATCCCGGTTGTCATACTCCGCGTTAATACCGAGACCCACCGCGACCGTTTCTAAATCAATGTTGAACTCGTCACTGGGCGTAGCGATGCCAAAAGTCTGCTGCATATCGGCGTAACGGGCAACAACACCCGCGTACCATTTTCCCGCGATTTTTCGGGACACTCCTGCCGCGAATAATTCGCCTTTGACGAGCCAGTCGACCGACGGTCCGCCGCCTGTGCCTGGCGTCGACAGGTCCAGTTTGACGTCGGCATGTCCGACGATGCCACCGATGCGCCATTTATCCTCGCTGAAGTAGCTCTGGTGGGCGATCGCGAACGCACTGCTCTTGTTGCTCGAGTAGAAGCCTCCGGCCCCTGTCACGGATGCCGGTTGCACCATTTTTTGAGCTTCTGTCTGTGGATAGAAGTACGCGCCGCCCACGACCAATCCGGTATCGAGCGTCGGATTGGACACCGGGATCGGAACGATGACCCAGTTCCTTTTCTGCAGCTTGAGCTTGAGTTCGTCGTCGCGTATATCGGGAATGGGATTGGCGACGGACTCTCCCGGATCGCCGGTCTCTGCAGGGCCGTCTGCCCAAGCTGCTGGCGCGAGTAGCACTGCCAGAACGGCAAGTGTGGGCAGACGATTGCGCAGAGGCTCTATCATGCTCGGCAGCATACACTTAAGCGCAAACTCTGAATATCCGTATTGCGCGTGTTGGAAGATCGCTCCGATCGTGAGATTCTAGTGCTATTCCGTATGCTTGGATTAGCCGAAACAAATGATTCTTAGAGTTGCTTTAGTTCTGCTGGTGGGGTGTGTCCTGGCGCCGCAAGCAAGCGCCCAATCACTAGACGGCGATCGCTTCAGCCTGAGCCCCGGCGTGTTTATTACCGATCGTGATACCGATACGCGCTTCGATTCGTCACTGGGTGACGGCACCGATTTGGATTTCGAATCGGATTTGGGCCTCAATGCCTCCGATACGGTATTCCGGGTTGACGGCTACTTCCGTTTCAGTGAGCGTCACCGTGCAGACTTCAGCGTGTTCGACTTGTCGCGCAAGAGTTCCAAGCAGATAGAAAGAGATATCCAGTGGGGTGACACGCTTTACAGCATCGACACAGTCATCGAGTCCAGCGTCGACCTGGCAATCTACAAAGCGGCGTACACCTACTCGTTCCTGCAACGGGATACGGGCTACCTCGGTGCGACTATCGGTGTTTACGTCGCAGATGCGAGCGCGGGCCTTGCCGAACAGAACCTCGGGCAGGCCGAGGTCGGCGAATTGACGGCGCCACTACCCGTGATCGGTCTCAGAGGCCAATATGCGCTCTCCGATCGATGGACCTTTCGAGCCAGTGGCGAGTTCTTTTTTGTTGAGTACGAAAACGTCGACGGTTCACTGGTCGACATGTACGCAGGCTTCGACTACAGAGTGTTCAACAATATGTCGCTCGGCATCGGCTTCAACACCGTGACTATCGATGTGGGCGCCACAAAAAGCAGTTTCGACGGAGCAATCGACTGGCGGTACTCAGGCGCTCTCGTATTCCTCAAATTTGACTTTTAGCAATCGATGCCCGCCGACTACCAGTCATTTGCCTTCGTCATAACGTTGGCGGCCGTTGTAAATGGCCTCGGCATCGTACGCTGGCTGAGCGGTTTTGCGGAGTACCTGCGACGTCGACAGTCAGTGCAGGTGACACACTACTGGGTATTCACGCTGTCGGCAGGCTATCAGTTCCTGCTGCATATCCTGTTCTGGTGGACGCTTTACAGCATTCGCGGTGCGGCGACGATCAATTTCCTGACGTTTCTGTATCTATTAACCGGCCCTATCTTGTTGTTCGTTGGGACCGCGATTCTGCTGCCGGTTTTCGACGACGACAGTAGCGACCTGAAGAAACACTTTCTCTCGTCTCGAACCACCTACTCTGCCGTGTTGGTTCTACTATGGCTTTGGGCAATATTTTCGTCGCCGATTATGCACGGCTTTTTCGCGCCGACGCTGCCGCTGCTGACCGCGTTCCTCGCAAGCGCCTTAGTATTGCGAATTTCAGCAAACCCAACAATCCACGCCGCGGTGGCCATCGTGAACTGGCTGTTGCTGGTAAGTCTTATTACGCTGTATTTCATGCAACTCGGCGGTCCCAACGCTTAGAACCGCTATTGTCGCAAAGTGGATAGCAGATACGGCAGGCCGGCGTAAGTTGCTAAAGTCAATGCCGACACAAAATCAATAATCAGCTCGGGAAATGAGTACCGAGACAAAAAAAGCACAGAATTCAGCCGGCTCGATCATCCTTATCGTTTTGATTTTCGGCCCACTGCACAGCCTCGGCGTCAAGGTACCTCAGGGGTGGCTCAACGCGCGCAAAGCGCTGGGTATGACGGGATTTCTACTGGTGCTCATTCACTCGCTGATGAGCTTCATGCTGTTCAGCCCCAATGTGTACGGCAAATTCTTCCAAACGGACGGGACGTTGACGCTGCTGGCCGGGCTCAGCATGCTCGGCGGCGTCCTGGCCTTCGTAGTTCTCTGGGCCTATAACCTGAGTTTTCAGACACACCTGCGCGAGGACAAGGCCTTCATTCAATTTATTACCTCGCGCCGGTTCATGCTCGTGGCGATGATACTGGGAGGTGCGCACCTGTTTTTCATGGGCTACGAAGGCTGGCTCAACCCGTCAGGCTGGCACGGCGGCATCCCACCGGTAAGTCTGGTGGCTTTTGCATTCTTCGTTGCAGCTTACGTGGTCAATCTGCTGGGCAGGGAATAAGAAACCGAAATCAGGGGGCAATGACAAGTAGGGCAGAACAGTGAGAGAAAATATCGGATTTGAGGTTCGTCTTACGGACTCGCACGACCAGGCCATCGACAAAGTCACCGACGCGCTGAAAGCCGAAGGTTTCGGCGTGTTGACGAAAATCGAAATCGATCAGGCTTTTCAGAAAAAGATCGGTAAGAAATTTCGCCCCTACACGATCCTGGGCGCCTACAATCCGCAACTGGCGCATGCCGCGCTAACATCGGCACGTGAAATCGGCTTGATGCTGCCGTGCAATGTCACGGTGGAGGCCGATATTGACGGGAGCCTCGTCCGCATTATGAATCCCGATATCATGATGCAAACGAAAGAGCTGGTCGCCAATGACACACTCCGCAGTGTTGCGACCGATGCAAGACAGCGATTGCAGCGTGTGGCCGAGGCACTACGAGAATAAAGCATGCGGAGATCAGCACGGCTTCGTGCTTCGGATGCGATCTCCGATGCTACCTATTGCCTGCCTGCATCGCGAGTGTCTCCTTCGGCGACTGCCCGAAGCGCTCGCGAAACTCGACAGAAAACCGCCCGAGGTGTGTGCATCCGTTCCGCATGGCTATTCTCGTGACGGAAGTTTCTGTCGGATGTGCGGCGACCAGTTCGCGGCGCGCGGAGTCCAGCCGCACGGTCTTGAGATAATCCGACACAGTGAGGTTGAAATACTCTCGAAAGCAACGCTGCAACGTCCGGACCCCCACCCCCGTGACGCGGCAGAGATCCTCAACGTGGACGGCCTCGGAATAATGCGCCTCAATGTACTCCTGGGCCAACCTGGCAACGCGAACTCGAGCCTGATTCACGCTGAGGTATTTTGGTCTCGACTGACAGCGGGAATCGCCCATCCAACCGATGGTCTGAGCGATGACGTTGGCTACATCCTTATCCTGCACGTCCGACTCCGGCTGGGCGACCAGGTCGGCCACGGCCTTTCTCAATGCGTGCAGTTGTGCGCAATCCCCCTCGAAGATGGACGTGACTTCCGGTAGGACGGCCATCGGGCAAAGCACTCCCGCCATCTCGATGAATCGCGCTTCGGGAACGATGATGGTTTCGGAGCCGGCCAGGGCCGGAACCACGATGTCCGCGCCGGATCCGTCGGACAGGGCGACCAGCTTGTCATTGCCCACATCCTCGCCGTTGGTCACGAACTGTCCACTGGCACTCCGGGGAAACAGAAAACCGACGTTGCCTGGCGGCGGCTCCAGATAAACAGATATGGCGGTGCTGTATCGGTCCGAAAACAGGTCCGCTTGTTTCGTGCTCTGCACCGCCAGCGCGGATCGAAAACTGCCATTTCCCAGCTGGCGCATCGGCTGCTCAACGCCCCACTCTCGAAACGTCTCTTCCATCTTCTCGACAGTGGTGAACTCGATGGTTCGATCGGCCGGGAGATCGGCGGCAAATTCGTCGTAGTTCATTAAAAACCTCGGATTTTTCGAGCCCCTCAGCCCTCGTCGCGGTTGGCGCAATGTGGATAGACGCCAGCCCGCTTTCAGCGTGTCATCTGCCGACCAGTTCCAGTTATGTAATCCGTCGTGACGCTAACTGCAGATCCTTTCATAAGCAAGTGCTACGATCGTAACTACGTGCGTTACAACTCAACGGCAAACTGAAAAGAATCAAGCACCTGAAAATAGATTAAGAAAACTAGATAAATAATTAAAAAATAAGGGAAAAAACGTGAGTCGAATTCTGCTCCCGACGATCTGCGCCCTCGCCTTCCTGTTTGCATTGTTGTCGCCCGGACTGGCACTGGCGCAGCATGACGCCGGAATACCTCAAATCGAGGACATCGAGGGCCTGTATCCCGGCAAGGCGTATTCGCCCTACGCCCAGCGCTCATTCCCCAGCCAGGTCTACTGGGGTGAGACCCATTTGCACACGGGACTCTCACTCGATGCCGGTTTGTTCGGCAACACAACGGGGCACGAGACAGCATACCGCCTGGCCCGCGGCGAAGAGGTTGTCACGTCGACGGGCCAGCCGTTGAAGCTCAGCCGGCCGCTCGACTGGCTGGTCATCACCGACCATTCCGACATGATGGGCATCGCGACCGATATCCAGGCTGGGGCGCCGAACATCCTCGCGAATCCAAAAGGCAAGGAATGGGCCGAAGGCTTCGCAAAGGGCGGCCAGGCGGCGGCCGCGGCAGCGTTCGACCTGATCGGAAATTTCTCGCAGGGCACGGTTCCCGTTGAATTGCTCGAACAATACAGCCCAGGTTCAACGATTTATGACAGTGTATGGGAGAAGATCGTCAAAACCGCCGAAGCTTACAACGAGCCCAACCGTTTCACGGCATTGATCGGCTACGAGTGGACCTCCGTGCCGAAAGGCTTCAACCTGCACCGAAATGTAATCTTGCGTGACGGCGGTGAGCGAGCTGGACAGGTCGTTCCGATGGTCACTCAGGCCCCTCTGGGCAGCACTGATCCCCTAGACTTGTATCAGTGGCTCGAAGACTACGAAGAAAAGACCGGCGGTCGGGCGCTTGCGATCGCCCACAACGGTAACCTGTCGAATGGTTGGATGTTCCCGGTCGATAAAACTTACGCCGGCGGCCGGGTCAATAAGGAGTATGTAACGCTGCGGGCCAAATGGGAGCCGCTTTACGAGGTGACCCAGATCAAGGGCGATGGTGAAACGCACCCGACGCTGTCGCCCGACGATGAATTTGCCGACTACGGCACCTGGGACGTTGCTAACCTCGATATCACGGAACTCAAAACGCCGGATATGTTACCCCGCGAATATGCGCGCGAGGGGCTGAAGAGCGGCCTGATGCTCGAGAGGAAGTTTGGCACGAATCCTTACAAGTTCGGTATGGTCGGCGCGACCGACGCCCATACCTCGTTGCCGACCGCCGAGGAGGAAAATTTCTTCGGCAAATCCACCAGTGTTGAACCCTCGGCAACGCGCGTCTCACATCCGTTCGTCAAATCGGCACTCGGCGCCTTTGAAGGCGATATGTTGCTTGCTTCGGGCTACCAGGGAATCTGGGCAACCGAGAACACGCGCGCAGCGCTCTTCGATGCGATGGAGCGCAAAGAGACCTATGCCACCACGGGCCCGCGCATGACGGTACGGTTCTTTGGCGGCTGGGATTTTGATGACGACGATCTGCGCAGCCGTCAACCGGCATTCCCTGGCTACCAAAAGGGCGTACCCATGGGCGCTGACCTGACGATGGCGCCGGGTGGCAAGTCTCCGACGTTCATGGTCTATGCGTTGCGCGATCCCATCGGCGCCAACCTCGATCGCATCCAGATCATCAAGGGCTGGATGGATGGCCGGGGCAATCTGCAGGAAAAGGTCTACGACGTGGCCTGGTCCGGCGACCGGCAACCCGATGCCAATGGCAAGCTGCCTCCTGTCGGCAACACCGTCGACATCGAGGCCGCGAACTGGACCAACACGATCGGTGCATCCGAACTCGCCAGGGTATGGACCGACCCCGATTTCGATGCCGGTGAGAGTGCGTTTTACTACGTGCGGGTACTCGAGATCCCGACGCCGCGCTGGGTGCTCTACGACAAAGTGCGCCTCGGTGCCGAGATTCCCGAGGGCGTGGAATTGATCCACCAGGAACGTGCGTATACCTCACCGATCTGGTACACGCCCTAGATCTGATACGACGGCGGAAACGAGATGACAAGAATACTGAGAGATCCGCTCATTTACTTCCTGTCGATCGGCTGCGGCCTGTTCGTGCTGTTCGATATCGTCGCAAGCGACGAGGTAGCGTACGACAGCAGGGTCATCAACGTCGATCGCGATGCATTGCTGACGTTCGTGCAATACCGGTCCCGCGCGTTCGAGCCTCGAGCCGCGGCAGCACGCCTCGATAACATGCCGGAGGATGAACTCGACCGCCTGATCGCCGATTACGTGCGCGAGGAAGCGCTGCATCGAGAGGCAAAAGCCCTCGGCATGGACCAGAACGACTACATCATCAAGCGTCGTATGATTCAGTCGATCGAGTTCATTACCGATGGTTTCGTGACCGCTGCGGTCGACGTCTCCAACGAGGATGTATCGGCCTATTACGATGCCAATCGTGATGACTATTACATCAGGCCTTTCGTGACCTTCACCCATGTGTTCTTCGACGGCGAGCGCCAGAGTCGTGACGAGGCATTCGGATTGGCCAAAGCGAAGCTCGCGCAGCTCAATGAACAACAGGTGGCGTTCAGTGATGCGCCCCGCCACGGCGACCGCTTCCCCTACTTCGTCAACTATGTCGAGCGTGATCCGCAGTTCGTTGCCAGCCATTTCGGCGTGCCGATGGCCGAGCAGGTCTTCGCGCTGGATCCCGGCGATACGACCTGGCACGGCCCGTTCGAATCGGAATACGGCATGCACCTCGTCCTGCTGGCGAAGAAAGCTGAGGGCCGCTTTCCCGAGCTCGCAGAAATCGAGGCAATCGTGCGTGACGATACCGAGCGCGAGGCGATTGCCGAGCAGAAAGACAAAGCCATCCAGGCGATTGTCGACACCTACGAGGTTCGTCGAACTTTCGAACGCGACGTGATCGGGTAGTTGTGATGATCCTGCGTCGCTTCTTCGTGTTGTCCGTTTTTTTGCTCGCGTCGACGGCGCAGGCGCACGACGCGCGGCCAAACTACGTGCAGATCACGGAGACCGACACCAATACCTTCAGCGTGTCGTGGAAGGTGCCGGCCAGTATGCCCGGCAGCGCCTTGCCCTACCCGACGCTGCCTCAGAATTGCGTCGCCGACCGTCAACCCGCGTGGCAGCAGGCGGGTGCGGAATACGTCGGCCAGCAGGTGTTTCGTTGCGAAGAAGGATTGTCGGGTCGCGTTGTCGGCATTGAATTCCCGATCATCAACCCGTCGCTGTCAACGTTGTACAAGATCCGACTCGGCAATGGCGAAGAGCACCTGCGCATCCTGAAACCCAGTGAGACCGAGTGGACGGTACCCGACGCCGAGAACCAGTTCGCCGTCGCAACGCAATACACCGCACTCGGCGTCGAGCACATTTGGATCGGCATCGACCACCTGTTGTTCGTGGCCTGCCTCGTGTTCATCGCCGGCACGTCGCGCCGCCTGCTGATTACGATCACGGGATTCACCGTGGCGCATTCGATCACTCTCGCTTTGTCGGCGCTCGATCTCGTGCGCGTACCCACGCCGCCTGTCGAAGCCGCCATTGCGCTGAGCGTCGTGTTCATGGCCTGGGAAATCGCCAAGGGCAACAAGAATTCGCTGACGCATCGCTATCCGATCGCCGTGTCAGCGTCGTTCGGCTTACTGCATGGTTTCGGCTTCGCGGCCGTACTGCGCGATATCGGTCTGCCGCAAACGGAGCTGCCGGTCGCGCTGCTGTTCTTCAACGTGGGCGTCGAGATCGGGCAGATCCTGTTCGTACTCGCCCTGCTGGTCGGCTTCTTCGTGCTGCGCGCAGGGTATCTGCGCGTGTCACAAGCGGCCGAAGCCGGAGATTTGCACTGGTCAGCCTTAACGACGCCAGCGAGTTTCGTTATCGGCAGTGTAGCGAGTTACTGGATGATCACCCGCGTCGCGGGCTTCTGGGCCTAGGGAGGGCCGAGAAAAACCGGGCAAGGATTCGCGAGAAAAAGGAAAAAAGGATTCAGACATGAAAAGATACTTTTTTGGCGCTTTGATCGCCACGCTGCTGTCAGCCACCGCAGTGGCATCAGATCCTGTCCCGGCCGAAGAATCGCTGCTTGACGCCTACCCGAAACGCGATGACTACTCGCCCTACGCCAACCGCAATTTCCCGACGAACGTTTATTGGGGTGACACGCACGTGCACACCGGCCTGTCGATGGATGCCGGCGCGTTCGGCGCGCGGCTGGAACCGGCCGACGCCTACCGCTTCGCGCGCGGCGAGCAGTTGACCTCGTCAACTGGCCAGGACGTCAAGCTCAGCCGGCCACTCGATTTCCTTGTCGTGTCCGATCACTCGGACAACATGGGTTTCTTTCCGCGTCTGATAAGCGGCGAACCGTCGATGCTGGCCGACCCCACAGGTAGGCGCTGGTACGACATGATCAACGCTGGCGGACAGGAAGGCGTCAAGGCTGCCGTGGAGATTATCCAGGCGGTCACGGCCAACAAGTTCCCACCGGCGCTGGCTGCGCTGCCGGGCACCGATGCCTATCGTTCGGCCTGGGAGCTCACAGTCAAGGCGGCCGAAGAAGCCAATGATCCGGGTAACTTCACCGCGTTCATCGGTTACGAATGGACGTCAACCAACAAGGGCTACAACTTGCACCGCAACGTTATCTACCGCGACGACGCTGTGCGCGCACTGATGATGGAGCCCTACACGACGCTATCGCCGTTCGGCAGCCCGGATCCACGCGAGCTGTGGAACTGGATGCAGTCCTACGAGGACAAGAGCGGTGGCCGCCTGCTGGCGATCGCCCACAACGGCAACATGAGCAACGGTACGATGTTCCCGATGGACCGCACGGTCACCGGCGGACGTGTGGACCGCAACTACGCCGAGACCCGCGCCCGCTGGGAGCCGCTCTACGAAACCACACAGATCAAGGGCGATGGCGAAACCCATCCTTACCTGTCACCGAACGATGAGTTTGCCGACTACGAGACCTGGGCTGTCGGCAACCTCGACCTGAGCGAACTGAAAAAAGACAGCATGCTCGCCGGCGAGTATGCCCGCAGCGCATTGCAGATGGGGCTGCAGCTCGAAGAAAAGTTTGGTACCAACCCGTACAAGTTTGGCCTAGTCGCTGCGACCGACACCCACACCGCGTTGGCCACTGCTGAAGAAGACAACTTCTTCGGCAAGCACTCCGGTGCGGAACCGAATCCGCAACGCGTCTATCACGCAATGGCAAAGGTCGGTGACAACGAATATCCGGGTTGGTCGATGGTCGCTTCGGGTTACCAGGGCATCTGGGCGACCGAGAACACGCGCGAAGCGCTGTTTGACGCAATGATGCGCAAGGAGACCTACGCCACGACCGGGCCGCGCATGCTCGTGCGCTTCTTCGGTGGCTGGGACTTCGAGGCAGCGGACGCGCAAGGCCGTCTGCCAGCGGATGTGGGCTACATGAAAGGTGTACCGATGGGCGGTGATCTCACCCGTGCACCGTCAGGCAAGGCACCATCGTTCCTCGTCGCGGCGCTCAAAGACCCGTTGTCGGGCAACCTCGACCGCATCCAGATCGTCAAGGGCTGGGTCGACGGCCGCGGCCAGCGTCACGAAAAAGTCTATGACGTGGCCTGGTCCGGTGACCGCAGCCCGGGCGACAACGGCAAACTGCCGCCGGTGGGAAACACCGTCGATGTCGCCAACGCGACCTGGACGAACTCGATCGGCAGCCCCGAGTTGATCACGGCATGGACCGATCCTGAATTCGATCCAAAACTTCGCGCCGTCTACTACGCTCGCGTTCTCGAAATTCCGACGCCACGCTGGACCGCCTACGAGGCCAAGCGTTTCGGCATCGACATGCCATCGCCCGATGTGCCAATGACGACGCAGGAGCGCGCCTACACCTCGCCGATCTGGTACACGCCTTGAGGAATGAAGATCAATCACAAAGGACGATGACGATGAGTAGCAAGTCTATTAGCCCTGCCGTGGCTACCCTCGCGCTCCTGGCGATGCCGGCCGCCGCAATCGGAGACGACTGGACGTACGAATTGGAGCCCTACGCACTCGCCTCGAGCATTGAAGGCGATGCCGGCATCGGTCGTGCGACTGGTGTGGCCGTCGATGTCGATATGAGCGACATCCTCGAGGTACTCGATATCGGGTTCATGGCGCATTTCGAGGCGCACCACAGCAACGGCTGGGGCGTGGCACTCGACTACGGCTTCATGGACCTGAGTGCCGATATTTCCGGCCCGCGTGGCGGTGTCGTGGACGCGCGCCTGCGCCAGGGTGTATTCGAGGCGTTGCTGGTACGCCGTAAGTCGTCCGGCAACGGCCATCTCGATTTCACGGCCGGTGTGCGCTGGTGGGACAACGATATTGACGTGGACGTCGATCCGGCCATCCTGCCCGGCACGGCGACCGCCGAAGTCGAGGAAGACTGGATCGACATCGTCATCGGCGTTCGCTGGGCCAATTCGATAAACGACAAGTGGACATTTCAACTTCGAGGTGACGTTGGCGGCCTCGGAGTTGAGTCGGACTTCACCGCGATGGCCGCTGCCGGATTCAAATTCAAGATGACCGAATTGATGGACCTCGATCTGCAGTACAAGGCGCTGTGGGTGGATTTCGAAACGGGCGCTGCTGGCCAACCGGGTTTCTTTCAATACGACACCGTGACGCACGGCCCGATTATCGGCGTCATATTCAATTTCTGAGCCACGGGTGACGACAAATGAAAACTACGTCATTAGCATCGATCGTATTCTTATTGTTTGCATCGTTCTACGCGCTTGAAGCCGAGGCCATTTTCGGCAAAAAGAACGTCGACAAGGAACGGGCAGAAGTTCTCGAGATGCGCGAGGAAACGCTCGCGCGGCTGTACGATGAGAAACCGTCCGCTGAAGACATGATCAGCAAAGGCGTCGGGTACGCCGTCTTTTCCAACACCGGTGTCAATTTGCTGCTGGTGTCCACCGCGAACGGCATTGGAATTGCGCACGACAACAGTTCCGACAAGGATACTTTCATGAAGATGTTCTCTGCCGGCGGCGGCGTCGGCATGGGCGTCAAGAAATTCAGTGCCGTCTTCATTTTCCATAGCAGAGACGCCTTCGATCAGTTCGTCGAGAAAGGCTGGAACTTCTCCGGGCAGGCGGATGCGGCGGCGACGACCGATTCAGAACAGAAGGAACAGGCCGGTTCGATGGAAGCGGCGATCGGGCTGAACGAGGCTGTCACGGTCTATCAGATGACTGACAAGGGCCTCGCGCTTCAGATAACACTGCAGGGCACCAAGTACTGGCAGGACGAGGACCTCAATTAGAAGCTCGGGAGAATAACAATGACCAGCGCCGATAGCTCGCAAGTCGACCAGAGTTTCCTGGCGAATGCGATGGCCTCGTTCATCCAGATTGGCGCAGTACTCCTCCTGCTTTACTGGTGCTTTACGATCATCGCACCGTTTATCAACGTCGTCGTCTGGGGACTGATCATTAGTGTCGCCGTTTACCCGGCACACGTAGTGTTGAGCGCCAGGCTCGGAGGTCGCGAGAAATTGTCGGCCGCCCTCCTCGTGCTGGCTGGCCTCGCCATCCTGCTCGTGCCCACCGGGTATCTGGCGGATTCGACCTTCCATGGGCTGCGGCACATTGCATCGGATCTCGAAGACGGCGCGGTCAGCATCCCGCCTCCGGCAGAAAGCGTCGCCGACTGGACGCTGATCGGCGAGCCCCTCTACGCCGCGTGGAACGGTGCTGCGACAAACTTCGAAGCGACCCTGAACAAATACACGCCGCAGCTCAAGTCCCTTGGACAAACCGCGCTTGCGTTCGCCGGCAGCACGGTAGTCGGCGTCTTGCAGTTCGTTTTTGCGATCCTGATTGCCGGCGTGTTCCTGACATCAGCGAGTAAAGGTTACGAGGCATCGCGTAACATCGCCGTCAGCCTGATCGGCGCCGAGCGCGGCGAGAAGCTCACGGATTTGTCGATCCTGACGATCCGCAGCGTCACCAAAGGTGTCCTCGGCGTCGCCATCATTCAGGCAATCTTGTCGGCAATCGGCCTGGTCGCGATTGGTGTGCCCGCCGCCGGACTCTGGGCCGGCGCCGTACTCGTGCTCGCCATCATTCAGTTACCGCCGATCCTGATTCTCGGCCCGATCGCCATCTGGGTTTTTTCCGTGATGGACGGAGTGCCGGCGACCATCTTCCTGGTTTACGCATTGATCGTCAGCGCCAGCGACGCGTTCCTCAAGCCGATGTTGCTGGGTCGCGGCCTCGACGTACCGATGCTCGTCATCCTGATCGGCGCCATCGGCGGCGCGATGTCGCAGGGCATTATCGGGTTGTTCATCGGCGCGGTAGTGCTCGCACTCGGCTACGAACTGGTCACCGCGTGGATGGCGCCGGATGCACCCGAACTCGAGTCCGCTCAGCCTGCCGAAACCTGATTACACGGTGATCAGCCGGATCTACTGTGCAAGTTGCACGTTGCCCATGGCACCGCATTTTCCAAGCCGCATTCCGGATATGATCCTGTAACCCCATCGACTACAATGCATCGCTAAATAATTCCGAATCAGGGGCTTTTCATGAGCGATTTCAGAACTTCAGCCACAATTTTGGCTGCCCTCTTCCTTGCGGCGTGCGGCGGAGAGTCCACCACAAACACAGCCAGCGACGAGTCTTCTGCCACTGAGGAATTCTCAGTCTCTGACTCCGGCGTCAAGACCAAGAATGTTGAGGGATTTAAAGGAGTTATAGCCGAACGCTATGATGATTCTCAGGAGTGGTGGGCGCCCTATGAGGTGCCGAATGAAGACGCGCCGAACGTCATCATCTTCCTGCTCGACGATGTGGGATTCGCTCAAGTTGAAAGTTTTGGCGGTTTAATCAGCACGCCGAACATCGACGCGCTGGCCGAGAACGGGCTGCGCTACAACAACTTCCACACGACGGCCCTCTGCTCGCCGTCGCGAGCAACGTTGATGGCCGGCCGTAACCCGCACTCGATTGGCCTTGGCAGCCATGCGCTGACCGCCATGGGCTTCCCTGGATACAACGCGATCATGCCGGAGTCCGCCAAATCGGTCGCCAATTACCTGGAACAGGAAGGCTACATCAATTACGCGCTCGGCAAGTGGGACCACACGCCGCTCTACGAGGTCTCACAGACCGGCCCGTTCGACCGCTGGCCCAGTGGTGAAGGTTTCCAGCATGCCTACACGTTCATGGCCGCCGACGTGCACCAGTTCGTGCCGGTCATGTGGAACGACCACACGCCGGAGCCGTACCGCAAGTCCGTGCATCTCGACCAGGACCTGGCAAACCGTGCCATCGAGTGGATCACGGGTCACAAGTCGCTTCAACCCGACCTACCCTTCATGATGTTGTGGGCATCGGGATCGATGCACTCGCCCCATCATGCTCCCGACAGCCACATCGACAAATACAAAGGCAAGTTCGACATGGGCTGGGACGAGGCGCGCGTGCAAATCCTCGAACGCCAGAAAGCGCTCGGCATCGTCCCGCAAGATACTAAGCTGACAGAACGCATCGATCAGATTCCGGCCTGGGACTCGCTGTCACCCGAAGAACAGTCTTTGTATGCAAGACAAATGGAAGTGTTCGCCGGCCAAATGGAATGGGTCGACATGCAGATCGGTCGCGTCGTGTCTGAGCTCGACCGCATTGGTGAGTTGGAAAATACGTTAATATTTGTGACCGCTGACAATGGCGCGTCCGGCGAAGGTGGCCTCGCGGGCACGTTCAACGAAACTTATGTTCTGAACGGCCTGCAGACAACGCTTGAAGCCAACTTGCGCGCTCAGGAAGACTGGGGTCGCGAAAACACCTACCCGCATTACCACGCGGGCTGGGCGATGGCTGGCAACACGCCGTTCCGTTATTTCAAGCAGAGCGAACACCGTGGCGGACAAGCAGACCACCTCGTTGTGCACTGGCCGAATGGAATCGAGGCAAAGGGCGAAATTCGAAATCAGTATCATCACATCAGCGATATTGCGCCAACCATCATGGAAGCCGCCGGTATTGAAGTTCCCGAGGAATACCACGGTGTGCCGCAGCAACCAATGGATGGCGATTCATTGATGTACTCCTTCAATAACGCGGACGCACCGAACGTAAAGGAACGGCAGTACTACGAGATGTTCGGCAATCGTGCGATCTGGGTCGATGGCTGGAAGGCCGTTACTCTGCATGCCAAACGCATGCCATGGGACGTCAACGTCGTGCTGCCATTCGAAAATGATGAGTGGGAGTTGTACAACGTCGCTGAGGACTTCTCGGAGAGTACGAACCTCGCCGAAGAGTATCCGGAGAAGCTCGCGGAGCTCATCGAGATATTTGACGAGGAAGCCTGGAAGTACAACGTCTATCCCTTGTACGACGACATGATTCAGCGCCTCGGTGCACAGCAGGATCGTCTGTTCGGTGACCAGAAAGAGTTCATTTATTACGCACCGGGCGCAATCCGCATCGCCGAGAAATCATCGGCACCGGTCAAGAACCGCGCGCACACGATCGAAACGCAGATCGATCTCAAGGGTGACGAGGAAGGGGTCATCGCTGCAGTGGGCGGCATGACCGGCGGCTACACGATGTTCATCAAGGATCATCGCCTCTATTACGACTACAACTTCCTTGATGGCGTGCATTACATTCTGAAGTCATCGCCCCTGCCGAAGGGCAAGACGGAGCTGAAATTCAACTTCATCAAGACCAAACAGTTTGGCGGCGACGGCGAACTCTACGTCAACGGCGAGAAAGTCGACGAAGTCGAAATGCCCCAGATGCATGTCGCCACCTACTCGCTCGCCGAGACGTTTGATATCGGCAGGGATACGGGAACGCAGGTATCCGATCTGTACACCGGCATCTTCAAGTTTGATGGAAAACTCGACAGGGTCATCATCACGGTGTCAGACGAAAACACCGTGCCGCCGCGGGAACTGCCGGCGAACTATTACTAATAACTCTCGGATCGTGGAGACGGTATAAAGAAGACGTACGTGATGGCGTAAGAGGCAATCAAGGCGATACTCAGGCCTGGTCCAACGCCTCAGGAGAACAACAGTGACTCACGAAACCGTTACCGCAAGAAGTTTGCTTGTAACGCTCACAGCTTACTTTGCGCTGCTGTTCGGTGCCCTATTTGCCGTTGGCATGATGAAGCCGGAGGCGCTGTCCCTCATGCCGCTGGGTGGCACTGACGCCTTTGAAGTACTGGGAATTGAGCGCAACGAGCAAACATTGATCGACCGCTTGACGCCGGCTGAAGGACCTGGATTTGGGCAGGCGCCGACAGCTGGGCAGATTGGCCTTCTTGCCCTGTTTCTCTCGTCCAGTCTTGGCGGCACGATTCTGGTCATGCTACCGATCACCTGGACATATGCCGCAATCAAGCGGGAAATCGGCTATCGAAAGAGCTTTGCGCGTGCTCTGCTGGTATTGCCGATCTGCGCCACCACGATCGTAATGCTGATTCAGAACAACCTGGCGCTTGCATTTGGCCTGGCTGCAATGGTGGCCGCGGTGAGGTTTCGAGTCGCACTGCAGGAGGCCATAGATGGCATCTTTATATTCGCGTCTATATGCGTAGGACTGGCGGCCGGTATCGGCCACCTTGGCATCGCAGCAGTAATGGCAGTCTTCTTTTGTTATGCCAACGCAGTATTGTGGAAAATGGAATTCGGACGAAACCCGATAGACGATGCACGGCTCGCGAAAAAACGCGCCGACTTGACCCATCCGTCGTCGCCGACGAGCGCAACCCAGCAGCTTCCAAGTAACTAGATCGAGAGGGAAAGATACCCTTCTTGTACCGCACCGTCGTCATAGTCATATTCGGATTCCTGGCTGCCTCGGCGTTGGCGGACGTGAATGAATTACCTGACCTTTTGTTTCAGGACGATGAAACGCTTCCGGTAACGATCACAGCTCCGTTTACAACGCTCGTCCGCGAACGTCCGAAAGACGATTATCTACCCGGTGTGCTCGAGTACACGGGAACCGATGGCACCACGGTCAAATTCGATCTTGAAGTCCGTACGCGGGGACATTTCCGGCACAGGACCTGCGAATACCCGCCATTGAGCCTGAACTTGAAGAAGTCGCAGACGGATGGGACGTTGTTCGACAAGCAGAACAAGTTGAAGCTCGTCATCCATTGCGACTTCTCTGAGCGATACGAGCAAGTCGTACTCAGAGAATATCTCGCTTACAGAATCCTCAACGCCGTCACCAATATGAGTTTTCGGGTGCGTCTGTTGCGTGTCACCTATGTCAACAATGAGGTGACTGGAGGCGGACAGGTACGTTATGGGTTTCTAATTGAACACAAGAACCGCCTCGCGAAGCGATATGATTTGAAGGATCTCGAGATCGAGCGCACGACGGTCGCGTCCATACAAGCGGACCGGCTGAACCTGACATCGGTGTTCGCGTTCTTGATTGGCAATACCGATTTCTCGCCAATCGCCGGTCCACCGGATGACGACTGCTGTCACAACTATGTCCTGTTTGGCAATGATGTCGATCCGGTGATAGCAATCCCCTACGATTTTGATCAGTCCGGGTTCGTTGACGCACCCTATGCGTCACCTAATCAGCGTTTTCGCATTCGATCCGTACGACAGCGGCTGTACCGTGGCCGCTGCGTCAACAACGAACACGTACCGGCTTCGTTGCGCAGGTTCAGAGACCGCCGCGATTCAATCTATGCGCTGATTAATGAGCAAGAAGGACTGTATCCCCGCGTGCGCGAGAATCTCGTCCGTTATATCGACAAGTTTTACGACCTGATCGACGACCCCAAAAAAGTCGAGCGAAAGATCATCAAGAAGTGTGTCTAAGTGCGACAGCGCTTGACCGCATTCTGTAGAATTGTCCGTGGAAAACTACAGGAACCTTCCAGGCAATGAGAAATTTGCGCCCAAAGAATTTCCAGTCACATTGCACATTAGTGCTTATTGTGGCCACAGCGACGCTTTGTCACCCCACTCCGGCCAAAGCACAGGACAAACCGTTCAAGTTCGAACTGACGCCCTTTGCCGGATATCGGGTTGGTGGCAGTTTCGATGAAAAAGACGGTGATGGCCGAGTTGAGCTGAATGACTCCAATGCTCAGGGAATCATGTTCAATATCAAAGCGAACCCCAATGGCCAGTATGAACTGCTCTACTCACGTCAAAGCACGGACGCGGCCACCGAAGGGTTCCTGGTCGGTGACCCAACCATCGATATGGATGTCGAGCACTTCCACTTCGGCGGCACCTATCTGTTTGAGGGCGACAATACGCGCCCATTCATTGCGTTAACTCTCGGTCTTACCCAGTTTGATCCCGGCATCACCGATTCGAACTCGGAAAGTTTCTTCTCCGTCTCATTTGGCGGTGGCGTTCAGTTGAACGCAACCAAGCGACTGGGTGTTCGACTCGAGGCACGGGCGTTCACGACTTTTGTGGAGGATGACAGCAATATCTTTTGCGCCAGCTCCTCAGGAGGGGGCGCCTGCCTGATACAGGTGGACGCCAGGACTCTCACGCAATGGGAGGCACGGGCCGGGCTGGTCTTTCGCTTCTGAACCTCGGAATCGATGCCGATCGCCAGCCGACAATTCAGAATCAACCAACATGGACGAAATACTATGAACAAAAAATATGCTCTTGCCATTGGAATTCTTCTCGCTGTAATCGCAGGTTGTGCATCGGCTCCGGAGCCGCTCGAGGTCAGTGACGTAGAAGAGCTCGAAGCAACGGTAATCGCTGTCAACGCGGAGTCCCGACTCTTGGTCTTGCGCGGGCCCGCCGGGAACGAAGTTGCACTGCGGGCTGGTCCTGAGGTTCGCAATCTGCCCCAGGTCGAGGTTGGCGACATCTTGCGTGTCAGCTATTACACCGGTTTCGTCTTTTCCATGGCGGAGCCAGGTAACGCAGGTGCGGACGCCGAAATCGTGGCGGGTCGCGCCGAGGAAGGCGATCGTCCGGGCGCAATGGTGGGCGCGACGATGCGCCAGACGGTCGAAATCCTGTCCATCGCGCCAGATGCCAAAGCCGTCAGCTTTCGCGACGCCGATGGGATGCTGCAATCCATTGATGTCCCACGTGAGGAAGGTCAGGCGTTCGCGCGCAAACTAAGTCCGGGTGATCTGGTGGATATCCAGTACACAGAGGCTGTCGCAATCGGAGTGGAAGCTGCCGAGTAAGGCGGCGACTTCGAGAACCTCAGTCTGAGCTACGTGTATGTGTGGCTGTAGCCGGCCGTGTACTCTGACTATTCCAGAACTGCTTTAGCAATGTCGGCACTTTGTTCGATATGCAGTGACCTGGCCGGCAACGACAGGCTGGTGCCTGCCTGCGCGATAATTTCCAGAATCCATATGTTGAGCTCCTCCGCGAGTTGCAGGTACTCGTCCCAGTCGGTCGTATCGATGTACGCATAAGCTTCGACCAGTAAAGCGTCGTCGGCGATCTCGTGGAACCGCACCCGTTGGCCGTCCTTCAAAACCCGTTCGTGAGTAGCAAACAAATCCCGGATGCCGTCCAGTATCTGCGGAAGTTGCTCCGGAGTCGTGTCATACCTCAGCCGCAAAATCGGGTTGTACAAGATTTTGTCGCGCGCTGAGATATTGTCGATCGGCTCGCTTGCCAGCCGGGCGTTGGGGACCGCGATGACGGTATCTGCGAGAGTCCGGACTCGCGTGGTCCGCAGACCGATTTCCTCGATCGTGCCAATCGAGTTGCCGATGCGGCAGAAGTCCCCTACCCGGACCGGCTGCTGCGTATAGAGTGTGATCGCGCCGAATACATCTTCCATCGGTTTCTGCAACGCCAGGGCAACGGCTATACCGCCGACACCCAAACCTGCAATCATTGCGGTGATGTTGATACCTAGCTGATCCAGGTAGAACAGTGTGGCACCAGCACCGACCAGCAGTTTGATGGCGTTGCCGACGGGACGGAGCAGCACTGCTGCACCCGGTCGCTCCCGTTGCCGAAGACGGTTTGAGTAGATGTCCCGCAAGAGGTTTATGCCACCGAACATTACCCAGGCCGTTACCAGAATCGGGATGGGCGTGACTTGCTGCCACGCTTCGGCCGTGACGCCCCTGCCAAGCGAGGTGGCAACGGCATTTGCCGCGATGATGACCGCCCACACCCCGACAGGAACCACGAGATACCTGAATACGCGCCGGTGCGAGGGCGCATGCGGATCACCAAGCATGCGCCGAGTCGCGAGCGCGACCAGGAAGACCACCGCGTAGGCAAAGATGCTGGCGGCGATTACGAGCACCCATTTGAATAGTTCGAATCCGAGGATGGTTATGTTGGGAAGGTTGCGTCGTAGTTTTTCGACGGCCTCGGGGTAGCCATATACATCATAGAGTTCCGGTATCAGAGAGACCGTGGCATTCGACACCTTCCAAATGAATACTCCATCGCCCCGGGGCACTTTCTGCATGAGCAGCCGCACCTCCTTGCCTTCATCCAGAACGACGCCGATCGAGTCGCGATAGTCCGGCAGGTTGTCGTTGCTGCGACCAGCGGGGTCGTCGACAAGTTCGTCGATTTCGACCCAGGTAGCGCGCTTGATGATCACGAATAATCGGCGCGCGAGCTGCTCGCCCGTCATCTCACTGGCTGCACCCCGCAGGTTACGGAGATCCAGGTATTCAGCTGCAGTTCCATAATTCCCCTCGTCCACAGCGGCCTGAAAACCATTTGCACTTCGTAGAGGCGTACCGCGGTCGAAATCGTCGGCGGGGATAACCGGACCTTCCTGGGCCGCCACATCAAGACACAACACTGACAACATCAGCAGGACAATGGCCGCCGCAAGTTTGTGTGTAATCACAGGAATTCCGTCCAAAATTTAGCCGTGTTGGGAGTATAACAAGTGCTAGAATCGCCGCAGATTAAGGAGAAATCATGGTTCTCGAATACGTCGCGTTGTTCATATTAGTCTTCGTCGCATTGGTGTTCTTTTACGGCATCATCGCTATCCACGACATCCCGTATGAAATCGCCGTCAAGCGCAATCATCCGCACCAGGATGTGTTGCACGTTGCCGGTTGGGTGAGTCTGTTCACGCTGCATGCACTCTGGCCGTTCCTCTGGATATGGGCAATGATGTATCGCGAAGACCGCGGCTGGGGCATCGACACATCGAGCAGCGGCGAAGGCACCGGTGGCGAACTCGGAGAGCGCCTCGAGGCGATCGAGGCACGACTTGCCGATCTTGAAACGGCTAAGGGAGAGTAACCATGGACTTGTTACTTATCCTGACCTACACGGCTATCTGCATTGCGGTCTTCAAGATCTTCAAGATTCCGCTGACCAAGTGGACGGTCCCGACAGCAGCATTGGGCGGCGTCATCCTCGTCGGCGCACTTGTACTCCTGATGAATTACAACCACCCCTACTCCAACATGGCGCGCGAGTATTTCGTTACGACACCAATAGTCCCTGCCGTCGCGGGCATCGTGGTAAGTGTCGAGATCGAGCCGAACCAGGTTGTCGAGAAAGGCACCGTGTTGTTCCGCATCGACCCGAAACCTTACGAGGCCATCGTGCGGCAGAAGCAGGCACTGTTAGCAGGCACCCGGGAGGGTGTTCGCGAACTCGAACAGGCCGTTGCCGCCGCACGTGCAAGCGTTGTGCAAGCCTCTGCGAATCGCGACCAAAGCCAGGGCGTATTTGAGCGCTATGAATCAATCTTCGATCGCGGGGCGATCAGCGAGAACGAAATGGAAAACCAGCGTCAAACGTATCTCGCCGACGCGGCAGCGCTGGAACGAGCAGAAGCCGACTTCGAACGCGCGCAAATCGCATTCGAAGCCGGAATCGATGGTGAGAATCCAGAGGTTGCGCGTCTGCAGGCCGAACTCGAGAAAGCCCGTTACGATGTCGAGCGGACAATTATTCGAGCGCCAACCAGCGGCTACGTCAGTCAGCTGTTGCTGCGCCCCGGCATGATGGCGGCAAACTTGCCATTGCGACCCGTTATGGTATTCGTGCACGATGAACAGGCTTCGATGATCGCCGCCTTTCGGCAAAACTCAGCGTTGCGACTGCGAGCCGGATACGAAGCTGAAATTGTCTACCCGAGCATTCCGGGCCGAGTCTTCAAAGGGGAAGTCGTCAGTGTTCTTCCCAATATGGCTGAGGGCCAGTTGCAGACCAGCGGAAACCTTGTAGGCACTGAGAGCTTTCAGCGTATCGGCCGCGTCCCGGTCGTCATCGAGGTACTCGACGATATGTCCGAGTACAACCTGGCAACCGGATCGCGTGCGCAAGTGGCCGTTTACTCTGACCACTTTCACCATGTCGCGATCATGCGCCAGATTTTGCTGCGGATGTCGAGCTGGCAGAACTACCTGTACCTGGATCACTAGGACGGAACCACCGATGGCCAAACACAAACACGCCTATTGGGGGCGGCAGCTCGACGGTCTCGCGCATGAGCTGTCCATGCTCGCTATCGCCTGCGATATCGAACTGGGCAGGCCGGGTCTAGCAGAACGCATCCTGAAGAACGATGAAAGCGTGTGCGGCAAATCGAATCCCGAAGCCTTTCGACAGATGCGACAACATCTGATGGCATTGTTCAATCTTGAACAGAGTGCAGTCGAACGGCTGGGGCCCGAAGACACCAAGGAGATTCTCGATCAGGTCCGATCCACTATCATTGCCATTCGCCAGGCAGGCAGCCCCACTCAAAGCTTACCAAAGAAGATACCGTGATTAATAAACTGCTGGTTATTGGTCTGGCTGTCGCTCTGAGTGCGTGCGCCTCGGGGCCACAGATCACAACGGTTCAGGAACTGCAGGAGTCCGCAGACGCGCCTTATGAAAATATTCTGGTCGTTGCATTATTTGAGTCGTTCGATATGCGGCGTTACCTCGAAAAAGAAGTCGTCGGACAGTTATCAGAACTCGGCGTCAAAGCTGTCGCAAGCACCTCGATGATGAACACCAAGACGCCTGTAACCCGAAAGACATTTGTAGACATGGTGGAAAAACTCAATTCGGACGCAGTACTCGTTACGCAACTTGTGAGCCTCAACACCGGATCAAAAATGCAGGACATGAATCCTCAGTCCACCTATAACATCCGACCGACGTATTACTACAATGTATGGAGCGTCGAATTAACAGAGTATGTCGAACCGCAGAGTATGGAGCTCAGTCATACGCTAGTGCTGGCGACTCAACTCTACTCCGTACTCAATAGAGAGCCGGTTTGGGCGATTGAATCGAAGTCCAAAATTGTCCAGGACTACGATCATAGACAAGACTATTCGGTCTTTGTCGATGAGGCAGAAGCGATCTCTTCTCACATGTCGCGCGATGGCCTACTCGCACCGTAGCGAAGACTCAGTGGCATTGCACTGACGCCGTGTGCGTAGACGCTGATCATAATAGTCAGGACTATCACTGACATAACGCGTTCGAATCCTACTTGCCCAATCGCGGCAACAGCCATCAGCAAGTACAGCACCGACGCGATGCCTCGGGGTCCGAACCAGCCGATAAACGTGATCGTCTGCCAGTCAAGTTTGGCGCCTATCAACGAAATCGCCACAGGTAGCATTCTTAGCACTGTGAGACTAGCTAACGCATACACAACTTCTCGAGTTCCCCAGTACGGCACCGCAGCCGGCACCATAGCCAGACCAAAGATCAGGAACACAACCAGTATCAGTTGCATGCCTTCGGTCTCGCCGAATTCCTGCACCTGGTGCTTCACGGATTGGGATGTGATTGCAGCTGTGAGCCCAAGACCGGCGACGAACGCAGCAATGAAGCCGTTACCCTCGACGCTTTCGGCAAATGCGAAGGCCAGTATGGCCAGGGGCAAGGCGGACAGCCTTTGGAAAGTCTCTTCGGTCCAGCCTTTGTCGGACATGATTTGCATGAGCTTGCCACCGATAAAGCCAACAGCAAGGCCGACGACAGGACCGAGCGTAACCTGTTTGATAACAAAGCCGAGCCAGGCGCCTTCGTGCTCGCCCGCTTCCGCGCCAAGCAATGCCATTACGATCAGGATCGGCGGCAACGCAATGCCGTCATTCAAGCCGCTCTCGACGCTGATCGACTGCCGAATCTGGATCGGTACGCCTTCGCTTTTTACGACTGCCTGACCGAGCGCAGCATCGGTTGGCGACAGGATAAACGCCATCAACATGATGGCCCAAATGCTGACGCCGTCGAACATCCACACCCCGAAAACTGTGCCAAAGATCATTGTTAGGGGCAGCCCTATAAGCAGGAGGCGAACCGGAATTCGATTTGATCCACTGGTAAAGGCATCCCTGTTAATCATCGTCGCATCGATGAATAACACCAGGGTCAACGCCAGTTCGGCGACAAGTTTGACCGGCCCCATATCAGGCGTCACATGCAGGAATCCGAAAGCCAGCGAGCTGCCGAGTATTCCTACCGTCATAAAGACCATCGGACCTGTGATCCAGTTACGTTCAGCGAAACGCGAAACAAGGCCGAACGCAAATATCAATAGCGCAAACAGGATGAGCAACTGGTGATGATGCATTGGCGCGACCCCCAAGGCCTGATTTTTGTTATCGTTGTCTACCCCAAATCCTAACATTTTCGGCACAGATGAGGCACAACGTGGGACGGACCAATTTCTTTTTCTTACTGATCGCGCTGCTGATTTTTCTGATCGCTATCCCGCTGGCCGATGACCTCAATTTGGGCAGTGCGCCGCTGGTCAGGGGACTGGTGTTTTCCTGTCTTCTCGTTATCGGTGTGTGGAGCCTTAAAGGCGGCGGCCGCTTCTTCACTGTGGGCATGGCATTTGTGATCGCTGGTGTCCTTCTGAATGTACTCGCGATAAACATGCATGCCCCGTTTTTGCAGTACGGTTCAATACTACTGTTAATCGGATTCCTGCTCGTAGCAATATTGTTCACAATACAACAGGTCGCGATCGGCACCGACATCAATACCAACCGAATTGTCGGCGCGATATGCATCTACCTATTGCTGGGTGTCATCTGGGCGATGACCTACACCCTGGTGGACCTTGTTTCGCCGGGATCGTTTGCCGGATTTTCACCGACGACCGAACAGGGCTGGGACAGCGAGTGGCTCTACTTCAGCTTCGTCACGATGACGACGCTGGGTTACGGCGACATTTTGCCTGTCTCGGCGACGTCTCGGGGCCTCGCTTACATGCAAGCAGTTGTTGGTCAGTTTTATATTGCTGTTCTCGTTGCCGGTCTGGTCGGCGCCTACGTTTCGGCGAAGCGTGAATCGTGAAATTTTATGGAAGGCTCGCTGAATTGCCAATGTAAGTTGTGAACCAAACTCGAGCATGTGGCCATTTTTCTGCAGTACCTCATGCCCGGTGTCGGCAACCAAAGAAAAAGCGGGAGCAGTGGAAATAAAATCCGTCATTCATGCCATGATTTTGGCCGCGCCCTCGGAAAGTAAAGGTTCCTCTGCTGTCGCTGGCGATTGATACGACATGACCAGACTTATGGTTAGGAAAACGAGCCGTCCCATTTTCCCTTCCCAGCCGTTCGTGTGCGTAGACATGAGCGCGTCTAGATCTCGGTCCGATAACCGGTGGACACCGGCGTGACGACGAGCATTGTGAGAGAAAAGAATGCGGCAAGCACCAGTGCAATGGCAAGATATCCGGCGCCGATCGCCAGTCCCACACCGATGCTGGCAAAGGTGAAGTAAGAATCCGACTTGCTGTTCAGCTCCGTCTTAACCCTGAGTCCTGCGAGAATTCCGACAAGTGCAAACGCGAGCGGCAGACTGTACTTGATGCAGAATACGATCCCCGTAACCACCAGGGGCAACGCCAGAAGGCCGTCTGCGATCTCAGGATCAAAGGACTTGCCGAAACCCTTAGCCATATACACCCACCGCAGAGGAATCGCGACAATCAGCGAGCCGATCATGGCAGAGAACAAGTTGAGCGCATTTTCAAAAAACCCCAAGGACTGGGTCGACGTCATTACTTGTCCCAGCATAAATTCTTCGCCTGTCAGTTCAGTGCTATCTGGCAAGCCATCCAAACCGCCTACAGGCAAGTACTTCAACCACTCCGGTTGGACTATGCCCACCAGCACCAGCAGCAACACGATAAGAACACCGTAGTACAGCGCCACCTTCCAAAACAGAGACTGTGGAACCTTACTGGCCATGCAACTTCCTCGTTCCGGTTGTTGTTATCCCGATTAGAAAAACCACCGAAATCCGACTTCAAAGGTGTCGCCTCGGTCCGTAGGTTCCGAATTACTGATGCCCCAGCCAGGTTTGATATAAGCGATTTTTCCCGGCGCCAGCATTTTGCCAAACTCGAGACCAATCCATGAGGAAAAGTCATCGGTCTCGAAATCATAAATCGGCTGATATTCCGGCATTAGGTAGAGGCCACCCCACCATTTGCCCGGTGGCGTCAAGGGTTGCATATAGAACCATCGTCCAACGAACTTCGACGTATCGGGCACTGAGTCCTTCTTGTACACATCGACGTAGTAAAGATTCAACATCGCGAAAAAGCCATGCAAAGGCATGTCCACGACAACGCCTACTATCGGTGCGAACAGCAAGGAATCGCCAGCCAGCGCATCATCAGTCGCTGTTGGTAAAACAAAATCTGTACCGAACAGCCAAGCGCCGCTCTTTTTTCCGTCTTCACCGAACGTGAAGCCCATGGATTTGGGATTCCACAAGAACTTGAGATCAATGTCTCCGATGCCGATCGCATCGGTGCCCCGGGGGACCCCCTCTATATCGCTGAAATCACGGTACTGGGCAATCGGTACTTCAAAGAACATTCCAAGTTCAGGGGAGAATGGCACAGTACCGAACGCCGTCAGATCTTGCTGTGTCAGTCCGTTTTCGAGCTCCGTGTATCGATAAAAAGGCATCCACTTGAGAGAAAAATCGCGCGGGTCGGTTCCGGTCTTATTTGCCTCGACAGCCGTGTCTATTCTCTCAGCCCTAGCCTGGTCTAGCAGCTCATTGAGCCTTGCGATCTCTTCCTCTTGTTGAGATGCACTCGCCGATGACTGTCCTTCCTGGGCGACCGCCGCCGGCATACCAGCGACTGTGAGCAGGGCGAGCAGCAAAGAAAGGGCGCTAAGCAATCTGCATTTGGGCAAAAGGTTCATTCGGACGTCTCCCGATTTAGTACCAGATACGTCTAATGCTGCAAAATGCGTGCCGTCGGATGCGCCTTCGCTCACTTTCGCGTTATCACATTGAAACTGCAGAGTATTTAGAGGGAGTGTCTGACGATCGCGGTGAAGAGTTTTTATGTCCCGGCCGAAATATCGGCAGTCAACTTAGCCCGTCAGGCTGTCGGCCGTTGGATACCGAGTTTTTTCATTCGCGACTGCAAAGTGGTGCGCTTGAGTCCGAGGCGTTCGGCTGCGCCGCCTTCTCCACGGATTTTCCAGTCGCACGCCACTAGTACTCTTTCCATGTGTGCTCGTTCAACTTCTTCGATCGTTTCGCCTGCTTGTTCATAAGGCCCAAAAGAAACAACGTTGACGTCGTGCTGGCTGGAGAACCAGTCGCCTAACTGCAGCGTTGAGCCTGGGGAGAGGATCATGGCTCTTTCGATAATATTCTTGAGCTCCCTCACGTTTCCGGGCCAGTCATTATCAGTAAGGACAGCCATAGCATTTGCGGACACTTCGTCGAATATCCTGCCGAGTCGATGTTGCAGCTCGGAAATAAAGAACCACACGAGTAACGGAATGTCGCCGCGGCGCTCGCGAAGCGCCGGGGCTCGAATTGGAAAGACTCCAAGCCGATAGTACAAATCAGCCCGAAATT